>PVBE012834198.1_pt1 | contig 11016 bp, 11 predicted proteins | sample 1631181 | NCBI WGS metagenome assembly PVBE01 (sample SAMN08397723, study PRJNA350692) | Marine metagenome, whole genome shotgun sequencing project. | isolation source: water | place: Pacific Ocean | collected 2012-04 | reverse complement strand
TAAGTTTTGTGGATCAGTAATTTGATCACCTAACAAAAGCGCAATATCTTTATCATCTTTGAACTGGGGCAATTGCTTCTTTATTTGTCCATCAAAAGAAACAACAATCCCTTGTGTGCGCAAATCATTGTACTTTATTGCAAATGTATCGGCATTCAGAATATTTATTTTCGATTTATATTTCTCTAGTAATCTTGAAATTTTCTGATCTTTTTCTGCATGACTGCTAGATTTAATATCTATACAATTGATAGTATAGTGATTAGCATTTAGAACTTCTTGAGCTCCATTTAATCCATATACTCTATATGTTTGAGGTGCAATTCTCTTGGGTTTCACGCTCCTCAAAATAGTTAATCAAAGTAAACCACAAAAGAAAATATTATAATGAAATAATTTTATCTTTTTTGCTTGGCCAGATCCCTGTTTGGAAATATAGTAAAGCTGATTTCTTCTAGCTCTTCATTATTTGGCCCTCTTACAACAACTTTCCAATCACCTTCAAAACTATCTCTTAGTGTAATATAAGACCAACACCTCCACGAACTAGAATAACCGACTTCCATTGGTACGCGAGCCATAAAATTACCGTTTTTATACCAATAATGACTTACGTTAACAGAATCGTTAAGATTTTTTATAACAGTAAAGCAATAAACTCTATGATTGCTTGAAGGGAACGAATAATCGATGTTATCTGGGAGACGTTTCTTAGGATTAACATATTCAGCATTAACTATTCGAGTAACATCAAGCTTAGAAACCCTTCTATTTATTCTAGGCTTAACAGTATTGATTTGAATATTTTTAGTTTTACCCTTATTGGAAGAGAAAATATTTTTTAATGAACTTCTTTTCTTCGGTTTAGAAATTTCTTTCTCTTGAAGATTTCTTTTACTTTCACTACCTAGATCATTAACCTTATCAATATCTTTTTTAGTATCAGAATTACTAAATAATTCTTTCACGCTTTTTGGTTCTGAATTTTCTTTATCTTTGGAAATGATATTTTTTGATCTACTAGAATTATCTGTTTTATTATTCCCTTTTTCTGAAATTGTATCGGCAAATAAATCGTTAATACTATCTTTTTTATTAGATCTACTAGAGTCATTATTTTTTCTAAATGTCGATAGTAAACGACTAAATAAATTTTTACTAGAATCTGGACCACTTTCTTTTGATTCATCATTTAATCCATCTTTTATTGATGGATCATCTGAATAATTATTCTCATCATTTTTAATTGATCCTTCTGAATCACTTTGAATCAATTTCGGAACTAACTGAATGTTTTTCTCTTTATTTAATTCAGATGTAACTATTGGAGGTGGTCCATTTAAAATTTCTTTATACTTTTTATCTTTTGTAAGATTAATTTTAATTGATGAACTCTTCTTTGAAGAAGAACTTTTTAAACTCTTTATTCGTTTATTTAAAAAACGTTTCATTTCTTTATTTGTATTTTGCTTTGATTCCCCCAACCCAAAAATGGTGCCTAATGAATCTTGATAAATAGATTTCTCTTTATAATTAGGAGAGGTGTTCAATATATAGAGATCAAAATCAACTATTGTTACTTCGTTAGATTCAATAAATACATTGTGAATAACATCACCTATCACATTTTCGCTTATTGGATTTTCATACCACCTACTATTATTAATTGGTACTGGAGGTATACACCAAACCTTATGAGAACCTACAGTTAATTCAATATTTTCAGAAATTGGGGTTAAACCAACATATTCATCATCAATGAAGATTGTAATATCATCAATTGTAGAAGTTATCTTTAATTGACCCTTATTTAAAGGTGATGCCTTCGGTTGAAAAAAATCATCTTCATACCAGCTTTTATTTGGAGTAAATAATTCCCTGATATAAAGTGCTGCAGCATCATTAATTGCAAGATTTCCTATATCTGCAAAATCATTCATAATATTTGGTTCATTACTTCGATTTTCTATACCTTCATTCATTCTTATAAATTCAGTCTCATTTTGAATAGTTTTATTTTTTTTGAACGCATTTATATCTGCTAAATCAAAAACTAAATCATCTATCATCCTATCAACAGCATTATTTAAAGAGTCAGGGCTAAACCCTTGATTTAAATAAGAAACACTTGGCGACCGATCTATACTATCCTGCAATTTTTTACGAGCCAAAGGTCTTGATCTTTGTTCAAATTTATGACCTTTATTTTTTTCATCATTAACGACTTCACCAAGTCGCTGTTTAATAGCTTTATTTGTTTTATATACAGCAGAAACTTGAAAAGCATTTGAAATTTCAGATTTTAGAATCTGTATATCATTAACAGGTCTAGATAATAAAAATGCGATTTGACCCGATTCATGATTATTTTTAATCACAATATCTTTTATCTGATCAACAGCAGGAATTTTACCAGGTATTTCTAACGAAAACGTTGCCCCATTTACTGTTATATAATACCAACCATGAGGTGACATCCAACTGGAAACATTATCAATATCAACTTTTTCTTCTGAGTACAAAGTATACAATAGTCCATTTGTATATGGATCTATAAATACATCAGTTATTTGTGGTGAATTAAAAGCAGGGAGTGCGCTTAATAAAGCGATGAAAGCAAATGCTTTATTGATGAAACTCCGCATACTATACATACTCTTACCGAAGTATGTATTTGAATCTATGAATTTCTTATCATTCTATTCAAGAAGAATGATATAATAGTTCAAAAGTTAACTTATGTAAATATACAAACTGAATTATGTACCCGGGGCCGGACTCGAACCGGCACAGCCTAATGGCCGAGGGATTTTAAGTCCCTTGTGTCTACCAAATTCCACCACCCGGGCATCAACGAGGCGTCGATCGGATTCGAACCGATGAATGACAGTTTTGCAAACTGCTCCCTTAGACCACTTGGGTACGACGCCAAATCAATTTTAATTCAGTATGATAAGTGGGCGAATATACAATAACAAACTATCCGGAACCAATTCGGAAGAGCAGTTCTCTTACAGCTTCCACTTTTGTTTCCATTTTTTCAATGTCATCATGCAGTTTGTTTATTGCGCGGGCTTGATACCATATCTGCAAGGACAAGGTTAAAAAACCAATTATCAAAACAATCATTATAATTTTAATATATTTATCCAATTATTCCCCCTTTTAGACTAGCAATTAACATGTGTAATATTGAGCATGGAAATTGAAAAATTAAACATATATAATTGTTTAAGAGATTTTAATGTGCCTGCTGCAATATTAGATGAAATTTTTGCTAATGAAAAAGATTTAGATATTCTTATTGATGGCTGGAGAGATTTAAAGAACACTGGTCTTAAACATGATGAAATTGCTGATAAAGTTTCCAAATTAATAATGAGTGAAACTGGATTGGACACTGATCATAATCCAGTAGAAAAATAATAATAAGTTATTTTACTTGGCTTTTCTATTGGCAATTCAATTGTTTCAGGTATTGGCTTTTGTAATTCATTGCGAAGTTTAATACCCTGATACCATACTCTACCGGTATGTACGGGTTTCTCATTCAGCACATTTAATACATTATCACAATATCCTTGTAAAATCAATTCACGCGACGACCTTGGTCCAGTTATATAATGCTCAGGATAGAAAGAGAATCGAGTTTTTATTTTGGCGATTGATTTACGCATTGAAATAACATCTTTTTTAGATGTCTTCTCTCCTGCGATCAGATGTGTACTACAAAGCAATAATCCGAAAATGATTATATGATTAACCCTCATTAAATACCCATGCTACGTAAAAATGCATCAGAGTTAGGTTCTCTTCCTAAAAACTTCCTCACTAAATCAAGAGGTTCTTCCGTTCCACCTCTTTCTAATATAATTCGACGATATTTTAATCCCGTTTTAGGATTTAAAATACCTTCAGTTTTAAATATTGAAAACATATCATGCGCGTACACTTCAGACCATTTATACCCATAATATGCAGCGCCATAACCATTCAAATGCCCAAAGGACGCTTGTTGATGTGTTCCTTCTTGATATGGGTAAAGTGTAATATCATTTTTTAATTCACTTATCAAATCTGTAGTTGATTTATTTCCATCTGGATCAAATCCATCGTTTAACGAAAAATCATACATACCATAGAATACTTGCTGCAAAGCTTTTGTACCCGAATTAATATTTTTTGCTGCAATCATTTTTTCTAATAATTGATCAGGTATAATATTATTTGTTTCGTAATGCTTTGCAAATAAAGATAATGATTCCTTCTCCCAAACCCAATTCTCAAGCATCTGCGATGGGGCTTCAACAAAATCTCTTGGCACTGAAGTTCCAGCATAGCTTACCAAAGGTGATTTGGTTAATACACCATGCACTAAATGTCCAAACTCATGAAAATATGTTTCTACATTATCATGTGTAAGTAATGATGGTTGATATTCAGTTGGTTTTGGGAAATTGCAAACTAATGCTGTGGCTGGTTTTTGATATCCATCATCAGTCATTTTACCCATTATGACACTAAATGCGGCAGCATGACCATATTTATTAGGTCTAGGAAACATATCAAGATAGAATTTTCCAATAAGCTCATTTGAATCTTTTTCATAAATAGAAAACATTTGAACATCGCTATGCCATACAGAAGGATCTTCTACTTTTTCAAAACGAACATTAAATAAACGCTGATAGATTGTAAAAAGACCAGAAGTTACATTGTTAAATTCAAAATACTGACGAACTTCCTCCGCATCTAAGTCATATTTTTTTAACTTAACCTGATTTTCATAGTAACCAGCTTCCCATGAATATATATTTTTTGCATCCTTTTTTAAACGAGCTGATTTGATCTGAAGCATTTCTTGAACATCGTTTTCTGCTTTCTTTCTCAATTTCTGTTTTAAATCATTTTCAAAATCCCAAACATTTTTAGGATTTTTTGCCATACGATCTTCAGTTCTGTATTCAGCGTAAGAATTATAACCTAGCAGACTTACTAGTTTCATACGGTTTCGTAGAATATTATCTAGTACCTCAATATTCTTATCCACTGCTCGATTATTAAATTTATATCGCAATAGCTCTCTAGCTTTATCTGACTCTGCTAGATCCATAAAAGGTATATAACTAGGATAGCTCATATCAATTGCATACTTACCACTACTGTGTAACCGTTCTTTTATATAGTTATCTGGCATACCTTCAAGACCCTTTTCTTCCAAAAACAATGTGTCTTGTGCTGAACGAATATTCTTATCAAACTCTAAACCCAAATTTGTAAGTGTATTAAGTACAGATTTAACTATTTCTCTCTGTTCTTTTGGTAACATAAAACCAATCCTTTTATACCCAAGTAAGATATCATCGAGAAATTTCTTCCGAAGACCTTTTAGGCTTTTAGCTTCGTCTGATTTTGAATATGCCAATACTGCATTATATAAATCTTCATCCAATGATAGCTCTGTCATGTAATTTTGAATAGTTTTACTTGATTCTAAACCTTCATTTCTGATTTCCTCATTTGTATGAACAGATCCCATTAGATACCCTGGGCTCCAAACTGATTCAATTACATTATATATATCATCAATAGGAATTAATGTGTTTTCATACGTTCTTTTACTATTATCCTGTTTAATAATATTACTTTTTATCTTATCAGCTTGAGACATAACATAATCTGTACCTTCTTTGATATGCCCAGGTTTAATATTCCTAAAATCAAAATCTTTATTAAATCCAATAACCAATGGATTATTATTAGGTCTTAAAGAATTATTTATCGTACTTGTATTATTTGATACATCTTCAGATGAAGGAGCGCACCCTTTAATTAGAATTAATCCTATAAATAATATGATTCTATTTATCTGCATTACAATTCCTTTTGTTATAAAATATGGATTATCTTAATAATTTAACTAGAAAATACTGCTAAAGTAAAATACAACAACCATATAAGCTGCACAATAGGCACAAGAAGATGAAAAACTATTAAATTGATATCCTTTATCATATGCTAACTTCTTATTCCGTTTTTCTTTTGATTTAGCTTTAGCTTTACCACGATCACTGAAACGACACTTAATTGTAGCAATCATATATGGAATAAATTCTTTAATCTTTAATGGTCTATTTTCATCGCTATTTTTCATTACTAGTAATGGATTATCGCACGAATGTATTTCAACAGAATCTACAGTATCATCCTGCGATAATATAACAGCAGTTCCAATCAAAATTATTCCTAATAAACGCATTTTATCTTGTAAACACTATACCCAATCTTATTATAGGTAATGATTTAATTAAAATATTCGGTCCATTAATATCTTCCCCCTCATACTTCCACTTTTCTTTTTTATAAAAGTTTCTAATAAAACCTACACGAAAATCAATACCTAAAGATGATTTTAAGTAATATCGAATTCCAACTGAGCTTAAAAAGCCAAACCAGCTCTTATTCATAACTGCTTTACTCTTGAATGTAAATGAACCTGAGTTTCCAAATGTGCTTAGTAAATCTGTCCAATTCGTATTTTCATTTTCAATACCCATAGATATATCACAAGAATTCCACATTGGTCCAATTACAAAATTAAATTCTAAAGGCTCAGATTTATGAAAATAGGTTTCAACAAATATTGAACGATAAGTAAAACGTCGATTAAAACTATCCTTTTGATTATGAAAAGAATACCAGTTGCTGACTCCAATTCTTGTATTATAATAGACTCGATAGCTTGCAGTAAAATCAAGTAAAATATTATTAGAAAAAAAGCTGCTATCTCCTAATGCAGCATTTAATGCTCCTAGTTTAGGTTGATAAAAACCTGTACCTACTTGTATATGCCATTTTGGTTGCCCATATATGACTGAAAAAAATATTAGTATTATAGCAAATAGCTTTTGATTCATTATTGCCGCGAATTTAAGTTTATATATCCACATAATTCATCATATTGAATAAACAACTACAAATTTGGTTATTTTTATCATTATTTCTAACCTTTTCCAAGGCTGAAGTAAAAGACGTTATTGTATTTTTTGACGGCTCCACAGCAATTGCATTAGTTGATTCCATAGAATTTGATTCATTAAAATATATAGATCGTGATAGTGGAGATACCCTACGAATCGCAAAAAATGATGCTTATTTTGTTTATAATGACTTTGGAAGAATGTTTTATTATAGCCCTTCAAGTTATTTACGCATGGACTTTCTCGAAGAATACGGTGGCTACATCCGAACGGTCCATGAAGACACCATATTTTATGATCGCATCTATTTTGATCGAAAAATGATACGGCCAGAAGTTGCTTTATATCAAGAAAATAAAGAAATGCCATTTATGAAGGTACCATTTCAGGATATACATTTTGTTCGCGCAAATGGGAGCGTATTAAGAAAATCTGTTCGCAATGGTTTTTATACAAGTCTATTATCTTTTTCTATTGCTACGGCATTAAAAATTAATTCAAATTATAAAGAGACCGAAGCTTTCGGTTCCGCAGCATGGAGAGGAGTCAAAAGTATTCTTCCTGGTTTTACTCCAATAGAAAACGGTAACCAATATCATTCATTTACTTTTATAACACCATCCGCGACAATAGCTTGGATGTTTTTTGATTTAATTTTTGATCGTAGGACACAATACTTCCGTCCGTTAGAAAGAGAAGTAAGTTTTCCTAGGTCTATGTATAAATTCTCAATCAATACTATAATTAACCGTCAAATAGAAAAAATTGAATATCGAAGAGCTGAAAAGAGAAAAGAAAAAGAAGCAGAAGAAGTTAAAAAGAAACAGTCTCTGTATTAATTAACAATCTAATCGGCTAACAGAGTCTTACTGTTTTTTAGTCACCAACGCTATATTTACATCAATATCGTCAAATATTAGCTTATCACCAAGATTTTCAAAAAAACTCCCTGATCGAAACCTTACATTGAACTTTGATCTATCAAATGATAAGATCGCTTTTGCTTTTAAATATGGAGTAGCTTCAAGTAACGTAGCATCAAATATAATAGGATTAATAATATCTTTAATTGTTAATTGACCCTCAAAACTAATTTTGTTATTCAGTTTATTAAATGATTTGCTTTTAAAACTAAGTGTTGCTTCGGGATAAAGTTCAACATCAAAAAAGTCTGAGCTTCTTAAGTGACCCTCTAACATTTCCTTTGCTCTACCTTGCAAGTCCGTAACATTTATAGAACTCATGTTAATAGTAACACTTCCGTTGATGTTGTTATCATTAACAACCTGAATTGTCCCACCTCTTAAATTAAGAGTTCCAGTATGTATTTTAGTTGAAAGTTCTTTTCCAATCCAAGAGAGTTCTGTCTTATCAATAACCACTGAGTATACACCTCGTTCGGGAGATATTTTATTTGAGGAATTACTGGAAATTTCTGTGTCTTTTTTAGTACCGCATCCCACAAAAAATAAAAATAGTATAAATAATATCTTTTTCATCATATTGAAATGTAAAAACAAATTTTTAGATATAAAAATCACTGCTAATTAGTGTCGTTGATAATAATCAACATCCTGCAATTGTATCTTTAATCAACATATCAACTACATCCTTAAGATCTCCTGTTTTAGCAAACTTTTCTAATTGTCTATCAGCACTAGATCCTTCCTTAATAATGTTTTTAACATATTCAACTTCATTTCTTGTTCCTAACTCATCCACTACATCATCAACAAAATCTAATAACTCATCCATCAAATCAGATATTGTTAGCTCAACATTTTTGCCAAAATCAATTAATTTACCTTTTGTTCCATCCTTCATTGCTCTCCATTTATTTTCAGCTATAAATCCAGAACGATATGGCCTCCATGTCATATTCTTACTTCGTAAACGAATTAATTTTGCAACTAGAGCTTGAATAACTGCAGCAATAGCAATTACTTCATCCACTTTTGTGGTACTATCACATATACGAAACTCTAGTGTTGGGAATTTTGGATGTGGTCGAATATCCCACCAAATTTTTGTTGGTTCATCAATGCAACCAGATTCAATAAGTGTTTCTACATATTTATCATATGAAGATGCAGAATCAAAATATTCAGGTGTACCAGTTCTTGGTAAATCTTCAAATACAATACTTCGGTATGATTTAAAACCGGTATTTTCTCCTCTCCAAAATGGAGAAGATGTAGAAAAACATAGTATATGTGGCATAAAATATCGCATTTGATTCATAATGTCGATACGTAAATCATAGTCTTCGATACCTATATGTACATGCATACCAAATATCAAAAGACGTTTTGCAACCATTTGCATAGAATCCACAAAACCATAATATCTATCTTTTTCTGTAACAACTTGATTTTTCCATGAAGAAAATGGATGGGTTCCTGCTGCAATAATTGAACAATTATTTCCCTGTGCTAGCTGAGAAACCATTTTACGAAGTCGTTTGATTTCCTGACTGACATCCTGAATATTTTTGCATACCTTTGTTCCTACCTCCACCTGAGACTGAAGCAGTTCGGGTTGTAATTGGTCATGAAATAGAACAGCCCCTTGATCAAGAAATTCACTGATATATGAAGTAAGTTCACGTGAATTTGTATCAACGATTTGATATTCTTCTTCAATACCAATGGTAAGATTTTTTAATTCTTTACTCATAATATCTAATATTACAGTTTTATAAGATCAAATGTCTATAAACAAAAGACTGTTAACAAAATAACTTTGTTTAATTCAAAATATTAATCTTTCTTTATTTCCACCTGTATTAACTCAAGAGTTCCATCCCCAATATTTTCAGGTAGGTGTTTTACTGATGGTGCCCACATAACCTGCCCTGCTTTTGAACTAGCATTTACAGTTTCACCATTCGGGAAATTAAATTTGGCTTCTTGATCATTTAAAAAGACTACTACCCCATCAGAATGGTCATGCATTACTGACTTTTCACCAGGTCCATATTTGATTCTTATTACGCGCACATAGTCATTCTCAAACTCAATTTTATAGTGCTTTGGATCTACATCAGTTGCATCAATAAAATTCTCATTTATATTGGACACCTTTGATCCAAAAGATGAAGTAAAAGCAATTACTACCAAACTTCCCAAAATAACAAATGGAGCAATAGGGATATCTTTTGTGAATTTTCTAAAATAAGCAAAGATAATTGATAGTAAGAATATTGACAAAGCAACACCAACAGAAAAAACCAATGCTTTTGATTCATGTGCGTCGAGCACATTTCTGTTTAAAAATAAAATAACACCCACTCCGATTAATATTGATCCAATATTAGTCCTCATTGCAGCTGCAAAATTCTCAGCCTCACCTTCAATTTTTCCAAATATACCTTCATTGAATTTTACTGGAATTACATTCTTTACTACACCAACGATTATTAATACAGAACCCATAATAAACATTGCTAATTTGATTTCCATATTTATTCCTTTCTATTTAATTATTTTCAAACAAAGTTGGAAACATCTCGCCACCTAAATGATCACCATCTTTATAACCAGCATCCTTCATAGCTTTCCTGTAATTATAGCTTGTCCAATCTCCAATATAACTAATTTTTGTATCTTCTTTTGCAACTCTTAAAGTATATCTACTTAATGTTTTTTTAGGTATTGAAGGGCTAAGTGTCCCATGTAGAGTTCTCATATCAAATATTACACAATCTCCCGGTTCATAATCCCATTTTAAAAATTCGTATTTGTCTTTATTTTCTAAAATGTTTGGAGGTATTTCATATTTTTTTCCAGCTCCAGATACAGCCTGATAGGTTGAGACGATTACTCTTTTAATATTGTATTCATCATGAAGAGGCTTTAATGGCAAAAGTAACTGAATAGTAGAGCAGTTTGGATTCGAAATTATATTTTTATGTAATTTTAAATCGTTAGGATTCACTTCAGCTACAACCAAAGGCACATTTAATTATCCATCCAACTTTATTTTATGGTTTTTTTATTATTAGATAAAACATTTTCATCTTTAGTAATATCATAAT
>PVBE011500969.1_pt1 | contig 11016 bp, 9 predicted proteins | sample 1631181 | NCBI WGS metagenome assembly PVBE01 (sample SAMN08397723, study PRJNA350692) | Marine metagenome, whole genome shotgun sequencing project. | isolation source: water | place: Pacific Ocean | collected 2012-04 | reverse complement strand
TGCTGCTATACGCATGGGTGCTCTGCACGTCCTGGACGGTCCCGGTGAGGGGGAGCTTCCGCCTGTGGTCTTGCTCCATGGTCTCGGTGCTCGGGCCACGCACTTTCGCTTTGTCATACGGGACCTGCTGCCGCATCACAGACGGATCATCGTGCCGGACATGCTGGGTCACGGGCTCAGCCACGTGCCCGAGCGCTTTCACGGGGGAGACTGCACCGACACCGTCGACGAAGCCTTGTGCGCTCTGGTCGATGAGCCGGTTGTGCTCTTCGGAACCAGCATGGGTGGCAAGACCGCTATTCAGTTTGCTTCGCGGCATCCCGATCGGGTCACGCGACTCGTGGTGAGCGCGCCGTCCGGTGTGCCTCTCGACGCTGAGGAGCTCAGGAGCTGGGTAGGCCGCTTCACCGTGGAAGGACACCAGGACGGTATCCGCGTGATCGAGCAGACCTTTGCTCGCACCTTCGCGTGGCCCCTTCGCCAGGTGATGGCGTGGGGAGCCCACCGTCAGCTGAGCACCTTCACCGTGCGCAACCTGCTGCAGAGAGCCAGCCCGAAAGACTGCCTGGACCCCCGGGATCTCGAGAGGCTCGCGATGCCCGTCCTCATGCTCTGGGGCCAGGAGGAACGCATCATGGAGGAGCATCACCTGGCCTGGTTCCGTGAGAACCTGCCCGCTCATGCTCTCGTCGAGCGGCCGGAGCAATACGGTCACTCCCCCTTCCTGGAACGTCCCCACTTCCTGGCGGACCGCATTGTCGAGCATGCCCGATGATCTGGCTCTCGGTAGCGCTTGCGGGAGGCGGCCCCGTATCGACCCAGGTCCTCTATGCCGCGGATGATCCCGACTCCCACGCTCTGGCGCTGTACTACGCCTCAGCGCGTCAGCTTCCAGACAACCGTCTGTGTGGGGTTGCGGGGAGCTTCGAGCCCACCATCTCCTGGGACGACTTCGATGCGCTGATCCGCCAGCCCTGGGAGGCCTGTCTTCGGGATGACACCGACGTGCTCGTGGTGGTCAAGGGGCTGCCCTACCGGGTTGACCTTCCGGACTTCACCGCCAGCCTGGAAGGCGTGTTGCAGGTAGGTCGGGGCACCGTCGACGACCTGGAGGTGGCGGGCCAGGGACAAGCGACCTGGGATGGCCATGCCTATGCGTCGATCAAGAACCCTGCGGTGGCCTACCGCGGGTACATCAGCTCGGACTTCTCACTCAGCAACCCGACGGAGAGCTACTACACCACCACGAGCGGACTGGTTCGACAGAAGTGGCCGCGAGGCTTTCGTCGGGACCGCTATTGGCGAGACCCTCCGGTCTACCTGGATGGGGAGCTGTTGGTGGTGGGCCGCCTCGACGGGTGGACCTTTGATGACGCCACCGCGCTGGTCGATCGAGCCCTCGCATCGGAGGAGGCGACCCCGGAAGGAAGCTGGCTGTGCATGCAGGCTGCCGACACCGCCCGTGGGCCGAGGGACCCGGAGTGTGAGTTCGCGTTGCGTAAGTTGGCGGAGCTCGGCGTCGACACGACCTGGCTCGACACCCACGACAGCGAACTGAGTGGGCACTCCGTTCTGGCCTATCTGACCGGTGCAGCCAACCTGAAGGGAGCGATCGAGGGGATCACCTACGCCCCCGGGGCCTATGCCGACAACATCACCAGCTATGGAGCGGTACCCAACAACTTCTGCGAGGACTGCGGCGAGTCTCAGACCAGCATCGCGCGCTTCGTTCGGGCTGGGGCCAGCGCCACGCACGGGACGGTGAACGAGCCCTTGAACAACGTCTTTCCGAACGCCGGTGTGATGCTGATGTACAGCCAGGGCTATTCGCTGGGTGAGAGCGTGCTCTACAACCTGCGCTACCTCTACTGGCAGAATCTGCTGCTGGGTGACCCGCTCATGACGCCCTTCGACGAGCGCCCGACGGTCTCCGTGGAGAGTGGGGTCTACGCTGGCGTCCCCGTGGTCTTCGCAGGGCGGCACTCCCGAGGAGTGGCCCGCATGGAGCTCTGGATGGATGGCGAGCTCCTCGTGAAGAAGAAGGGTGAGCTCGTGGAGTGGACCTTCGATGAGCTGGGGGATGTCCAGGTTCTCGTCGTCGCCGTCGCCGTGGGGCGGACCTTGTCTGCCCCGGAGTGGCCGACACCCGATCAGGAGATCAACCCGGACACCCAGGGTTGGGCGACGATGAGCTTGGAGGTCACGGAGCCACCCGTCGAAGACACCGCGGACAGCGGTCTCCACAGCGGTCTCGACACCGGTGAAGCGATCGAGGAGGAGCGCTGTGGTTGTGCGAGCGGCTCCACCGCGCCCTGGTCAGCGGTGCCACTCTGGGCCCTGATCGCCCTGGGGCGTCGGACCCGGCGGGTGCGGAAGGACCCTGCGTAGGTAGGTGGCCAAGCCGCGCTCGACATCCCAGTGGCTTGGATAGCCCACCGCCACCTCCTCGAAACGAACTCCGTCACGCCAGTCGGTCGCCCGCATGTGCAGGTGTCCGCTGACGACGACCCTGGCGTCGAAGCGCAGGTGCCAGTCTGTGGTTGCTCGCGTGCCGCACCATGGGACGTAGCGCGGGATTCTCTCCAGCCGGATGAGATCTCGCCGAAAGGGCCAGTGACCGATGAGCACCTTGGGGCCCGGCGAGGAGGCAAGCCGTGTCTCGCTTGAACGCACCCGTTGGGCACACCAGTCCGCCATGCCCGCGTGAGGGTCGGCATGGAGCAGGCGCTCGTCCGTGGCGACGATGCCGGCCTCCCGCGCCCAGGCCACTGGATCGGCCACGTCGTCTGGCGCGAAGCTGTAGTCGTAGCCGACGAACAGGGGACAGATCAGGTGTCCCTGGAAGCTTGGATAGGGGTCCTCCGGAGTGAGCACGCCCAGCTTGCGGGCCTCCTCCACCAGCCGCTGGTAGCGCTCCACGCCGCTTAGCCTCAGGGTGCAGTGAGGGGCTGTCCAGAGCTCGTGGTTGCCCGGCACCCACAGCACCTGGGCGAAGCGCTCCGTCAGCCGTTCCAGGGTCCAGCGCAGCTGTTCCAGGGTCTCACCCACGTCGCCTGCACAGATCAGCCAGTCTTCCGGGTGTTCTGGCAGCGCATCGACGGCCTCGTGGTTCGCCGAATAGCCGACGTGCAGATCGCTGATCGCGAGCAGACGAGCCATGCCGACGCTCTAGCCCGCTGTGCCCTCGTCGTCTTCTGGAAGCTGCGGGTCGGCGTCCTCAGCGGTAGTCGAAGCCCCAAGCGTCCAGGGAGATGAGGTCGTCGCCGCCCCCGCCTGAGTGCATGGTTATCGTCGCGCTGGAAGCGATGATGCCCGCCTCGTGAAGGCTCGTGCAGTAGCCCGTGAACGATCGCTCTTCGCCGGAGTCGAAGCTCACCGTGTAGGCGCCGGTCTCGTTGTCGTTGCAACCGACGCTCACTCGGATGGAGTCCACCATCAAGGGCTCGCCAAAGTTGCAGGAGAGCGAGTGCCCGGTGGCGAACAGAGTCGGGGACGAACAGCTGAGGTAGAGGGAGGGACAGCCCTCGGAGAGGTCGCCATTGCAGTTCTCGTCGATGCCGTTCTCGCACAGCTCTTCGGCGTCGGGATTGACCAGCGGATCCGTGTCCTCGCAGTCGAGGCCACCGCAGTCCGGAGGAAGGTGCCCGTCGCCGTCGAAGTCACAACTCGCGGTCTTGGTGCTCGCCGTCGCCGACGCTCCAGAAACCTCCCCATCGCTGGGCACAGCGGTGCACTGCCAGGTCTGCCCGTAGCCGCTGTCCAGAGCATCGGTCGTGTCGTTGGACCAGGTCGTCGTGCTGGGCCCCATCCAGCCGGATCCGGAGTTGTAGCTCACCCCATCCACCGTCCAGTTCATGGCGTATTGGATCGGGTCTCCGTCCGGGTCGTGGCTCTCGGTGAGCACCAAACAGGTCAGGCGGTCCCCCGCTCGGGGAGAGCTGGGCTCGATGCGCACCTCGGGTGTCGTCGGGGGCGCGTTGTCCACCGTGATCATCGCTGAGTTGGTGCTGGCGAGATCCGTTCCATCGTCCACCCCCACGGCCACGTGCACGATGTTGCCCTTGTCGAAGGCTGTCGTACCGTCGAGCGTGTCCGAGCCAGAGAGGACCAGGCTGCCCTCCACGTACCATTCGTAGGTCATCGAGAGGGAGTCGTCGTCCTCGTCGCTTGCGGTCACGCTCGCCGTCAGGATGTCGTTGGTGTAGATGGGGCTCGGTGAGAGGGTCACCTCCGACAGGGCGGGCGGGGTGTTGGGGTAGCTCGGGGGGGCTTCGCTGAGCTCGGGCAGGCAGGCGCTCAGCAGACCACCGAGGAGGATGGCTGCTGAAGCGGAGACGGATCCGGGCGGCCACGACACGGACACTGCAGAAACTCCTCTCGCCGGCATGAGGTGGAGCCACCAGGACGAACAGCCTCGGGCTCAAGCAGCATACGCCACGATCTTCCGGGAGCGAATTCCGGGGTGATTGCATGCAGAGAGGGTTTTGCTGTCGACTGGGGGGCGTTAGGCTGTGCTCGTGCTGCTGCTCCTGGGTGCCGCATGGGCGGATTCGTTCCTCGTCTCCACCACCACCACCTTCCCCCAGCCGCTCAAGCTGGGCGGCGGAGCCCAATCGCAACAGGTCCAGCTGGACCTGGTGCTGGATTGTGGCGACCAGGGCTGCGTGATCGCGGACCTGGCCGTGAAGGCACGCCCCTTGCCGGGCCTCGAGGGTGAGCTGCTCCCGGCGCTCGTGGCCTTGGATGAACGCGTCTCGGGAGTCTCGGTGGAGTTGGAGCCCTATCTCCTGGACGGGCAGCCCATCGACGAGGCGCTCCTGTCTCGGGCCTTCGCGGGCTTCGAGGACCTGGAGCCCCTGGAAGGGAGAAGCATCACGATGGGGACGCTGCTCGCCGAGATTCCCCTCGTCAGCAGCAGCCACGTGGTCGAGGTGAAGCACCACACCACGGACGCGATGCGAGAGAGCGACGGTGCCGGACGCATCGACACCGCGGGAGCCGCCTACATCTTCCGCAGTCAGGTCAGCAGCACCTACGAGGAAGGTCAGCTCTCCGAGCGCCGGTGGTGGGCCGTAGCGGAGCGCGCCGACTCCAGTCGAGAGCCGGCCTACCTTCAGGGTGGCTACCTGCGTCGCCTGGAGGAGGGTGAGTCCGTGGAGCTGGGGCAGACGGAGGAGCTTCAGGGAACGCCAGGGGGTCTGAGCTGGGAGGTGCTCCAGGCCGGGCTTGTCGTCTACCAGGCCCAGAACGCGGAGCTGCCGCGCGAGCCGGGATCGGGCCCGGACCTGTGGGTGAGCACGATGGGGACGATGGCGCTGCGTTCCAGCCACGACCCGGTGGCGAGCGGTGGGCTGGGGTTCGGGGGGAACCTGGATGGACTGTGGTTCGGCGTGGAGGGCTGGTCCCACCTGGCGCGGAACTATCGACCCTTCGGCATCGTTGGAGCCCGCCGAGCCTTCCCGGTGCAGATGGTCGATGTCTACGGCCTCTTGGGCTATCGGCCCGAAGGCGAGCTCTGGCACCCCGCCGTGGGGGTCGTCTGGGGCGCTAGCATGCGCTGGTATTCGGGGGCTGAGCCGGACTTTGTCGTTCTTCCCCTGGGTGGAGCCGAGCTGCGACTTGGCCTCTCTCCCACCGATCGGCTGACGGTGGAGCTGCTGGCCCGTGCTCTCTTCGACGGCGCTGCCACCAACGTCACGCACGGGCAGGATCGCGGCAGCCTGTCGCTCCTGTCGGGAACGGTGGGAATCTGCCTTACCGGCGAGCTTGTCGACCTGTGATCTGGCTCTTCCTGATCGGGCTGGCGTGCGGAGACCGCACCATCGACTACCCCTGCCCGGAGAAGTACCGGGACTACGACGCCGATGGCTACGGAGACCCCGATCAGCCCCTGGAGAACTGCGACGGGGGTATCGGCTACGTCGGAAACGCGGATGACTGCGACGACTTCGACGCGGCCGTGACCACGGAGTGCCACGACTCCGGCTGAGTTGCGCGGCGTCAACGACAGTGATGTTCGCGGCTGAGAGCCCAGAGTTTCTCGGATCGTCGATGCCCTGGGCCCCGGCACGCGGCGTGCTTGAGCCGGGGCATGCGAGACCCACTGCTTCCCGTCGCCTCGGCCATGCTTCTCGGGGTGTGGTTCTACCCTCACTGGGAGCCGGGGGCCCTGGGCTGTCTGTGCGGTGCTCTGCTGTGCTGCGCGCTGGGGGTCCGTGGGCGCGTGGCGCTGGTTGCCGCCGGCTTCTGGCTGGGGAGCCTCGCTCCAGCGGCGCGCCCTCCCGGTGAGCTGTTGCGGGGGCCGGTGGCGCTGTCCGGTCGTGTCGAGTTGGCCTGGGGTCGCACGGCGCTCGTGGCTCGGGCGGGTGGAGACCGGGTGTTGTTGGTGGGGCCCACACCCCTGGCCACGGGAGACGTGGTGCACGCCTTCGGCCTGGCGGGTCCGGTCTGGACAGCAGCGCTGCCCGGGGAGCCGGATCCCGAGCTCGCCGCCCGAACGGCCCGGGTGAAGACCCGCGTCGTCGCTCTGGACCTGTCACACCCCCAGCAGGCGCGTCGCCTCCAGCTCGCCAGGCACGAGGGCTTCCTGCACGCCCTCGTGACCGGGGATCGGAGCCTCGTGCCTCCGGAGCTCAAGGATGATCTGCGGGCTACGGGAACCTCCCATCTCCTGGCCGTGAGCGGACTTCACGTGGGGCTGTTGGCGGGTCTTGCCGCGCTCCTTCTACGACCGGTGCTGTCGCTGGCGGCTCCCTGGATGGAGACTCCACGCTGGCTCCTGCCGGTGCTCGGAACGGCCTTGGTCCTGGTCTTCTCCGCTTCGGTGGGCTGGCCGATCTCTACGCGGCGTGCGGCTGTGATGGTGGCTGGGGCCTTGCTGGCCACGGCGCTCGCGCGCTCGGTTCGGCCCTGGAACCTGTTGGGGCTGGCGGCCATGCTCAGCGTGCTGGCGGAGCCGCTGAGCGTGCGGACCCTCTCCTTCCAGATGAGCTTCGGTGCCGTGGCGGGCATGCTGAGCCTGCGCTGGCCCCGGGTGTCCGGGCCAGCACGGTGGGTGGTGGGCGGGGTCGGCGCGACGCTCGGTGCAACCCTGGGCACCTTGCCGGCCACCGCCTGGACCCTGCAGGAGCTGCCGCTTGCAGGACCGCTTGCGAACCTGGTCGCGGTCCCTGCCGTGGGGCTGATGCTGCCCTGTGCGCTCCTGGCCTGGCACACCGGTTGGCTTCTTCCGCTAGCGCTGGCGGATACGGTCGCGGACTCGATGCTCGTGTTCCTGGAGTGGACCTCGGGCCCGGTCCTGCATCCCGCGGTGGGCCCCCTGGGTGCCTTGGGTCTTCTTCTGGCGGTGCTGTGGCCTCGGGGGCGCTGGGCCCTGCTGCTGCTCTCGCTGGGACTGCGCAGCTATCCGGCCGTGCCCCGGGTGACCTTCCTGAGTGTGGGCCAGGGTGACGCCGCCCTGATCGAAGGCGAGCGACGCATCCTGGTCGACGGCGGCCCGCCGGGTGACCGGCTGCTGCGCTACCTGCGTCGGCGAGGCATTCGTCGGCTGGACGCCGTGGTCGTCTCCCATGCCCATCCGGACCATGCAGGGGGACTGGAGCCCGTGTTGCGCTCGCTCCACGTGGAGGAGCTTCGCCTTCCTCGCTTGCCCGCGCCGGGCGAAGACCGGAGCCTGCTGGATCTCGCGCTTCGTCAGAACGCCCGCATCGTGGTGGGTTCGGGACTTCACCCCTCCGAGGACTTCCTGCGTGAGCACCACGCGGACCTGAACGAGAGCTCGCTGGTTCACCTCGAAGCGGTCGGTGAGCTGTCGGTGCTCTTCACCGGGGACATCGAGTCTGTGGGCGAGTCGGCTCGCTCCTGGCCCCGGGCGGACCTGCTGAAGGTTCCCCACCATGGCTCGCGAAGCTCCTCCTCGGTTCCCCTGTTGAGCCAGGTCCAGCCTCGTCTCGCGATCATCGGCTGTGGGCGTGAAAACCGCTTCGGTCACCCCCATCCCGAGGTCTTGCGACGCTATCCCCGCGTGCTTCGGACCGACCTGGATGGGACCATCGAGGTGTTCTCGTTGGACGGGACCCTCCACGTCCGCTCCTGGCTGCCCGGTCAAGGCTGGACCGAGCGATGAGTGACAGAAGCCTACTGCGTGAGCTCCCGCAGGTCCTCGACTTCGCGGCTGTTCTCGGTCGTGGAGCCGCCCGGGTCGCAGGCGTCGGTCTCCCCGTCGAGCACGTACACCAGGTAGTCGTCGCTGGCGTAGAAACGGACACCGCAAGCGCCTTCATCGATCGGGTGGGTGACGTCGACCTCCTCACCCACCGGCGTGCCCTTGAAGCTCTCCAGCACCTCGAAGGTCGTCGTTCGCGTGCCGCACCCGCAGCCGCCGCTCGGTTTCCCGATGAAGATCTCGTCGTAGGTGTCCAGCCGCTCTTCCAGGCTTCCCGTGCCGCCTTCGCAGGCGCAGACCGCCATGGCGATGGTGGAGTGCATCCCCTGCAGAAGGAGGAATCCAAGCCCGGCCCGCGTCAGCATTCGCATGAACTCAGGCTATCCCGCTAAGCTGCGGGCATGAGGCTGATGGTGGTGGACGGCACGGCCTTGCTGCTGCGTGCCTGGTTTGCGGGAGCGCCGGCACTGGACGTGTCCCGGAACTTCCTGCGCCGGACCGAGGCCGAGAAGCGCGCGGTGGTCTTCGATGCGGGGATGGTGACCTTCCGGACGCACCTGGACCCACGCTACAAGGCCAACCGTCCGCACCCGCCGCCGGAGCTCATCGAGCTCTACAACCGCTTCGAAGAGGAGTGCGAGCAGCTGGGCTGGGCCTCCTTCAAGAAGCCGGGCTTCGAGGCGGACGACCTGGCAGCAACCCTGGTGAGGATGGCGGGGGAGCAGGGTGTTGACGCTACGGTGGTGGCCACGGACAAGGACATGTTCCAGCTGGTACGCGACGAATCGCCGCAGGTGACGGTCTGGGACCGAGCCGCGAAGCGGGTGTTCGATGAGGGCGCCGTCATCGAGAAGATGGGGGTGCGGCCGGACCAGGTCCGCGACCTGCTGGCGCTGATGGGTGACAGCAGCGACGGTGTGGTCGGTGTGGCGGGAATAGGGCGCAAGACCGCGGTGGCCTTGTTGACGTGCTTCGGGGATCTCGAGGGCGTCTACGAGGATCTGAGGCGGGTGGAGCAGCTCGAGATTCGGGGTGCTGCATCGGTGGCTCGCAAGCTGGAGGCAGGCCTTGGCGAAGCCTTCCTGGCCCGCGAACTGGTGACGCTGAACGATGCCGTAGACCTGGGAGAGAGGGCATGGTCGCGCTGCTGAGCCTGGTGCTGGCGGGTGAAGCGGAGCCTCTGGAGAGGCCCGAGAGTCTCGAACGGGTGCCCGCCTTCACGACGCTCACCCTCAACGGTGAGGACACCGTGGTCGAGGCCGACGGATGGGTGGTGATCGACGAGACTGGCCGCGTCGTCGGGCCGGCGGAGTTTGCCCTGCTCGTGGGCGATCACGAGACCACGGCGCTGCTGGCGACCGTCCAGGTTCGCCGCGATGCGCGCGGTCGTGCCCTGATGGTGCTGGGGGGTCTCGCTGCGGCCGGTGGGACCGCGAGCTTTGCTGCGGGCAGCGTCAGGACCACCGTGCCTCTGGCCCGTGCGGGGCTCGCCGGTGGCCTGGGGGGCTTTGTTCTCCTGGCGCTGGGCCACCAGATGACCCGCACGCTGCACCCACAGGTCAACGAGCTGGAGGAAATCTATACGGCCGAGGAGGTCGATCGCTGGCTGCAAGCCTACGCAGGGAGCCGATGATCTCGGCTCCGGTAGACCTTAGAAAGAGCCGTCGCCGCCCCAGAACAGCCAGACCTCGCCGTTGACGCTGCTGGATCCGCTGGATCCGCTGGCCCCGAGGGCCAGGTCGCTGGTGCCGTCTCCGTTGCCGTCTCCGATGTCCAGCCAGTAGCCGGCGTTGGAGTCTTCGGAGCTGCTGTTGGTGATCAGGGTGCTGTAGGAGCCTGTGCTGACGTCGTAGCTGGCGCCGGTGATCGGGCCGAGCCACGCGTATGCGGCCCCGACGTAGGCGCTGCTGCTGTCCGTGGCGCCGGGATCGCCGATGACCAGATCCTGTTCGCCGTCCGAGTTGAGATCGCCGCCGTCGGCGCTCCAGCCGAGTTCGTCACTACCGCCGGTGACGGTGATGCTCGCGATGCTCCCCGTGTCGTAGGAGCCGCTGTAGGCGGTGCTCATACCGGCGATCACCCAGGCAGTCCCTTCAAGCCAGGTCGCGGAGACCAGGAAGTCGTCGTAGCCGTCACCGGTCACGTCGCCAACGGGGACGATGGTGTCCGCGAACTTGGAGTAACCGGAGGTCGGCGAGGCGAACTCGGCGTCTTCGTCCTTCTCGGGTTCGTAGGTTCCGGATCCCAGCGAGGCGCTTCCGTAGGTCACGTAGACCCCACCCGTGTAGTCGTTCGACCAGTCCGTTCCGACGGCGAAATCGTCGACCCCGTCACCGTCCAGATCGCCCAGACCGTTGATGGACTGGGGGTAGTAGCCGACCCAGTTGTAAGGCGCTCCGCCCCACCAGGTCTGGGTTGCATCTTCGGTGGTGCTGCCCGCGCTGAGCGCGCCGTAGCTGGAGAAGAAGAGGTACGCGGCGCCTTCGTCCGCGAGGTTGGTCCCGCCCGTTGTGTCTTTGTAGGCGCCGATCCCCAGGTCGTCCGTACCGTCGCCGTCCACGTCGCCCAGGTTGGCGACGGTGGAGCCGAAGTAGGAACTGCTGTTGCCCTTGAAGATCACGCTGGCGTCGCTGATCGAGTAGGAACCGCTGACAGCGGTCGTGTTTCCGTAAAACAGGTAGGCTTCGTCGCTGCCCTGGGCACCGATCAGCACGTCGTCGATCTTGTCGCCGTTGAAGTCACCGGCGGTCAGGGTGAAGCCCAGGAGGTCTCCGTTGGAGCCTTCGATGGAGGCGTCGGCGCTGCTGGTGCTGCTGGTGATGCCATACCAGGCGTAGATCATTCCCGCGTTG
>PVBE011042425.1_pt1 | contig 11016 bp, 5 predicted proteins | sample 1631181 | NCBI WGS metagenome assembly PVBE01 (sample SAMN08397723, study PRJNA350692) | Marine metagenome, whole genome shotgun sequencing project. | isolation source: water | place: Pacific Ocean | collected 2012-04 | reverse complement strand
CTTGAGGTGTTGGTATGTTTGTTCTTGGAGATGCAAACTGGACAGGTGATTTTGCAGTTGAAGAAGGAGCCATGCTTCCATTTGATATTACAATCAACCAACTTGATGGTGGTGGTAGTAGCATTTATTGGGGAACTTGGAGTGATGGAACTGGTGCTGGCGGCGTAACAGGTTTTGGTACCCTAGATGTTGTTGGTTCAGGTGGCACCATGCTCATGAATGGTGATAACACGCAAATGGCATGGAACATTAATGATGCAATTCAACTCAATGGAGATGCAACGCTAATCGCATCAGTCGGTGGAGTGACCATCAATAATGCTGGTGACGCCATTTATGGATTTGGAGCAGATCGTACGTTCACAATCCAAGTAACCGACGGACAAACAATAGCTATAACCGCTGATGGGTTTGGCGATAACGGTGGGGCTGACTTCAACGTAAGCGATTTAACAATTGAAACTCTTGGTGGAGGTGGGGACATCACCGCTACTCTAAGTATGTCAGGCGATATATCTGGCGGTTTAAGTGTTGATGCAAATACTGGCATTTCTCTCGACACACTTGGTGCAACTTTTACAGCGGATAAGGGAATGCGTTTTAATGACGCAGTCACCTTGACTGGCGCTGCTTCTCTAATAACAGATGGCGGTGCAGGCAGTGACATCTTGTTCGATTCAACAATTACTGGTGCCCAGACGCTTACCCTAGACACGGGCGCTGGTGGCTCAACTACCTTTAGCGGTGATGTGACAATTGATGACCTAACCGTAACTGGCGCGACGAATATCGATGGTGATCGCGGTATTACAATTGCAAACGCCGCTGTCTTTAACGGAACTATTGGTGGTGGAAACTTGACTCTCAGCGGCGCTACTGTAGGATTCAACGGAAACGTTGCGGCTCTTGCAAGTATCGATGTAACTGGCGTAACAACAATCGCTGCAGGGGTTAACTTCGATACAGTTGACGATATTACATTTAATAGCGCTGTAACGGTTAATGGGGTATCCGATTTGTCGACAGGCGTGGGTGGGGCGATTACGTTTGTTAGTACACTTGACGGTGCCGCGGCAGACGTGACACTTAACTCTGGAGCGGGTGGCGTGAGTTTCGGTGATGATGTCGGTGGTGGTGCGATGCTAAGTTCACTTGATGTGACAGGCGTCACTTCTATCGCTGATGGAATCTCAATTGCTGCTTCTGGTTCAATCGATTTCCATAGTGCGGTTGTAGTTACAGGTTCTGCGACTATTGCTTCTGCACTTAATGATGTAACATTGGATAGCACAGTAACAGGAGACACAACAGGTACTCTTAACGTAACCGGTCTTGGCAATGTCACAATTGTCGGTCTTACATCTGACTTTACAGATGTTACTGTTGTTGGTGTTGGTATAACTACTGTTGCTGGTGTTGAGGTCTCTGGAGATATTGCGGTTTCAGGTACTGCAGGAATAACACTCACCGGTGCTGATTACACAACCACTGCTGGTGGCGTCACATTCACAGGTGCTGTATCTCTTGCAAACAATGATGTAACTATCACAAGCGGCGGTGGTGCTGGCGATGACATTTTATTCACCAGCACGATTGATGCTGATGATGCTACTAATTTCGACCGAATGTTAACACTTGATTCTGGTGATTCAGGAGATATTGCGGTTACTGGAGTAGTTGGTGGCGCTGAGGCTCTCGCTGGTCTAACCATCACGAACTCGAACGATACGATATTTGCCCAAGCGGTTACAGTAACTGATGGTGTTGGTGCAGTTGTGATTTCTGATACTGAAGTTGGTACAGCCGTCGTGTTTAATGGTTTCCTCACCGCTCACTCATTTACTGCAAGTACAAGCGACAGTGCTTATGACGTCGAAATGAATCTTGGCGCTTCAATCACAAACGCATCTGTATTTGACAACACAGGTCAGGTAATTCTCGTTGATGGCGGCAACGACTTTGAATTTGACGGTGGAATGGCTATTAACGACGCGGACTCCTTCCTTTCAGGCGACTTTATTACAAACAACGCTGATATTAATTTTGGTACAGGTGCCGCAACATTAACAGGTGATACTACGATTAGTACAGGTGCTGGTATAGGCACAATCACGTTTGGTGGAACACTTGACGATGACGGTGTTGTTGAAAGAAGCCTAATTCTCACAGCAGGTACGGGCGATATTGATTTCGATGGTGCGGTCGGTGCAACGGCTGCTAATACTGAGTTGGGCGCTGTAACTATTAATAGCGCAAACAATGTAACAGTAGATTCGACATTCGAAGCATTTAGTTTTGCTCAAGTAGCAGGCACTGGTACCACAACTCTTGATGGTGCCATGACTACCACTGACGTTAATGGTGTAAACATAGCTACTGATTCCATTGCTGTAAACGCAGGCATCAATACAACTACTGGCGCAGGTGTCGTTGTACTTAACGCTTCTGACACGTTGACGATTGCGGCTGCTGGTGACATCAATTCTGGTGATGTCGTCACTTTGACAGCTACTAATGGAATCGCGACTGCGGGAGACATAACATCTGCAGACACCGTGACCTTTGTTTCAGAAACAGTTCTAACTGGAGATGTTTCTATCACTGCAAACGGCGGAAATATCATCTTTAGTGATACACTTGATACTGATGCTGGCGAAAATTTGACGTTGACTGCAGTGGCTGGCGACATCAATTTTAATGGTGCAGTAGGATCAGATGTTGTTTCCGATCTCGGCGCAATTTTAATCAACAATGCTACAAATGTAACTGCTGTATCAATTGATGCCGAAAGCTTTACACAAGGTAGTGGTACAGGCACAACAACCTTTGGTGGTGCAGTTAATACCACTGGTGCAGCTGGTGTTAATGTGACTACTGCTGGAATTGCATTGAATAATACTATTGATACTGCAAATGGCGGCACAGTAACTTTGACTGCAGACACGAACGCTGTAACGATTGCCGCAGGTGGCGATATTACATCTGATGGTGCTGTGACCTTGACTGGTACAACAGGCATCAGTACAGCAGGTGATATAACAACTACAGACGATGACGTGACCTTTGCTTCAGCAACTGTGCTTACGGGTGCAGTCGCAATAGATTCTGGTGCTACTGGAGGTGACATTGCATTTAACGGAAATGTCACTGGTGCTGAAAATTTAACTCTTGATGCGGGTACTGCTGGTGCAATTACCGCTGGATTGATGACAGTTAACGATTTGACTATTACAGATGCTGCGAGTTTGTCGGTCACAGGCAATTTGACTGCAAACGATTTGATTACCACAAATGGCACTGCTACCACAGTTAGTTTGACTGGTAGTGCCAACAGCTTTGTCAACCAAGTTGATTTCCTAAACTCCGGAAACGTAATTCTAGGTGACGGGGGCGGTGACACCTTCTTGTTCACTGGTGGCCTAGCGTTTACTGGTGGCTCAACCAACAACCTTGATTCTGCAATTTCCAGTGTTGGTACTGATATAAACTTTGGTGTAGGAGGTACAACACTTGACGGCAATACTTCTGTAAGTACTGGCGCTGGTGCAGGCACGATTACGTTTGGCGGCACACTTGACGGGCTTGCTGGCGGAGAAAACCTAACCCTCACAGCCGGTACAGGCAACATCGATTTTGATGGTGTTGTTGGTGCGACTCGTTTGGGCGATGTTTTGGTAAACAGTGTCGCAACGATGACTGCTGATCAAGCGTTCAATGCAGCGAGTTTTGAACAAACAGCTGGCTCAGTTGCAACGACCTTTACAGGTGCGTTGGATGTAACCAATGGTGTAACAATCACTGACGGCACAGACGTAACATTCGCAAGTACTGTGAATGCAGCGACTGTAAGCCAGGTAGCTGGCTCAGGTACAACTACCTTCGGTGGAGCTGTGACAACATCTGGTGCAGCTGGTGTAAATGTAACGAACGACGCGATTGCTCTTAATGCATCGATTGTTGCGACAACCGGCACGGTTGATTTGACCGCTGATACCAATGCAGTAACGATTGCAGCCGCAGGCGACATTACAGCCGACGGTATTGTGAACTTGACAGGTGCAACAGGTATCAACACAGCAGGCGATGTAACAACATCTGGCTTTGGTGTGAACTACAACTCAGCGACAGTCCTCTCTGGAAACGTTGCAGTCAATACAGGTGCAGGCGCTGGCGCAATAACCTTTGCCAATATACTTGATGGCACGGTAGTCGCAACGGAAACTCTGACACTAACTGCTGGTACAGGCAACATTACTTTCAATGGAAACGTTGGTGGAGCAATTGGTCTTGGTACTACTACGGTAGCCAGTGCAAACAATGTGACAACCACTGGTTTGCTAAGTGCTGATAGTATTGGCATTACTGCAACTGGCCTAACAAGTTTGGGCGGAATAACTGAAGCCAACAATGCGATTAACATTGCATCTGGTGCGATTACTACTGCTGCCACTACTGTCCAATCACTGGCTGGTGACATCACCCTTGATGCAAATACAGGCGCATTGACGCTTGCTAACGGAACCACAGTTCAAACCGCAAGCGGAAGTATTGCTCTCACTGGTACAACCGGTATCAACATGGGCGCTAATGTATTTACTGGTGGAGCGGTTGGTACTATTAGTATCACTGGTGATGTGACAATGACACAGAACGTGACTGTTGATTCCTCATTAGTGACAGTTGGTGGTGCTGGTGACATTACAATGACTGGAAACGTTGACGGTGCGTTTGATTTAACCCTCGACGCTGAAGGCGACTTGACAATGACAGGCAACGTCGGTGCAACAACAGCACTTGGTAACTTGACTGGTACGACAACTGGTGACACTACTGTAACTGGCACAGTCGATACAACTGCTGACATTAACCTAGTTGCACTAGGTGACGTAACGCTCGGTGGCGATCTCACTGCTGGTGGTGATGTCCTTCTAGTAACAGGATCAGTAGGCACAATTGCATTTGGTGCAAATGTTTCCAACGTAACTTCAGGTGGTGATATCAGGTTGACAAACACTGCAGTTAGCGGAACAAGCGTTCCAACTATTGCAACTATTACTTCTGAGAATGTAAACGGTATCACTTTCGATGCTGGTGACGATTTCGTTATGAGTGCTGGTGAAAAACTCACAGCATACGATATCGATATCCAAACTGGTCGATTGAGTGGTAATGGCCGAGCGGTACTCGGTGACCTTACTGCGATTGGTGACATACGCGTAACCGCTGATGACATTGACTTTATCTCACGAGATACAGGTCGAGTGCTCACATCTAACGGCACATTTGTTCGTGACAATGGCGTTGATGTTGTTGCAGGCGGAAGATTCTTCTTTAGCGTTGCTCCAACAATGATTAATGGCAACCGCCCAGTTCAATTTGCAAGCAATACGATTGATTCGGATGCAAATGGCACATTGAGTGACTGGATTGTTCGTTGGTCACCGACTGACGTGACAGTGAATAGCCTCACGCTCGGCACAACTATCTTGGATCTTCGTGCAGACGGCATTGACTCACTCACCGTCGAAGAACTTGGCGCATTGTCAGGTGCTCTTACACCTATGTCACAAATGGTTCCAATCGTTCGAATCCATGATGACTCGGAAGATGATAGTGAATTTGAAACCGACGAAGATACCTCGCAAGAGGCATCAGTTCAATTCTAATGTTGGAAATAGGAGAAAGAGATAGGCATGGTTACTACTGTTAGAAAAATGTTAATGATTGCTGTGTGCACGCTCCTGATATTCTCAGGAGCGGGCGCCCAGCAGACCGATGAGCCAACATTGCCAAGTGCGGATGCTTCGGCTGAATCTGAGCAACTCGTTCGAGTTGTAACTCTTAATACAGCGCAAGCAAATAATGATTTCACTCGAAACGTTAAGATTATGCAAGAGAGAAGGCGTGCGATTGTAAACCTCATTGCACTTCTTGAAAAAGAAGACGATGAAAATGATAAGTACAATATTGAAGCCGAGATTCAAGATTTAAAGATTGCACTTGACGATGACCATAAGTTAATGGCGGAAGCATACCGCTACAGTTTGAACCGTAGGTATGTGCGTAGCATCGAAAAAGCCACCGTCTATATCCAACTTACTGATGAGGAAACCTCTGCCTCCAGAGAAGAATATGCTCGCAAAGGAATTCCTGCACCAAAGTCGTTGAAGTCAAATATGCTTTCAGTCTGCACTCTTAATAATGCCGAGACAGCACAAGCGTTTCAACAAGATGTTGCTAAGATTAGAGCACAACGCGACATGGCGATTCAAATGAAGACGGCTGTAGATGCCGCGAAAAGCCCAGAGGATAAGCAATTCGCAAAGGGGCGTCTTGATCAGGTTCTTCTCCAAATCACCGCGTTAAATAAGGCAATGTCCAGAACGTATGGTTTTTCTATAAGCCGAGACTATGTTTTGCAAATAGACAAAAGTGCACTGTATATATGGGCTTTACCGTCTGAAATTACAGTTGCTTCTGAAGTGAACTGATTTATACATCCAAATACGAGTGTTTTCTAGTCGAGATTAAAATGTTATCGTTGTATAATGACACGTTCCAGTTTTAACTAATATAAAGAAAGAGAGAGTTTGTGATGTTGAGAATAAATACTAGTGCTTTATTGTGTGGATTATCCGTTTTTCTGTTTATTACTACGGCATGTGATCAAAAACAAAGTAAGAAGACGTCTGCTGAGCAGGTTGCTCAAGCGAGTGAAGAAGTTACCGTCAGTGAAGTTGCTGATACGGTTTCCTCAGAAGACCCAAAAGGACGTATGGTTCAAGTGGCAACTCTTGGGTCTGCAGAAGCAAACAACCAATTCACCCAAAATGTTCAAATTATGCAAGGGCGTGTTCGTGAAATTGCAGGTATGAACGACCTTTTTCAAGAAGAACAAGACTCTTCAGCAAAACAAGACATCGAAAAGCAAATACAAGAGATGTTGCGTCGCGTCAATGAAGACAACGCTTTAATGGCTAAAACGTACGGTTATAATTTGAACAGAAAATATATTCGTAACATTGAGAAAGCAACTGTTTATGTTCAACTTACTGATGAGGATGTTACGTCTATAAAGAAAAAAGCAGCAGAAGATGGCTCAGAATTGCCATCACTGCTAGACATGAATCTACTCTCCATTTGCAGTCTTAACACACCGAAAGCGGTGCAGGGTTACCAGAAGGATGTCTCGATGATTCAGTCGGTTCGTGACGAAGCAATTCAATTGGAAGCAGCTCTAGAATCTGCGGAAACCTCTACAGATAAAGCTTATGCTCAAGGGCGACTTAGTGTCGTGATGGATCAACTTAATGCGTTAAATTCTGCAATGCATGACGCTTACGGATTTTCCATCAACAGAAATTACGTACTTCAAGTTGATCAAAGTTCGTTGTATGTATGGGCTTCAGAGAGTGAATTAGCAAACGTATCTGAGTAATTAATTACCCCGCGGGTCATTTATTTTCCTTTTCGATACCCTAAAGGGAGATGGATATTTACTAATTAACGGCTTGTTCTTCTATCATATCATTTAGAATCATGAAACTATCGTTTGTCATCCCAGCATGGAATGAAGAGCAGTTACTTGGTACAACAATCAAGTCAATTCAAGAGTCTGCAAGCGACTATGAACATGAAATAATCGTGGCTGACGATGCATCCACTGATCGTACACCAGAAATTGCTCAAGAACATGGGGCGATAGTTGTAACTTGCAACAATCGCCAAATTGGCCCAACCAGAAATGACGGCGCATGTGTTGCAACTGGCGACGTAATCGTTTTTGTAGATGCTGACACTATCGTGTGCGAATCAGTTATTGATGAAACAGTAAATGCAGTTGAAAACGGGTTTGTTTGTGGTGGAAGTTTCCCAAGGTTCGACGGAAAAATACCACTGTTTGCAAGTATTCTTGCAAAAGCCCTAGAACTTCTATTTAAAGTTGGCAGGGTTTCAGCAGGGGCGTACTTCTTTTGTATACGATCGTGTTTTGAAAAGTCTGGCGGGTTTAATCCAAAATATTTTGCTGCAGAAGAAGTACACTTTACAAAGTCACTCCATAAGTATGGAAAGTTTAAAACGCAGAGAAACCATGTATTAACTTCTGGGCGAAAGTTCCGTTCGCACTCTGCATTTGAAATACTCTCTACGCTTTTTCTCGTCTCCATTCCCGGCATTCGCAATATCAAAAAACGCAAAAACCTTTGGTATGGCCCTAGAAAAGGGGAGTAAAGATAGAAAAGCCTCTAAAATTAATTAACCATTGGTTAATTAATTTTAGAGTTGAGCCACGCTGCAATGTCATCTACATACCATTCAAAGGTTACAAACAACCCTAAGTGGCCGCTTGGGTAGATCCACCTCTCGGGTCTTCCAGCTTTTTCGTAAAGTAAGTCCCCGTTTACTGCTGGTACAACATTGTCCCACTTTGCGTGAATGATGAGTGTGTTGTCCTGTGGCAAATCCTGAGCTAAGAAGTACGGATCGCGCGACGGTGTTTGCAAATATTGTTAATTCATATCAGCAAGTTCTTCGCGAGAAAACTTGTCACCATTTTCATCTGTAAATTTCCAATTGGTAAATGCTCCCTCTTGCACAATATCAAATAAATTTGCACCACCAGCAATAAGTACAACTGCATCGACTTCATTTTGTAATTCGTGGTGGACAGCGGGGGTATTTAATGCGCCAGCACTAACACCGATGAGTACTAGCGGTGCTTGCGATAAACTTGGAAGTTGTAATTCCATTCGTTTTCGGATTGCTTTTGTAGCAGCAATGACTTGGCAATATTTAGAATTGAATAAATCAATTACACTACCGACGGGATTATTGCCATCAAGTTTTACCTTCAAACTGTAGTCTGGAACACTTAAGAAGGTGTACAAATACACTACAGCCCACCCATCTTGCACGAGTTTCGCTCCGAGTACTTTCGATGAATATTGCATACCACCAAGCCCACACAAAATAAGCGCCAGCCCTTTTGGTGAACTTCCCACATTCCAAGAAGCACGGTAGACCATTCCTCCATCAGACTCAACATGAACAGCATGGAGTTCATCTGGGAGAAGTTTTTCTATTGATGGTGCTGAATCAGAATCTTCTTTCCAGCAACACCAACGCCCCAGCGAGTTTTGGATACCGCGATTTGGTACATAGTTTAAGTAGTAGAGTGCCCCATGGCTATTCGTCTCAAGGTTGATAATTTCAATTAAGTTATTGGTTTGCTTTCCAAAAACCCCACCCTTTTTTTGTACGAATTCAAATTCAACATTTTCAGGATCAATGTCGTTATCTACTTCACAATCTATTAGCCGGATACTTGGCAATAATGAAATATTGTTATCAGAGAAAACATGAAATTCGCAGGTAGGAAACGTATAAATTTGAGTTGGAGTTTTTTTGTTGACCGATGCAGGCACGCGCTCCATCGAGCAGCCAGAAAAAGCAAAGCAAGACAAAAGTAATAGAATAATTCGCATTGGCGTGCAGAGTAACAGGGTTTGAGTTAGTTGTTATTCCCAGTTTTCGATAATAGTGAGCAAATCGGTCGCTACGATGAAGGGGAAAAAACAACGAGGTGACGAATATTGCACGAAAAATGTTATAATTTCGGAGATGTTGCACAGGATTTAACGATCGGATGCACTCACAGAAAGGGTACACCATGGCAAACTTAAAATCGAAACGAAACTTAAGCATTTTTGTTCTTGCGATGATGAACATCGCAGTGGTGATGAGCTTAAGGGGTCTTCCGATGATGGCAAAAGAAGGTCTGACGATGGTCTTCTATCTCCTTTTTGCATCGATTTTATTCCTCGTGCCCGTATCACTCGTGTCTGCCGAACTTGCAACCGGCTGGCCAAAAAATGGTGGCGTTTACGTTTGGGTAAAAGAAGCGTTTGGCTCCAAGCTTGGCTTTACAGCAATTTGGTTGCAATGGATTCAAAATGTTATTTGGTATCCAACTGTTCTTGCGTTTGCAGCGGGGGCACTTGCATATTTGTTTTTGGACCCAGCCCTCGCGGACAACAAGTTCTTTAGCGTTGTTGTCATCTTAGTTGTGTACTGGGGAGCAACGCTGGTGAACTTGCGAGGCGTTGCGTCGGCGGGCTGGCTCACAACCGCAGGTGTTATTGGCGGTACTATTTTGCCCGGTCTGCTCATAATAGTTCTTGGTTTATTTTGGTGGTTCGGTGGAAACACTATCGAATTTAGCACTTCAGCAGATGCGAACGCATTTCTTCCTGACTTTGGGAACATAAACTCTCTCGCGTTCCTTGGTGGCATTGTCTTGCTGTTTGCGGGTATGGAAGTTGGTGCAGTACACGTCAATGAACTTAAAAATCCAGCAAAACAATTTCCTGCTGCGATTTTCATTGCAATGTTTGTGATTATTGGTGTCTTTACGCTTGGCTCGCTTGCAGTTGCAGCTGTTTTGCCAGCAGATGGAATTAGCTTGACAGCAGGCATCATGCAGGCGCTTCACGATTTACTCGATAAGTTCAACGCTTTATGGCTTCTCCCAATTCTTGGATTCCTAGTTGCATTTGGTGCAATCGGTGGCGTAACTGCTTGGATTGCTGGTCCAAGCCGCGGACTTTTAGCAACAGCAAAGCAGGGCGAACTTCCACCGTTTCTACAAAAAGTAAACAAGAGCGGCATCCAAATTAATATTCTTATGGTGCAAGGTGCAATCGTCACTTTGATTTCACTTGTGTATTTGTTGATGCCAAATGTGAGTAGCGCGTTTTTCTTGCTCACTGCATTGACCGCTTGTTTGTACCTCTTTATGTATTTACTGCTCTTTGCAACTGCAATTAAATTACGTTTCTCAGCTTCTGATGTACCAAGAGCATTTAAGGTTCCGGGTGGAAACTTTGGAATGATTGTAATTGCGGGCATCGGTATGCTTGCTGTACTCTTTGCGTACATTATTCTATTCTTCCCACCAAGTAACCTTGAGGTTGGAAGCCCTACGTTTTACGTTGGATTCTTGGTTGTAGGAAACTT
>PVBE012664082.1_pt1 | contig 11017 bp, 8 predicted proteins | sample 1631181 | NCBI WGS metagenome assembly PVBE01 (sample SAMN08397723, study PRJNA350692) | Marine metagenome, whole genome shotgun sequencing project. | isolation source: water | place: Pacific Ocean | collected 2012-04 | reverse complement strand
GATTGGAACGTGGACAAGGGATGGCGGCGACGGGTCGGACGATCTTGCTGTATTTCTTACCAGTGAGGGCGAGGCGATAGTCTACGCTGGAACCAACCCTAGCAGCGCAGACGCTTGGAAGCTGGTGGGTGTTTTTAACATTGGAAGACCAATAGGGCGGCGTTGCGTTGAGAAGGTCGGGGCTGACCTTATCGTAACAACGGAAAACGGGTTCTTGCCTCTGTCTAAGGTGCTTCCGCTAGGACTTTCCGCGCCAAGTCAAGCCATTTCCGACAAAATATCGGGTTCGGTGAAAGAAGCAGCGCGAAACTTCAAGACTACGTTCGGCTGGCAGACTGTTCTCTATCCCAAAGGCGGGTTTGGCGTATTCAACGTGCCAAATTCGACGGTTCGGGATTATCACCAGTATGTTGTCAATTTAACAACAGGTTCTTGGTGTAGATTTACGGGGATGAACGGCAACGCCTGGGTGGTTCACGAAGGAAACTTGTATTTCGGCGGCGACGGCAAGGTGTTTCTGGCAGATACCGGCGCAAACGACTCAGGGACGGCCATAGAGGGCAATGGGAAGACATCTTTCCAATACTTTGGGGGTAGGGGGGCGCTGAAACAATTCACCCTTATACGGCCAATTATTGCATCTGACGGCGCATTGCCTGTGAGCATCGGTTTCGACGTTGATTTTAAAGATGGCACGAATGTTTACACGCCGTCATCTGTGACCAGTGAAGGCGCAGAGTGGGACGTTGCGACTTGGGACGATGCGGAGTGGGCGTCAGCTTCGGAGCCTATTCAGACGTGGCGATCCGTGACCGGCGTTGGTTACAACGCGGCGGTGCGAATTAGAACTTCAACGACAAACCAGAGTGTCGCGTGGCACGCCACCGATGTTCAGTACATTGCAGGCACTGGACTTCGATAGCGCATGGCCTCTCTTGGAGAGGGCCGTGCAGATGGGCGACGGGATAGAAAGAGAAGAAGTTCGGCAAGCCCTACACACTGGAGAGTTTTCGTTTTTCAGCAGAGAGAACAGCGCGGCAATTGTTGCGGCTGACGGCAAGACGCTTCGGATAGGTTTGGCGGGTGGTGACATCCACGAACTCTTGGAAATCGAGACAGAGATTGAAATCTACGCCAGGGCGGAAGGTTTTAATTGTCTGGAAATAATGGGCCGTCCCGGTTGGGAAAGGGTCTTGGAAGGGTATGAAAAAGTGGCTGTTTTGATGAGGAAAGAATTATGAGTTTTATTAAGAACTTATTTTCATCGCCAAGCGCACCGGCTGCGCCAAACCCGCAGGCTTTAGCTGCGGCCCAAGCTGCGGCCAACGCGGACACGGCGCGTCTGCAAGGCCGAATGAACCGAATGGACACTTATACGCCATTTGGGTCTGTGACGTATTCTGACCTGGGAGATGACCGATATAGCATCACGCAAACGCTATCCCCAGATCAACAAGCTCTATATGACCAATCCGTTGGTATTGGTAAGGGGATGCTTGGTCTGGCAGAGGGTGCAATTGGCAACTTCCCAACGGATGCGTTCTCATTAGAAGGTGCGCCAGCTTATCAGACGGGAATTGATTACTCAGGGTTAGAGGCCATACCGGGTTCCGGTGATTTTGGGGCGGCAAGCCAAGCGGCATCTGATGCGGCATTTAATCGTGTGATGAACAGATTGAATCCTCAGTTCGATCAACAGCAAGAGGCTTTGCAGACACAACTTGCCAATCAAGGAATTGCGCTTGGATCAGAAGCCTACACAACTGCAATGGATGACTTTGGACGGCGTAGGTCGGACGCTGGCATAGCGGCGGGTTATGACTCAATCGCTGCGGGTGAGGCCATGAGGCAGGGTCTATTCGCCAATGCTTTACAAACCAGAGGCCAGCAGTTGGGCGAACGCACGTTCGACATGAACGCAATCAATCAGGCCCGACAAAATTATCTCAATGAGCAAGTTATGTCGAGGAACCAACAGATTAACGAGTTGGCGGCACTCTTACAGGGTCAAGGGGCCATTCAAAGCCCGACGATGCTGACAGGGCCGCAGACGGGCGTAGCGCCGACAGATGTGACGGGTGCTTATAGTTTGGCTGCGGGTATTGATGCGAACAATTACAACCAGGCAATGGGTACGCAACAGGCGGCAATTGGTGCGCTGGCGGACTTGGGTGCGGCTGCAATCTCGGACAGGCGATTGAAGAAAAACATCCAGAAAATAGCAAATTGGAAGGGCTTTGACGTTTATAGCTACAATTACATCTGGGGTGGTGAAACTCAGATTGGCGTCATGGCCCAAGACGTTCTGGAGAGAATACCAGAGGCGGTTGTGCAAGTCGGTGATTGGCTTGCGGTGGATTACGGCAAGTTGTGGAGGGCTGCATAATGGCACTGGGCATTAGAGGGTTTCTGCCATCACGTCCGCAAAGACGGCAGCAGTTTGATTTAACCAACCCGCAATACCTATTGGCGCAAGCACTCCAGAAAGGTATTTCAACCGGCCCAGCGCGGGGCGGCTGGACGGAAGGTTTGTCGCGGCTGGGTCAGGCTTTTATTGCCAAACAAGCAAAAGACAAGGCAGAGAAACAGTTTAAGCAGAGGGAAGCTGACTATGACACAAGGGTAGCGGCTAGGAACACTGCGCTTCAAACGGCACTAAGGCAGATGCAACCTAGACAAGTAATGGTGGGTTCGGACGCTCCAAGCGTCGGTGCGGTGCCTAAGTATGAAATGCGGTCAGATTTGTCGGGCGCAATCCAAACGCTTGGCGGGAACCAAGATTTAGCAGAGTTGGCGTTTGAATTGCAGGGTAAGGAGTTGGCAAACAGGAGGTCTCTTGCTGCGGATAATTTAAAGCATGAGAGGTCTCTTGCTGCGGGTGATTTGGCGCATAGTAGGGCTATAGAGCTAAAAGGAACGCCAGGGGCAAGAACGCCCGTTCCTGGAGTAGACGCGCCATTCAGCGAAGAGGTGTTCGGGCAGAAAACAAAATTAGCAGATATAAACAGGACAGCAGCGCAAGCATTAAAGCCACCACCAACGATCCTTATGAAAAGATACTATGAGGGGCGAGATGCTATAGCGTCAGGTGGCGAGGCTATTCGTGCGTTGAGAACTGCCCTTGAGTTAAGTCCCAAGGCCTATGAAGGGGGAATGGCTGACGCACGGGCGGCAGTTGTAAAAGATTGGTTGGGCAGCGGTGGCATTGGCGTTCTGCCAAAAGGCGCAGATGAAGGAGCTATCGCAACGGGTCGCATGACCCAAAAAGTTCAATCTCAAGCCCTGTCACAGCTAAAGTTAATTTTTGGAGGGATGCCGACAGAAGGAGAGCGAGCTATGCTCCTTAAAGTCCAAGGTTCGGCAAACCTTCCAAGAGCTGAACGGGAGCAAATATGGAAAGATGCAATCGCTATGGCAGAACGTAGCATTGCAATAAAAAAAGCGGAAGGGAACGTATTTGAAAAACAATTTCCAAGCTACAAAGTTCCCACAGTAGCGACATCAGGCGGCGGGGCGCGGCCAGCTAGTGTTTCGCAAGAGGTATGGGACGCAATGACTCCCGCAGAAAAGGCGTTGTTCTAATGTCTGATATGTCACTTGAACAAAGACGGGCTTTAGCAATAGCAAACGCAAGACTTCGTGCGAAACAGAGCGCCTCACCAGAACAGCCGTTGTCAGGGACAGAACCAGAAGAAAACACGTCTGTGCTTGATGACGTTTTGGGCTACGCAAACAGGTTAGCGCAAAGCACCGCAAGCGGTCTCTCTGGGGGATATATTGATGAGGCGGCGGCGGCGTTAGATGCGCCGTTTGTTGCTGGCTACCGGACACTGGCAGAGGGCCAGCCGTTTGATTTGGGCAGGGCGTATGAAGACAGGAGAGATGTTTACAGAGGTGAATTAAAAGATTTCCGCAAGGACTACCCCGTCTCTGCATTAACGTCAGAGATTGGCGGGGCTATAGTTTCTCCCATAAATAAAGTGGCGGCTCCTTTTAAGATTTCTCAAGCGGCAGGGCTTGGGGGGCGAATGTTGCGAAGTGCTGGCGCGGGTGGAACTATTGGCGGGATTCACGGGTCAGGCCAAGCAGAAGGTGATTTAATAGATAGGGCCAAGGGCGGTGGCCTTGGAGTGGCTATTGGTGCGGGGGCTGGTGCGGCCTTTACGCCTATTCTTGAGGGCGTTGCCGCTGTGGGCCGTGCGGGATTGCAGCGGATTTTGGATAGGTCTGGTTCTCTCACGGGCGCGGAAAAAAAACTTGCTGATGCCATAGCTGAAGTGGGTGACGGCAATTTAGATGTAGGATTACAAAGGGTTCAAGAGGGGCTGAGGGCCGGTGGCCGAGACACAACAATAGGAGACGTGTCAGGCATTGGGGGCCAAAGGTTAGCAAGAGCGGCAGCAAATGTCCCCGGCCCCGCTTCCAAAGCTGCGGATGATTTTGTGGCGGCGAGAGTAAGCAGTCGGGGAGATCGACTACAAGAGGCAGCGGATGCCGTAGGGCCAAACAGGTTCCATGATGTTCTTAATAAATTGACGGCCTCGCAGAACAGAGCGTCAAAGCCGTTATATGACGAGGCATTCGCTCCTGTTTCTGACAAAGCGGGAAGGGTCTACGCCCAATGGGATGAAAGGCTCCAACGGTTTCTTGATGACCCAATTATTCAGCAAGGGATGGCGAAAGGAATTAGGACGCAACAGCTAGAGGCTTTGGCTGATGACGTGCCGTTTAATTTCCAAGAATATGCAGTTAAAGGCTTTGATGATGTTGGAAATCTTATTATCGGGGGTACACCTAACCTTCGGGCAATGGACGCAGCAAAGCGTGGGCTTGATGACATATTAGAAAGCTATCGGGACAAATTAACGGGGAGGCTCCAACTAGACGAAGCTGGAAGGGCCATTGAGAAGGTTCGCAAGTCATTGGTTAAAAAGCTAGATGACATCACAACGGATGAGACGGGGCGGTCGGCCTATAGAGAGGCGCGGGCTGCTTATTCGGGGCCAGCAAAAATAAAAGACGCGGCGTTCATGGGGCGGCGTTTTATGAAAGGCGATGAGGAAGTCGGTCGGAAAACATTCGACAGATTATCGGAGCCAGAACAGCAATCATTCCTGTTAGGGGTAAGGCGCGAACTTTCGGGAATGATTAGCAAAGACACCCAAACGGCGGCGGGGAAGTTTGCGGACAAGAAAGCAGATTTGTGGCAACGGCTTAAAAATGTTCTCCCCGAAGATAAGTTCAATGCGTTGAAGCAGGGCATGGAAAAAGAAACGGGCAAGATGCAGTTTGAGCGCTTTATCAACCCAAGAGGGGGGTCGCAGACTACGCCTCTCAAGGAGGATATTGCCGAATTGTCCCGCGTTCCTAATTGGATGCTTGAAACAGCGCAAGGAGTCGGACGAGGGGGTGGCGTTTATTCTCTAGTCGGTATGCCATTAAGGGCAGCGAGAGATAGGCTGACTAGGCCAAGTCAAAGCATGGCGCAAGATTTGGGACGAATGTTACTTACGAGAGACCCCGCACAACAAGCGACTGTTTTGCAGAGGCTAGGCCAGAGAAGAACGCCAGCGCAAATTGTTCCGCAGTTGCAAAACCCGACTTCGGCTTTGGCTAGAGCGTTAATTGGGAAATAGTCAGAGACCCCAAGACCCAGTCTTATGTTTGTGGTGAACGAGCAAGCAACCCGTTATTGCCAACATAAGAACGGTGAAGGTTGGGGCAAAGCTGATGCTTGCGTGAATTACTAAAACCAGCGCAGCAAACGCGGCTAGGTTCAAGGCAAGCAAAAATAACTTATTCATATCGCTAATTTACCCCGCTTCGGCGGGTTTTTCAATAATGGAGTAAAGACATGGCTTGGAATGGAAGCGGTGCGTTTAGTCGTACAAACGGGACTCACACAGGATCAACCGTGTGGACCCAGGATAAGGACGCAGGGACCAAGATCGTTTCTAATAGGCACGATACCCATGACCAAGACCTGAGTGATGGCATAAACGCTTGTATCGCCAAGAACGGCGAGAACTACATGACGGGTGCGCTTGACCTCAACGGTCAGGTGATAGAGTTGGACGCCGATGCGGATACAAAGATCGGGGCAACGGCTGACGATAGAATTGACATCACTGTTGGCAACTCAATTACGGAGCGGATTGGACACGATTCCACGAACTCTAGTGCCTTCCACCTTGTTGCCCCAGCGGCTTTAACGGCGCAAGCGAACACGGCTTATGCACACGTTAATGTGGCCCCTGCGGGGGCCGTTACAGTGCCATCAGGCACCACGGCGGTGGTCTCCTCCCTGGAGGTAAACGAACCCAATATAACGGCCACAGGAACCGTCACAGCGGCGGCGTCTTTGTATGTGTCTGGCGCACCGTCTGAGGGGTCAAGCAACTATGCCCTGTGGGTCGATGCGGGGAATGTGAAGTTTGATGCCGACCTGACGTTAGGGGCTGGCGCGACTACAGACGTTAAACTGGTTTATGACGGGAATGCGAAAGACTTCTATATCGGCCTGGATGACTCAGCCGATAAGTTTGTGGTTGGGGTTGGCTCAACCGTAGGCACGAACGCCATAATGACCCTGGACGATGACTCCGTGACAATAGGCGACGGAGCGGCGGTTGATACCAAGGTCGTATTTGATGGAAACGCTCAAGATTTCTACATAGGGCTAGACGATTCCGCTGATGACCTTGTGTTTGGTCAGGGGTCAACGGTTGGCACCAATGTGGCGTTTGCGATTGATGAGAACCAAGTCACGCAGTTCAGCCATGCAGCGGTGGGTTCTACGCAAACAGCGTCGATCTCTGGCAATACCACATTGGATTTCCAAACATATCAGAATTTCGTTCTGACCTTTACAGGCAACGTAACGCTCGACAACCCATCAACTGAAGCAGTTGGGCAGACAGGGTTTATTACCATTATCCAAGATGGCACAGGGTCGCGGACGCTTGCTATAGGAACCGATTACGAGACAGCGGGAGGGTCAGGACTAACAATTTCAACGGCGGCTTCGGCGGTCGATATTGTGCCGTATGTAGTGAAAGCGGACGCATCCATTCAGTTGGGTGCCGCTCAGTTGGCGTTCGCATAATGCCTATATGGTCACCAGCGTTTTTCGGGTCAGGTGCGGGGTCATCTGGGTATGTTGTAGAGGACTCCATATGGCTGGATGGTTCTGCCGACTATTTAACTTTTACTCCAAGCGGTGCTGGAAATCGCAGAGCATGGTCTGCAAGCGTGTGGATCAAAAAAGCAGATGCTGCTGGCGGTGATCGTACTTTCTTTAGTGGCGACAGTTCCGGTGCAGGGGCACTCCGTCACGCAAACGGCGATGCTCTGCAATTTGACGAAAATGGTGGTACTCAACGACTCACAACTTCCGCAATCTATCGGGATTATACAGCGTGGCAGAATGTCGTAGCTGTTTGGGATAGTGATGATTCTACATCTGGCGACAGAATGAGAATTTTTATAAACGGTGCCAGAGTCACATCGTTCTCAAGTGAAACACAACCCTCCATTAATACAGATAGCAGCATTAACCAAGCATCTGTTCCATTCGTCGTGGGTGCGGGAGCAGATAGTGGGCCAGGTCAATTTTTTAAAGGCTCTATCTCTTCAGTCGTCTTTTTGGATGGCACAGCATCTGAGGATGCGAGTGAGTTTGGGGAGTATGACGACAACGGTGTGTGGGTTCCAATTAATCCGTCTGGATTGACTTATGGAACTAATGGTTTTCTGCTCCAGTTTAAGGAAACCGGCAGTGGTCAGAACGCAAGCGGGATTGGTGCCGACACCTCTGGAAGAAATAACCATTTTGCGGTAGGTGGCGGGTCAATACAAACTAACCAAATCACAGACTCGCCTACTGATAGTGCTGATGACGGGATTGGAAACTATGCAACGCTAAACCCTCTTGATTTGGCATCTAGTACGGTACTGTCAAACGGCAATCTTAGAGTCACAAGTGGCAACAACTACTTTGACAACAACCACGCTTTCTCCACAATAGCTATGTCCACCGGCAAGTTTTATTTTACAAGTCTAGCGACCGATACAGGCAAGTATATTGGAATTGCTAACGCCAGTATTGCTCACGATATAGCAACGGCAAATGATATAGGAATTTACTGGGATAGTAGTGCGCCGAGAATGGTGTTCTGGGATGGAAGTTCTAACAACAATCTAACCCCTTCACCAACAGAAGTGCGCGGAACGGACCAGTTTGGCATCGCTCTTAATGCTACGAACGGTGAATATTGGGTTGGCTGGTATGATATAAGCGGTTCGGCTTGGTATTGGTATAACACAAGCGCGACCAATTGGACGGGGAATCCCGACAGCAATTCCGGCAAATCTGGAACACTGTCTGGTGGTCCGTATCGTTTCTTGGCGGGTTGTAATGCTTCTGGAACGCATGACGTTGATTTTGGTCAAGCATCGCTCTGGAGCAACATCACTGAATTAACTAACTTCAAACAGTTAAACACCGCCAATATTACACCGGCTCCTACTGTAACAGACCCAAGTGCGTATTTTGCAACGGTGGTATACACGGGCGACACTAACAACAATCGAAACATCACAGGCTTTCAAGATGGCGCTGGGGACAATGTCACCCCAGATTTGGTGTGGATCAAGAGCCGTTCAAACACTACAAGCCATTACTTACAAGATGCCGTCAGAGAATTTGGCGGCAGTAAAGAACTTATGACCGATAGCAGTGCGATAGAAGGTTCAAATGGAACGGGCAACGGGTACATTGGCGACGTGATTGCTGGCGGGTTTACTGCGGTTGATGGTGGTACTAATGATGTCTACGTCAACGAAAATGGTCGAACGTATGTCGCTTGGATGTGGAAGGCTGGCGGCGAGCCTACTACGGATAATGACAATACAAGTGGTGCCATGGATGACGGGTCTGTATTTAAAAGCGGTGTTGTTCAATCAAGTTACACGCCATCCGGTTCTCCAAGTAGATACCCAAAGAAGATGTCTATCGCTGGTCACGGTGGATTCAGCATGGTTGAGTTCGTCGGCACAGGTGCAAACGCGACTGTTCCACATGGCTTAGACAGTAATCCCGGCTTCTTTATGATCAAATGTACTAGTCATGCCAAAAACTGGGGCGGTTGGCATGAGGCAATAGGCGCACAGGATAAGTTTATTAGTTGGCAGACAACCAATGGAATGTCCGGCGATCAAGGTGGTGTCACATGGCAGAATAACCCTGTCGCATCATCCCATGTCATTACATTAGGTTCGCAGGACGGTCAGAACGGAAGCGGCGAGACTCATATAATGTATTCATGGGCTAAAGTGCCGGGGATGATTGGGATTGGGACATACATTGGCAACGGTGCTGCTGATGGAACTTATGTCGTTGTTGATGACGGTGCCTCTGGATTTAGGCCCGCATGGGTAATGGTCAAAAGACTAGCAGATGGTTATGCGTGGCATATTCAAGATTCAACAAGATCACCATATAACCCAACGGCGAAGGGCATTAATGCCAATGATACCGGAGGAGATAGTTCCTCAACAGGTTACGACTTTATATCTAATGGATTTAAGCTCCGGGCGGGTTCTGATGGGGGATATAATGGTTCAGGTGCGACCTACATATATCTAGCATTTGCAGAACAGGTCGGCATCCCCGGCGAGTCGCAAGCCCGCGCCCGATAATTCTACTTAACAACGGAGAAAAGACATGACTTCGATCTTCAAGGTCGGTGACAAAACGATTCGGCCTGGACGGGCGTGGCGAGATTCCGATGGAACGCTCCAGCCTAAGAACTGGAATATCTGGTCGGCGGACGAAAAGAAAGCGGCGGGTATTTCCGAAATTGTAATGCAGCCGTTTCCTGACCAGAGGCTTTATTGGTCTTCGCATAATGCGGATGGAAGCGTTGCCTCTACAGCCAAGACTTTGGCCGACGTTAATGAAGTCGATAAAGACGGAAAGGCTCTTCTTGGTAGCGACGGGAATCAAGTGGTTACACTTGGGGTCAAAAGTAACCTCAAGAATGAGGTAAAAACTCAACAGGCTTCATATCTTGCTCAAACCGATTGGGCCATAGTGCGGAAAGCTGACAAAGGAACGGCCATACCATCCAATATTCAAACATGGCGTGACGCTATTCGCACCAAGGCCACCGAAATGGAAACGGCCATTGATAACGCTGCGGACACTGACGCGGTTGAGGCTTTGTTTCTTAAGTGGACAACGGACAGTGACGGCAAGACCACCAAATCCGGCATCCTTTATGATTGGCCCGAATTAGGCTCCTGATAATGCGTGGCCTATATAAGAGTTGGTAGCGTCCACTACCCTTTGTCTCAAAAAACACTTGCGGATCAAATGTGGCGAATGCGCCGTCTTGCCCAAATTACGGAAATGAGGAAGGGGCTGAAATATGGACCCCGCAAGTCTGGCCCTGGCTATCGGGGCCGCAAAGAAAATTATCGACACCTGCGGTGACTTGAAGGAAGCCTATAAAGGAATCGATGCCCTTCTGTCGCACGAGGAAGCAGCAGAAGATCACGCTGCTAAAAAACCCAAAACGCGCCAGCAACAAATCCTTGAGCAACGCGCTCACGATTCGGGCGAATCTGATTCGTTCTCGGAAATTGCTGACGAGGTATTTACTGACCGCAACAATGCTATTGCGCTCGAAAATTTGTATCGGGAAATAGACCGCAAATGGGGCAAGGGCACGGTCGATGAAATCAAGAAGATCAGGACAGAGCGCAAGGCCAAGCGCAAAAAACAAGCCGAAGAAATAGCGGCTGCGAAGAAAAAAGAACATGAAGCGCGGATGGCGTTCCTAAAAAAATGGTCAATCATCCTGGCGCAGCTTATCGGCATTGCAGCCGCTGCGGTAACGATTGGCTACTACGTTTGGGCAAACCGTTGCGTCGAGGCGGTGTGCAGATGAACTGGCTTATTAAAGCATACCTGGTGTGGTCAGTCGCCGCCGATCTCACGCTTTTGGCGGGCGTG
>PVBE011670998.1_pt1 | contig 11017 bp, 4 predicted proteins | sample 1631181 | NCBI WGS metagenome assembly PVBE01 (sample SAMN08397723, study PRJNA350692) | Marine metagenome, whole genome shotgun sequencing project. | isolation source: water | place: Pacific Ocean | collected 2012-04 | reverse complement strand
TCAGTTGCTGAAGCATCACAGCGAACGGCTGACTGCTCAGCCAACGCCGGGGCGCCCAGTTCCATATGGGCAATCCCGGAGACAAGGCATCACGCCGATGGCCGGGGAAGACCGGACCTGTAGGCTATCGGGGCGCGTGACGTGACGAGGAGATCACGTGATGGCTGCAGCCGCCTTCGTGGTGCTCGGCGCTTGTGCAGTGGCGATGGCGGGGCCGTCGTCTGAGCTTGGCTCGAAGGACCCCTACCCGGCGACGGGGGCCCGTCCGCGCCCTCGTCGGCGAAGGCCGGTCGCTCGCGAGCATTGGCCGTGACGCCCACGCATCGGCAGACGCCAATGCGCGGCTGACGAGGAACGAGTGAGCGAGCCATCGGGCTCGCGCAGGAGGCGTAACGATGCCGTATCGAGTCTGGATTCTCGGCGCCTGCGTCGGGCTATGTCTGGCCGTGGGGCTCGCGCTGATGCCCGCCGAAGTCGCCGCGGCGGATCTGCCGCCGGAGATGGTGGCCCCAGGAGGCGCCGCGGACGGCGCGCGGGCGTTGCGCGTCGGCTTGCAGTCCGTCTGGACAGCCGGAGACGAGACCATCGAGATCGTCGCAGGGGACGAACCTGCCCGCGTCACTGTCACGTTCCCCAGCGTGGAGCCGGTCGCTGATCGGTTGCTGGTCATGCGTTTCCGCATGCGGCTCGTGAACGAGACTTTCGGCGGCTGGGGCAACTACCTCTGCATTGACGTCAACGACACTCCCGTCACCTCCTACACGACCGATGGGGAGCCGCGCCTTCTGAATCGGGCGGGACCCTCCATCAAGACATCATCGCCGAAGTGGCCAAATGAGGCGTACTTCAAGAGCGTGGAGGGAAGCGCTCCTGCCCTCCTCACCGTCTTCGGCCCCGACTGGGACACCATCGAGCCGCGCTTCACCTCTGACCGTGGGGAACTGTACTGGTTCGTGCTGGACATCACCGACCTGACCCGCGACGATGGCGAGAACGCCCTGACGTTCACCAGCCATGCGCTGGCCCGGCACTTCAAGAGGACCCCGGCCGAGATGGCGGAGATACCGATCCTCATTGACAGCCTGGAGATCGGGACGGTGGCGGCCTCGATGCGTGACGACCTGGTCGAGAACCTCACGGGCGGAATGGCCGCGTTCAGGACCGCGGCACGTGTCCGCTCCGGCGGCGTGTCCGTCGAGGCGTCAGCCGGAGGCGCCCTCCGCATCAGGCACAACGGGGACCGATACTTCTGCCGGTCCAGCTTCTCCGAGGCCGGTCCGGAGATCCGTCACAACCGGTTCTGGTGGACGCCGACTCCGGATTGGGAGGTTTCCGCCGCGCGGGAGAATGGCAAGACCATCGTGGTGACCGGAGAGGCAACCTCCTACCAGGTCCGTCGGGAGGCAACGCTGGACGGCCAGTTCATCCGGATGCGAGACACGATCACCAACAAGCTCTCGGAAGACATCGGTGTCATGCTCAAGCATGAACTCATCTCCGAGCACGTGGCGGAGACATGGCGCCTGTCCGGGCTGCCGAAGGTGGCTGTCTACACCGATACCGCAGCCAACCCGACCGCGCACTTCAGCCGGACGCGCTCGGGCCTCGGCGCCGCGATGCTCGACTCGGTCATGCGCGCGCAGATGGTGGAGAGCGGTGGGAAGCGGGTGCTGAGCTTCGAGAACGACCACTTCGGGCTAGGCGCGGGAGAGAGCTACACGGTCAAGTGGTCGATCTACGTGGGCGGGCCCGACTTCTGGGAGTTCATCAACGCAGTGCGGGCGGACTGGGGGGCCAACGCCACGATCCCGGGCATGTATTCCTTCTGGCGGCCCGAGGTGGACCCGCACAAGACGCTGATGGAAGACCCCGACAAGCTGCGCGCGTATCTCGAGCGCAAGCGGATCGACATCTTCTCGCTGTCGCCCTGGTTCGAGTACTACTCCCCCGTCGAGTACTGGAAGCCGAGGTCGGAGTACAGGAAACTGATCCAGGAGACCATGGCCAAGATCCGCGCCGTGCAGCCGGACGCCAAGTTCGTGGCGAACACGGAGACGTTCCTGTACTACGCGCCGGAGTCGTTCTTTGAGGGCACGCTGCCCGCCTACTGGACGGAGGCGAAGGGAGACCTCCCGCGCGGGCCCAAGCGCCCGCACGATCTCTCGCTGGGCGAGGCCGCGACCAAAGTCATCGACGCAACGCCCTGGAAGGACTCGGTCTTCCGCGACAAGGACGGCAGAGCCATCATCGACCTTCACTACGCCGGCGCCTACAAGGACGGCGGGGTCAATCTCAAGCTCTACCCCACGCTGGACAACTACTGGTTCGGCAAGTTCAAGGAGATGCTCGACTACCTGCTCGATGACTGCGGGTTCGACGGGATCTACATCGACTCGTTCTCTTACTACCACAGCCGCACCTACGATCGCTGGGACGGTCACAGCGTGGACATCGACCCGATGACCGGCGCCATCAGGAGCAAGCACGCGCGTCTGGGCCTGCTGACCGCCCCGGCCCGGCGTCAGTGGGTCAAGCACATCACCGACCGCGGCAAGATCTGCTACGTCAACGGCAAGCGCTCGACCGAGGAGCTACAGGACCTCGGACAGATCGGCTACATGGAGGCCGAGTGGACCTTCAACCCATCCGCCGAGCCGCTCACCGCGGACCGGGCCGCCAAGGCCCAGTTGAGCGCCCCTCTGGCCCTGGGCGTGCGCCCGCACCGCTGGCCGGAGCACGAGGCCGAATACGCGCAGATCATACAGAAAGCGGTCATCGCCTACCTGCGGCACGGCGCGCTCTACTGCCACTACACCTCGGAGATCCCACCACCGGGCCAGCCCGGCGGCGGCGAATACGGGGTACTCAACCACATGTTCCCGTTCACCCCCATCGAGCTGCACGAGGGCTGGGTCGTCGGCGAGGAACGCATCATCACCGCGGTCTCCGGCGAGTTCACCTGGCCGCATCCGAATAAGCCCACTTGCCTGCGCTTTGATGTGCGGGGCATGCCGGTGGGGGGAGGATTCGAGATCCAGGGCCGCCCGGGCGCGTGGAGCGTCGACGTGTCACTTGAGGACTGGCGGGAGACGGCGGCAATCGTGGACGGCAATCTACCGTAATCACGCGGAGCAACTCGGCGCGGTTGGGCTCTGGCGGCGTGAGGGCCGCCCACGCCCGAGCGATCGAGATCGGCGACCCGCTGTCCGAGCGCCTGGTTGAGTACTGCAGAGCGAACGACATCCCCGTCTTCGACCGCTTGGTCCGCGCCCACAAGACATTGCGCTTCGTCACGCCGCGCCCGGCTGAAGAGCACCTGTTGCCCTGATCTGGGTGTGGGATCACGCGTACGATGTCACGGAACCGAATCTGTTGACACGTGGAGTGTGAATCCGCAACTCCACTGACCGGGCGCACCCGACAGAGCCAACCATCGCCATGGCCGCCAACCAGACCGGATGCCGGTTGCACATCTCACGCCTCCCCGGGATCGACTATCGCGCCGATGAACAGGATCGCGCCCGTGTTAGTGTCGCGGATCGCGCAGATGAATGGGCGGTCGACGAGTACCGCACGTGGCCCCCCTGGGTCCTCCCCATCACTCATCAGCACCTCCGTCGCCGCGGCGGCCTCGGTGCCCTTCTCGTCGACCTTGAGATACGTGCTGTGCAGCACGTCGTGGATCCAGCGCCGAGGCCGAGCCGGCTGCATGGCCGCGAAGTCCGCCCGCACCGGATCAAAGGCGATCTCCATGCCGAGACGGGTGAGATCGGTCTTCAGCGATGTCGCGTATTCGGCGCTGAAGCGAGGCAGCTTCAGCGTGCACTCCGTCTCATGCATGCCTCGAACGCAGCGGCCCCATTCCTCCGCGTCGACCGCCTCGCACAGTGCATCAAGGCTACTGTCCTGATCGGGAAGCATCACGATCATGCCGATCCGCCCATTGCCGTAGGGCAGATGCACGGCCTGGTACCCCTCGCCACGATGGTAGTCGGTCTCCTCTTCGGCGCGCAACATCATCGGGAGCGGTTTCTTCGTGCCATCGAGCAGCGTGAAGTCGCCGGGCGACGTCTCGCGCTTCTCGAACGGCGTGGACCATTCGCCCTTGAAGTAGGCGGCATTCACCAGTATAAGCGACACAAGAGGCGGCAGGCGGCTAGGCGTGATGCTCGTGATCTTGCCGCGCGTCTGGTCGCTGACCCAGGCATCGATGGTTTTGGCGGCCTCGGGGCTGGTGAAGTCGAGACCCTCGACCGTGGCGCTGTAGTAGCTCCGGCAGGTGTCGAGGTACGAGTCAGCGTACGGGGCAGTGTTCTTGTACCAGAGTGAGTTGGCCATCGAAAACTCCACGCCGCGCACGGGCATGTTCAGCCCCGCAAGCAGCGCCTGGTTGGCCTCGTTAATCTCGTTCATGCCGAGGCCGCCCAGGGCCAGCACGTCCGCCATGGTGGTCTTCGTCTCGCCGCCGGAGCCGTTGTAGACCATCTGCAGATCGACGGCAATCGAGGCAGGGGAGATGAAGACGTTCGCCGTGGGCGTACCTTCTCGGAGGGCGCCCATCAGACGGAAGGCGAAGGAGTTGTTAGCCGCGATCAGGCGCTCGTCGACGTCCGGCGCAGAACCATCTGGGGCCGCGACCTCCGTCGCGCGACATCCAGCAAACCCGAGGACGATAGCAAGCAATGCGACAGCTGCACGCCAATTCATCTCCCGCCTCCCCACTCATCGCGTCATTATCGCTGCGGTGTCCTTGTCCGGCAGACGCACGGGCTCGTCGCGCAATCTCGCGACAGGAGTCACACTCACTCGCTGACATCGAGGGCCCACGCCGTTACGACGCCGCCGTGGGCGATATAAAGCCGCACTTCGTCGCCTTCGACTTCGGTTGCCGGGACGGTGTAGCCTCGCTCGAGGCGGTGTTGCCCCATTGCGCCACCGATCTTCGCGTCCACCACGGTGAGTTCCGATCCATCGAAGACGAGACAGATGCGGTCGGTCGCCTGAATCGCCAGAGCCCCCTGTGCCAGTTCCGGGACGATCCACCGCGTTCGCCCGTCGACCGGCGACAGCCCGAGCGCCTCGTTATCGGCGACAACCACGACGTCCGACTTGCACGACACCAACCTGGTCTGTGATGCGGCCGGGCCTCTGAGCTCCTTGCGCAGCGTCACATCGCCCGTCGCCGGCTCCAGCACCAGAATTGCCACCTCGCGCGACCAACCGACCAGAAGGGCAGGCTGTCCACCGGCCAGGATCCCGGCTTGCATGGCCGCGCGCGAGCGTGGCGTGTTGTCTGTCGACCCGGCATCCTCCCACTCAGCTCTCCACAGCTCATCGCCCGTCTCGGTCGATCGGGCGATCACGTCGAAGTCCTTGGTCACGGTGAGGACTAACCCTTCGGAGACGCTAGGCGCTTGCTCCTGAAGCACGCCGTCCTTCTCCCACAAGGTCTCGCCCGTCTCGGCGTTGATGGCGAAGAGCAACCCCTGATCCCAGTAGGCGCAGATCGCGTCGCCCGATGCGCCGCACCAGATCCGACCCTTCGCGCTGATGCCTGGTCCATTGCGCCAGACGAGTTCGCCGGTCTGGGCGTCCAGGCCGTCGATCACCGCCCCGGCGGAAACGCAGACGCGGTTGCCCACGACCTCGACCGTCAGAGGTCCGTGCCCCGTCTCGCGGATCCACACGCGCTCGCCTGAATCGCAATCGACGCAGACGACGGCGGGCGCCCCGCTCTCCGTGTATGTGGGCACGTATACTCGCCCATCCGCCGTCACAGGCCGCGTGTGGCGCGTGTCGAGGTTACGGGGCACACGCTCACCTTCGAGGTTCACCTCCCACAGTTGGCGTAATCGCGGTCCGCGGTGCTTCTCGACAAGCTGCCGCTCGATGGCGGGCCGCAGACCGACCAGGCGCTCGCGCAGTGGACGCGTTCCCTCGATGGCGGCGAGGGACTCTTCTAGCACCTCCATTGCCCGTTCGGGACGCTCGCGCTGGAGCAGTGCCTTCACCGCTCGCGACAGTCCAACCACCTCCGCCGGCGTACCGGCGTGCTCCCTCGCCATGGCGTGCGCTCGGGCGAGGACGGCTCTCACTACTTCGCGCCGGGGCGGGGTCCAGGTGTCGAGCTGATCCACCGCCTCGGCGAAGTGAGGCGTCTCCGGCCCCGCCGCCACAATCCGCACCAGGTGGTCTTCCTGCCCGAGTCGCCAGAGGATCTCATAGATCCGCGGATCGCCCGGGTGTCTCTCGATGATCGGGTCGATTCTGTACGCCTGCCCGCGGAGGGCGTCGCCATCCAGGGATAGCAGGAACTCCAGCTCTCTTTCGGGGAGTCGTTCCCGGATCGCGGCCGGCACACCCCTCCAATCCATGGAGCGTAGCTCGTCATCGGTGATGCCCGCATCCACTAGCCACGGACCCCACTGCTCCCGGTTTGCGGCGACGCGCTCGTCGAGTCCTCGCTTCGCCTCAGTGGGGGCCATCAGATCGTAGCTGTCCGCCGCGTCCCGCAGTGGCTCCGGGAGCTTCAGGCGGCCCTCATCGTTACCGTGACGCTCGAGTAACTCGTCCCAATACGGCTGCGCTTTCTCGAACTCGCGGTCGGCGGTCAGCCGGCTCACTTCGACCAGCAAGTTCTCCGTTGAGTCCGGGCACTCCGCCGCTAGCCGGGAGTGCAGTCGCTCACGCGAGGCATCGTCACGCCTGCTTATGCGCGCAGCCAATAGCAGGCCAAGCGCGGCCGTCTTCGTGCCCGGGAAGCGGCCGGCAAGCGCCTCGGCCTGCCTTACCATGGCATCCCGAGATGGGGGGGTGCCATGCCTATGGTCGAGCATTGCCTGGCACGCCAGGTAGGCGGCTATGCCCTCCGGCTCATCGGCGAGGTATTCGATCACGGGCCCGACCTCTACGCCCAGGGGCTCCTCATCGCCCATCCCATGCTCTTCGGCGAACGCCAGAAGCTCGTTTACCAGTGCCAGATCCTCCGCCGCGCACGCCTCAACGCCCACCCACACCAACGCGTCTCGCGCCAGGCTCCTGACGCTGAAACTGAGCATGCCGTGGCTCCGCCTCAGCCCGCCAGGCATGGGATGCGGATCGGGGTCCGACGGCGTCCAGCCCATGAGACCCTTGACCTCATCGAAACACTCCTGGTGTCGTCCGCCTGGCTTCAATAATGAGGCCGCCGCGACGCGCGCGGCCTGGCCGACGCTGCCGGCGCTGTACTTCCCTGCGATGGCCAGTAGCTCCGTCCGCCCCGCCTCCAGCGCTTCGTCGGAGATCGCGCGGCGGGGTGGATCGTGCGGAGATCCCTGGAAACGCAGCACCGCCCGGGCCAGTTCCGCCGTCCCCACCCACTTCGAGTCAGGGCACTCCTCGACGAGTCGTTCGAGCGGCTCGGGCTTCGATGGATCAAAGCCCATGTCGTCGACCTCAACTACCACTCCCGCCATTTCAAGTAACGTCGCCGCGCGCCGATCCTGCCGGGCCGCATCCTCCTCCGTCGTCAGTCCCTCGGTCGGTCCGGTGGCCTCCAGCTCCACCACGAAGCGTTGCTCTCGCTCGGCCATCCGTGACCGGTAGGGATTGGGCTCGAGCCGGCGGCGGGCGCGCTCGGCCACCCCGAGGGCTGCATCCCGCGCGTCACACCCGTACATCGGGCGAGCGCGTTCGCCGGTCTCCATGCACCGCCCATACGCCTCGCCCGAGTAGTGCCGCTCCGCCAACAGTCGGATCGCCGCCGGAGCCTGCTCTGTGCCGGTGTGTTCGGCAATGAACGCCTCCAGGGCCGCCTCCCCCTCCTCGATCGTGCCATCGCGAATCGTCTCGTTCAGGGCAGCCAACGCTGCCTCCGCCCGCACCTGCTCCACCGATCGCGGCGTCCGCATGAGCGCCAGCCATGCCGGTTGCTCGGGGGCTCCATACGGACGCTCAAGTCGCTCCTTCCACTCGGCGTCGGTGAGCCGATTCATGCCCGGTTCGGAAAACTCGTAGTAGCTCCCCACATAACCCACTGCCCCGACCCACTCTCCCTCGTGTTCGACGGTAACCACGATCTTCCGAAACGGCCCGCTTGCGACGTGGAGAATCTGCCCGGCCGCCGGATCCGTAGCAACATCTGCTACTACCAGCGGGCTGTCGAAGAATACCGCGTGCATCCACGAGCCAAACCCCGCAATCTCGCCCGCCGCCCATGAGATGTCCCTGCCCGCGAGCTGATCCCCGGCGCACTTGCCGAAGGTATCGGCCTTGCCTGCGAGGGCCTCGAGGACGTCGCGCACGTGTTGGGCTGCGCCACGTGCCTCAAGTAAGGCGGCGAGTCGCCGACACGACTCCGCGTATCGCGCCCAGAACTCCGGCAGCGGCTCGACGAGGCCGCGCAGCCCCCCGCTCATGCTCCCCATCGTGGAATACGGTTGCGCCCCATACAGAATGTAGTTGTGCCGCGCGTGGGCCCAACTCGTGAGGCATCCGTTGATCTGCTTCTCGGCGTACGCGTCTCCCTTGGCGAATTCGGGAAGACCTTCCGGGCGCTCGAACAGCGTTGCCAGCGTTGCCATCCAATCGCCATACACGCCGCTCGACTGCAACTCCGCCCTGAAGTCTCGCGCCGTGTCGGCCACTTGCGGCATGTCGCCGACCAGAACACCGAGCTTCTCAAGCGCGCTCTCAGACCCCAGAGCTGCGGCCACCTCGAGGCCAGTGGGCAGTTTCCGCCCCGGCACCACGGGGTCAATCGTCTGTTGGAAGAGCCCGCTGTCGGGGAGATAGTGCGCGCCCAGCACGGCCACGTTCCGCGCCGGGAAGGCCTCGCCCGGCTGCAGCGCCCGGTTGGTGATCCGCGTCACCGGATAGGCGTCCGTGCTCAGCTCCGCCTGTAGCGGCGCTACGTCCTCGATGGTTTCGCGACCCCAGCCCTCGCCCCAGACCCGGTCGCAGGCGTCGAGGGTCTGGTCGAGCCGTACTGTGTCAGCCGGTCCGGCAAGCTCCGCCCGCAGGTCATACGTCTGCCGGTACAAGTCGAGCAGCCCCTCGCCATCGCGAAGCGCCAGGGCCAGGATGGCCGCGCGGCGCGTCCCATCCGCGGTCTCGGCGGTGCGAGCTGGATCGACGATGGTCAGGTACTGGCGAGAGAGGTACTTCGCCCCGCGGAAATACCGGCTCAGCGCGGGATCGTCCGCATAGTGGCCGCGCACCTTGTACTGGGTGTAGTCATCGCCGGGGTAGGGCTGGAGCAGCGAATGCTCCATCACACGCTGGACCTCGGCTTCGACATCCGCGCGCAGGTCCTCCGGTGGGGACCATTCCGGGTCGAGCAGCGACCGCGACACGGCAAGCATCACCGCGTTCTGGCGCAATGACTCCGAGGCCTGCGCGTCGCGCAGCCGCTCGGTCTCGTCCAGCAGTCCTGCCACCAGCCGCTTCAGCTCGGGGTAGAGCACGGAACGCTCTGCGGCCTTCATGGCCTCGCGGTGCGCCTCGTACCAGAGGTACAGCATCGCGTCGGAGGTGATGTAGACCGGGGTGCCCGATGAGCCCAAGTTGTAGTAGAGCCCCTGTAGGTGACACTCCGGGCTCATCGGGAAGGTCACGAGGCCATGCTCGCGGAGCTGGGCCATGGCGGGCTCATCCAACGAGCAACTGCCCGCCAGTTGGACGAGATTGGTCGGCTCGGGGAACTTAGGCTGCCCCGTCGCCGGGGTCATCAGGACGCATGCCGCTAACCACACGCTCATCACTCGCCACCTCCGAATTCGCACGTTGGCGCCGGCATTGCGGTGAGGCTGAAGTACGTCACGCGCCGGCCGCCCGGCGGCAAGCGAACGCCCTCCGGGAGCGTGGGCGCGCCCACCTGCGCCGTCAGATATGACCCCGCGACGTACAGGTCGCCTGACACGCACTGCGCCGTCGTGGCCAGAGCGGGTTCCCAGGTTTGCGCTTCCTCATCGCCGGTGATTGGGCGAAGCTCACCCGTCTCGACGACCAGCACGCGGTCGCCCTCCGTCGCGTCCGGCCGCCACGCCGTCACGCGGAGGCGCGCCTTGTCCGCTGATATCCTGGGCGAGGAAAGCAGCATTTCGGGCTCATAGAGCACGCGCGTGACCTGTCCGGCCAGGTTCACTCCGCACAGGCGCGTGTAGTGGCAGCGCGCCTGGTCCGAGTAGGCCGTCACTGTGAACAGCATCTCCTCGGCGGTCACCCACCCCTCGCACTGGCACCCTCTGACGAGTCCACCGGCGCCGTCCAGTTCCCGCCACATGACCCTCGCCCGGGTGGGGTTGGGGTCGGGTCCGGGGCTCATCAGCCCCAGCCTCTCGTCACGTGGCCGGAAAGTCGCCGCGAGCCGCCGGCCATCGGGTGCCCAGTGCAGCTCACCGGACACCTGCCACTCGGAGTCCTGGATGACCGCCCGCGAGCCACTGCCGTCTACTTGAGCAACGCAGAGATCGCCGTGCAGGCTGACATACGCCACGGACCCTTCATCAGGCGAGAACACGGGGTCGAACCACTCGCTCGCGTCAGTCGCGACGACGCGTCGCCCGGCGCCATCGAAGTGCATCACGTGTATCTCATTCGCAACCGGCTCGCGGTAGTCGCCGTCCCACGTCAAGTCGCCGACACACGCCACCATTCGCCCGCTCGGAGAAAACCGCGGCGAATGCAGCGAGACGCGGTCGTCCTCAGCGATTGTCCGGCCGCTATCGTCATCCAGCGACCGGAGCCGAATGTGCTCCTTCGGCTCGCCGACATCTGAGTGGACCACCCAGCGCGGGTCTGACGCGAAGTCACCCGAAAACGTGAAGTACCGGTTCGATTGGCGCTCGCTCACTACCCATCGCTGGACGAGCAGCGGCTCGCCGAAAATGGGCACCACCATGACCTCCCCCCATTAACGGTACCACTCACAGTCTCATGGATTCGTTGCCTTCAGCCATGTCCGTAAGGCGAGGTATAACCGAGTCTGGAGGACATGGCTGGATCGCCTCAGGAGCCGGCGGCCGGTAGCCCAACGAGC
>PVBE013014453.1_pt1 | contig 11018 bp, 11 predicted proteins | sample 1631181 | NCBI WGS metagenome assembly PVBE01 (sample SAMN08397723, study PRJNA350692) | Marine metagenome, whole genome shotgun sequencing project. | isolation source: water | place: Pacific Ocean | collected 2012-04 | reverse complement strand
CGTTGATGTGGCCGATGATGTCGGCGCCGGCCTCCAGCACCACGTCGGCGTCGATCAGCCCGGAGCCCGGGATCGACGGCCCGCCGGTGTGGATGGTCGACTGAATGCCGTATTTGCGCGCCCAGTCGACCATGATCTTGGCCTCGTCGCCGGCCTTGACCGTGCCGAGGCCGATCTCGCCTAGCAGCTTGACGCCCTGTTCGGCCATGCGCTTGAAGTGTTCCTCCTCCAGGCCCTGCTCGAGCACCGGTGCGCCGGCGTGTACCTTTACGCCGCCGACGGGAAAGGCCGAGAACGCGCGTTGCGCGGTGATGGCGAGCGCGACCACGCCCTCGGGGTCGCGCGGCCGGCCCGGATAGTGTACCTCGCCGGCGGAGATCATGGTGGTCACGCCGCCGTGCATCGACGAATCGATCCAGTTCACCTGGCTCTGGCGCGGCGTGAAGTCGCCGGCGACGGGGTGGACGTGGCTGTCGATCAGACCGGGTGCGAGCGTCACGCCGGCCGCGTCGATGGTCGTCGTCGCGCCATCGGTGTCGCAGTCCTTCTCGGCACCGAACTGGCTGATCCGTCCGTCCACGGCGACGACGGTATCGGCCTCGATGATCGGGCGCTCCAGCGCTCCCGACAGCACCATGCCGATGTTCTTGATGACGAGCTTGTCCGTACCCGAAGTTTCCGCCATGCCTACCCCTTCTCGCGCGTCGGATCACATATTCGCGAACCGATCGAGCCTCGCCCATGGGCGGCGGTCGATCAAGGATTTTGTGGGGCGGGTTTTTCCGCGCCGGTCAGCGCGGCTGAATGAGCGTGCCGACGCGGCGGAGGTCGGTCGAGCCGATGACCGCGACCGGCAGGTCGTGCAGCGCCACGCGCGGCACCATGCCGACCGAGACCATGCGGCTGTCGCGCGTGGCATCCCGGTTGTCGCCGAGCAGGAAATAGCTGTCGCCCGGCACGACGTATTCCGGCGTGTTGTCGTGCGGGCCGCCGATCAACGTGTCGGCGATCTCGTATGAGCGGCCGTTGATTTGGGTCTCGATCGCACGTTCCGGACCGGTGACGCGGTGCGCGAGGGTGTTTCCGTTGAGAACTACGCGACCGCCGCGGAGCGCGACGCGATCACCCGGCAGGCCGACGACGCGGCCGATCAGATAGACCGGATGCCCGGCGTCGTCGCGCCGCTCATAGGCCGCGAGATCGCCGCGCCGGGGCTCGTGGGCGCGAAAATATTCCTTCCATGCCAACAACTTCTCTTGCGCGCCGATGGTCGGCATGTTCCAGGTGCCGCCGATCTCCAACATCGAGACTGCCGACAGATTCCGCATCAGCACCGCGCTGCCGTGATTGATGAAGTAGAGGGCAAGGATCGCCACCGCGTATACCCGGACTCGGTTGAACGCGGTTAACGCTGCGCTGCGCATGCGCCACGCGCCGATGCCGGCATCGAAGAAGTTGAATACGTAGAGCGTCACCACCAGGGCGACCGGGACGCCGTAGATCAGCAGGCTGCCCATTGTCCGCGGCGGCATCGTTGCCGTGGCCAGGAAGATCGCGAACAGCGCCATGTAGACGCCGAAGATCGTGACGCCCCGGCGCAGACGCGTGTTGTAGACTTGGCCCAGCCCCGGAACCAGCAGCGACAGCAGCATCGCTACCGGGATGCGCCGTCGCTTGTGGCGAAATTCGGGTACTGCCGTGGTCAGGATCATGCCGTGAGCCGCACTGTGGAGCCGGAATGCCGCCGTCCTGTCGAACGCCGACTATAAACCGTCAAATATGAACGGTGTGTTGGCGGATCGGTCGAAACGCGCGTAGTGGGCCGAAGTATTACAACGGCGGCGGATCGAAGCTGAACACCGAGCGGAATGCCTCGACCACCTTCTCACCGTAGTCGCGCCCAACCTCCTGGGCGACCGAGTCGGGCATCGAGACGTCGTCGCGGTTCTCGCCCAGGCCGGTGATGACCGTGAGCTGGACGGCATCGCCCTCGCCCACGTTGCGGAATCCGCGATAGACGCCGGGTGGGCACGAGAACGTATCCCACTTGTTGAGCGTCACGTGATGCTCGACCGGCTCGCCGACGAAGTACTCGATGGTTCCTTCCAGCACCATGAAGGTCTCGAAGGTGGTGTTATGGGAATGCAGGCACGGCCCCTGGCCGGGCGGCATGATCGAGATGAACATGGTGGTGCCGGCCGCACCGAATATGGGGGCCGCGTTGCCGAACGGGTTCTTGGTGTCGTCGAGAATCACCGGCATGATCTTGCGGGCGAAAAACACGTCCATCGCCTCTTGCCCGACCCAACCGAGATCGCCCGCCGTCGACATGGCCTCGAGCTTGTCGAAGCGTCCGATCCGGCTGTCGATCTCTTCCTTCGTCGGCGTGTAGATTTCGTTTGCCATCGCTCCATCCTCCCCAGGGTCGTACGAATGAGGCGATCATCGTAACATCTCGTGATTGCGAAAGGGCGCGAATACGGGTTGGATTAGGCGATCGGAAAGTACTGGGCGAGCCAGTCGCCGACGATGTCGGCGACGCGGGGGTCGTCGTCGGCGAACATGAAGTGATCGACGCCCGAGACCAGGTGCATATCGCACGGCTGGCCGGCGCGTCTGAACAGCTCGATCGAGCCCGACGCCGGCACCACCGCGTCGAGCGCGCTGTGCAGCAGCAGCAGCGGGCGGGGAGCCACGTCGCCGACCAACTCCTCCGGGTCAAACGCCAATGTCTTCTCGGCGGTATCGACGGTGAACTCGAAGATCGAGCGCTGGTCGATATTGGCGCGCAAGTGCTCCGGCACCGGGACGATGTCGTAACGGTGCGCTCGCTTCGTGGCGCCGGTCTCCGAGCGCTCGCGCCTCGCGTGCTCGATCATGTCGTTGAACCGAGCCCACGCCGCTTCGGTCGGATGCAGGTTGCGGAAGAAGTTCCGCCCGTTGCCCCAGCCGCCCTGGGCAATCACGGCGGCAACGGCGGGCTCGGCCGCCGCTGCGCCGACGGCGACGACGGCACCGTAGCTGGTGCCGCTCAAGGCGATGCGCGCGGGGTCGATTTCGGGCCGGTTGGCCATGTAGGCGAAGGCGGCGCGCGCATCGGCGATTTCCTCGGCCGGGATGACGCGCCCGCGCTCGCCCTCGCTATCGCCGCAGCCGCGGAAGTCGAAGCGCAGGGTCACGTATCCCCGGTTGGCGAACTCGCGGCACGACCAGTGCTGCTGCGGCCCGTTGCGATGGCCGCCGAAGCCGTGCATCACGACGATCCCGGGCTGTCGGTCGCCGGGCGCGAGGCCGGGCGGCGTGCGCAGCGTCGCGGCCAGCGTGAGCCCGTCGGAGGTGAACGTAACGTCGGTCTCCATGGCCCCAGGGTCTCACGCCCCGGCCGGCCGTCGCAACACCGGAGAATTGGGCGATCAGGGCTCGTTGCGCGTCGGTTTCGCTCGCGCCCTACGCGCCTCGGTCCGCGCAATGTAGGTCGTCGCGGCGACGATCACCAGGGCGCCTAGGATGGTCCACGGGTCGGGGATCTCGAAGAAGACGACATAGCCCAGGATCGCCGCGTAGATCAGCCGGACGTATTCCATCGGCCCGATCACGCTCGCCTCGCCGACGGCGAATCCGCGCACGAAGCCGACCATGGCCACCGTCGTCAAGACACCGATGGCGACGGTGTAGACCCATTCCATGCCGACCGGCGTTTGCCACACCCAGGCCGCAGGTCCGGCGAAGATCAACACGCCGCCGAGGTGGTAGTAGAACAAGATGCGCATCGGCGGCTCGGTCGACGATAGCAGGCGGATCAGGACATTGGAGACCGCAAAGGTGAGCGCCGATCCGATGGCGATCATCGCGATCGGATCGACGGTGCCGGCATCGGGCCGCACCATGATGATCACGCCGACGAACCCGATCGCCGTCGCCGTCCAGCGTCGCCCGGTGACGACCTCGCGCAGCACCCAGACCGCGACGAAAGGGGTGAACAGGACGCGCGTAAACGACAGCGCTGTGACCGCTGCCAGCGGCAAGTGGATGACCGAGATAAACACCCCGATCTGCGCCGACCCGGCGAGTACGAGGCGGAGCGCGTGTAGCCGAAGGCGGCTCGTCTTGAGCCCGTCGACGCCGACCCGGATGAAGATCGGCGACAGCAGCACGAAGCCGATCAGGTAGCGGAAGAACGCGAGCTCCAGCGCGTCGATCGTCCGCCCCACCGTCTTGACGACGACGTCGTTGAGCGCGAACGCAATCGTCCCCATGGTGATCCACAGGATGCCGCGCAGATTGGGCGACAGCCGCAGCCACGATGCGACGAGAGGGTTGTCCGGAGTCGTCACGATGTCCCCGCTTGGCGACGTCGCCCGTTCCGGCGGCGCCGGATTGAACCCGACCTTCGAGGGGCAGGATGACACGCCCCGCCCGACGGTGGCAACGCGATACGGCGCGCCGCGGTTTGCCAGCGCATCGATTCGCTGCCATCATTCGCACCGTGCGGAGTCCTCGTCGCCGGGGCGCGACGATGTACGGGACCCCCTTCGGTGCGACGCGGGAACGTTCGGATGCCAAAGACGCTGAGCCGCGATCAGGTCGAGCTCTACCGGCGACAGGGGTACCTGTATCCCTTTCCGTGCCTCGGCGCGGACGAGACCGCGGCGATGCGCGACAGCCTCGACGCGTTCGAGCGCGAGGAAGGCTTCTCCGTCGGCTCGATCCACTTCAAGGGTCATCTATGCTTCAGGTGGTCGTGGCAGCTGGCGCGCAACGCCGCCATTCTCGACGCGGTCGAGGATCTGATCGGCTCCGACATCCTGGCGTTCGCGTCGAAGTTCTGGATCAAGGGCGGCGGCGACGGCACCTTCGTCTCGTGGCACCAGGATTCGGCCTATTTCGGGCTCGATCCGCACGACCTCGTCACCGTCTGGGTCGCGCTCACCGACTCCACGCCTGACAATGGCTGCATGCGGGTCATTCCGGGCTCGCATCTCGGCGACGCGTGGAGCCATGTCGAGACCTATCACGACAAGAACCTGCTGGCGCGCGGCCAGACCATCGAGGGGCTCGATGACACCGCGGCCGTCGACATGGCGCTCCGCGCCGGCGAGTTCTCGCTCCATCACGAGCGTATCGTGCATGGCTCGCCACCCAACCCCAGCGCCGCGCCCCGGATCGGCCTCGCACTGTTCTACATTCCGGCCTCGGTACGCTCGACCATCGGGCGGCGGACGGCGTCGCTGGTGCGCGGCGCCGATGCCTTCGGCCATTGGGACCCGGATCCCGAGCCGCGCCGCGACCGCGACCCCGAGATCCTGGCCCATATGAGGGCGGCGCACGCACGCTATCACGACCGCTCGGTCGCCCAGGAGGCTGACGGCGGGCTCGGGAGAGGGACTTGAACGCAACGCTATCCGTATGCGGGATCGAGGTCCCGCGCATTGGCTTCGGAACGCTCTATCTCACCGTCGAGCGCGGCTTCGGGGCGGCGCGCGCGGACGCCGTCGTCCTGCTGCGCGAGGCACGAGCGCTCGGCGTGCGGATGTTCGATACGGCGGATTCGTATGGCTCGGGGTCTGCCGAGCAGGCGGTGCGCGAGGCGCTCCATCCCTATGACGGGCTTGTCGTCACCACCAAGGGCGGGTTCCGCCACGACCAGCTCGGCACCTGGGTGCGCGATGCCCGCCCCGAGCGTCTGCGGGAGGCGGTCGAGGGCAGCCTTCGCCGTCTCGGGGTCGAGACCATCGAGCTCTACCAGCTCCATTGTCCGGACCAGCTTGTGCCCTACGCCGAGCTGGTGGGCACGCTCGAAGACCTCCGCCGAGCCGGCAAGATCCGCCATATCGGGATCTCTAACGTCGACGTCTCCCAAATCGAAACCGCGCGCCGCGAGACCGAAATCGTCTCGGTGCAGAACCCGTTCAACGTCCACCGCCGGCAGGGCGCCGACGTGGTCGACTACTGCGCCGAGAACGGCCTCGTGTTCATTCCCTGGGCGCCGCTCGGCGACGGCGCCATTTCGTGGGACGATCCGGTGCTGCTGCGGCTTGCCCGGAAGCACGGGGCGAGCCCGCCGCAGATCGCCCTGGCGGCCTTGTTGCATCGCTCGCCGGCGATCCTGCCAATCCCCGGCACCGGCTCGACCGATCATCTGCGCGACAACGTCGCCGCCGGACGCATCGACCTCGACGCCGAGGATCTCGCGGCCCTGTGGCCCGATCCCTCAGGCGCCTGACACCTGAGCGCGGCTACTCCGCCCGCTTGAGATCCGCGATCATCGCCACCAGGAACCCCGACGCCTCGCCGCCATTCACCGGGCGGTGGTCGAAGGTCAGCGACAGCGGCAGGATGCGGTGAACCTCGATGCCGCCCATGACCGGCACCACGCGTTGCTCGATGCGACCGGAGCCGACGATGGCGACCTGGGGCGGAATGACGATTAGCGCGGCGTGACGCCCGGCGCCGAAGACGCCGAAATTGGACAGCGTAATGGTCGGGTCCTTGAGCTCGTCGGGCGGGATCTCACGCGCCTTGACGTCGGCCTTCATGGCATCCAGGCCGCGCCGGATGTCGGCCTCGTTGCGCTCCGCCACGTCGCGCATCACCGGCACGAAAAGACCGTCCTCGGTGTGCGCCGCGACGCCGATGTCGACCCGCGCCAGTAGACGCCGGCTCTCGTTGGCGCCGTCGTACCACGCATTGAGCGCGGGCTCGGCCTTGCATGCCTGGGCGATGGCGCGAATCACGCGGTAGGTGATGTCGGTACCCTCGGCCCAGGCGTTGATGTCGGCCTCGTCGATGACCGTCGTCGGCACCACCTCGGCGTGGGACTGAGCCATCTTGCGGGCCATGGCGCGACGCACGCCGCGCAGCGGCTCGGCCGGCTCGAAGCTGGCCAGCGTCTGGCCGGCGCGCTCGACGTCGGCGGTGGCGATCGCGCCGCCTGGACCCGACCCCTCGAGCGCCGCCAGATCGACGCCAAGCTTGCGTGCCAGAGCCCGCACGGCGGGTGATGCCCTGACCCGGGCCGCCGCCTCGGCGATCGGCTCCGGTACGGCGACCGGCATGGGCTCGGGTGCGGCGGGCGGCGCCGGCTCGGGCTTGGTCGGCCTGGCTGGAGCCGCCGGGTGGGCGGCCTCCTCTTCTATGGTCGTCGCCTCCGCAGCGAGCTCGCCGACGATGACGCCCGAGTCGGTGACCGTCGAATCCTCGAAGTCGACCAGCGCGCCGCCGATGGCGATCATGTCGCCGGGCTGTGCGTGGATCGCCGTGACGGTCCCGGTGGCGGGCGAGGGCACCTCGACCACCGCCTTGTCGGTCTCGACCGCCAGCAAGGGCTGGTCGGCGACCACGTCGTCGCCGATCTCGACGTGCCAGGTGACGATCTCGGCCTCTTGCAGGCCTTCGCCGAGGTCGGGCAGCGTGAATGTCTTCATGCGTAGCTCACCGCGCGGCGCGCGGCCTCCAGAATGCGGCCCTCGCTGGGCATGTAGAGCTTCTCCATCTTGGGCAGCGGGATGACGGTGTCGAAGCCGGCGACCCGCTCGATCGGCGCCAGCAGGCTCATCATCCCGTGTTGCGCGAGCTGGGCCGCGATCTCGCCGCCGAAGCCGGCGCTCTCGGCCGCCTCGTGGACGATCACGCAACGCCCCGTCTTGGCCACGGAATCGATGATGGTGGTGGCATCGAGCGGCTTGATCGTCGCCACGTCGATGACCTCGGCCGAGACGCCTTCCTCGGCCAGGGTGCGGGCGACGGCGAGGGTCTCCTTGACCATCGCGCCCCAGGTCACGAGCGTAACGTCGGTGCCCTCGCTGAGCACGTAGCAGACGTCCAACGGCGCGGCGCGCCCGTCGTCGGCGACCTCCTGCTTGATGGCGCGGTAGAGCCGCGTCGGCTCGAGGAAGATGACCGGGTCGGCATCGCGGATCGAGGCCAGCATCAGCCCGTAGGCGCGCGCCGGCGACGACGGGATAACGACGCGCAGCCCGGGCACATGGGCGAACATGGATTCGATGCTCTCCGAATGGTGCTCGGGCGCGTGCACGCCGGCGCCCGTCGGCGCCCGGATCACCAGCGGGCACGTGATGCGCCCCCGCGTCCGGTTCCTGAGCCGGCTCGCGTGGTTCACGATCTGGTCCATCGCCGGATAGATGAAGCCGAGGAACTGGATCTCGGCGACCGGGCGCATGCCTTGCGCCGCCATGCCGACGGCCATGCCGCCAATCAGTCCCTCGGCGAGTGGCGTATCCAGGACGCGCTCCGGCCCGAAGCGCGCCTGCAGCCCGTCGGTGGCGCGGAACACACCACCGTTGACACCGATGTCCTCGCCGAGGATGACCACGTCCGGGTCGTCGGCGAGCGCGCGGGCGAGCGCCATGTTGATGGCGCCGATCAGCGTGACCTCAGCCATGTCCGTCTCCTTCCACCATCCGGCGCTGGCCGGCGAGCGCGGCGGGCAGGGTCTCGTATAGCGAATCGAAGATCTCGGTCGGCGCCTGCGGCGGCGTCGCAAGGTAATCGTCCTTGGCGCGCTCGATGGTCTCCCTGGCCTCGCCGATGAGCGCTTCCTCGTTGGCCTTGGTCCACCATCCGGCGCCGCCGATATAGGCGCGCAGCCGCGCCAGCGGGTCGTTGGGCCAGGCGGCGCTGACCTCGTCGTCGGGACGGTAGCGGGTCGCGTCGTCGGCGGTGGTGTGATCGCTCAACCGATAGGTCAGCGCCTCGACCAGGCCGGGCCCGCCACCGGCGCGCGCGCGCTCGACCGCCTCGCCGACGGCGTGGCGGACGGCGACGATGTCGTTGCCGTCGACCTGCTCACCGACGAAGCCGCCGGCGATCGCCTTCTGCGCCAGGGTCTCGCACGCGGTCTGGTGTTCGAGCGGCACCGAGATCGCCCAGCCGTTGTTGTTGACCACGAAGACCACGGGGAGCTGCCATACGCCGGCGAGGTTCATGGCCTCGTAGAAATCACCCTTCGACGTCGCGCCGTCGCCGAGCACGCAGACCGCGCAGCGCTTCTGGCCGCGCAGCATCATCGCCGCCGCGACGCCGGCCGCCTGGGTCGCCTGGGTGGCGATCGGGATCGCCGGCGGGAAGTCCTCGCGGGGGCCCGAGTAGGCATTGCCGCGCTCGTCGCCGCTCCAGGCCAGGAACATCTCGACGAAGGTGACGCCGCGCCACAACAGCGCGCCATGCTCGCGGTAGGTCGGCAGCAGCACGTCATCGGCGTGCATCGCCGCGCCGAGCCCGACGGTCGCTGCCTCCTGGCCGAGCGAGGACGGGAAGGTTCCAAGCTGTCCGGTGCGTTGCAGCGAGACTGCTTTGGCATCGAACTGGCGGGTCAGCACCATGGCGCGGTAGAGCGCCACCATGGCCTCGCGGTCGCGGGCGAAGGTCGGCAGCTCGGCGACCGGCTTGCCCGACGGGTCGAGGAAGCGCCGGTATCGTATCTCGAATTTAGCGGCGATCTGCTCGGCGGGGGCGGGCAGGGCGCTCTCCCGGCGCGCGACCTCCGCCTTGACATTGGTCAGCACGGTCATGGCACGGTCCTCCTCCGGATGCGGCAGCAGGTCGAGCGGTCGGAAGCGGCGTAAGCGCCCATGTCGGGGCGTGCGTCGGGGCACGCATCGGGAAAGGCCGTTTCCGTCGGCTGTGGCATCCCATACCGATGCGATGACAGCGCTTAAGGAACGGTTAATGGTGAGTCGAAAGGACCGCGCCGAATACCCGTCAATCGAGCGGCAGATCCTCCAGCGACGGAGCGCTGGCGACGGCCACGCCCATGAAGCCCGCGGACACGGCGGACGGCTCGTCCTCCGTCGGGTCGCTCAGGCTTCGATCGATCAAGGCGATTTCCAGGTCGAGGGGGGCGTCGTCATCGTCCAGATCGCCCGCGGCAAGCTCGAGCGGGAGCGCAGCCCCGACGACGGCTGGGCCGGACGGCGCCGGCACGGTTGCCGACTGATCGCTGACGAGGACGACCACCACCACTGCCGCGGCGACGCCGGCGAGCGCGAGGGCGGGGCGGGCGAGACGCGGCATGCTGGGCATGGGCCAATGCAACCGGAGCCACCGAGCCGGCGTCCGGGGCGCGGCGAACCGGCGGTCCAGCTCGTCGACCAATTCCTCCGACGGCGCCGGCGCCTCGTTGGTGGCGAGAAGCCGGTCCAGGAGGGCGGCGTCGGCGAGCGCTTCGCGTGCCTCCGCACTGCGGTCGATGAGGGCGCGGGCGGCCTCGCGCTCGGCCTCGGGCCAGTGCTCGGATGCGGCGCCGTAGGCGCCGATCAGCGACCGGAAGCGCGCGAGCGGCATGGGTGCCGTGACGACTTCTCCGCCGGTGGGTTCGTATTCGGTCATGGTCAGGCCTCCAGCAGGTCCTGTGCCAGGGGTTCGAGCTTCCGCCTGAGCGCGCGCCGGGCGCGCGACAACAGCGATTCGAGCGCGTCGACGCTGATCTCCATCGCCTCCGCGGCCTCGGCGTTGGTCAGGCCGAGATAGTGCACCAGCGCCACCGCGCCGGCCTGGCGCTCCGGCAGCTCGCCGAGCGCGCGGCGCACCGCCCGGCTTCGGTCGATTTGGCCGTCGAGGCGGGCGACGCCGCCGGGCTCGGCCTCGAGCTCGACGTCGGCCTCGGCTTGCGGGCGTCGGGCGCGGAGGCGATCGAGGCAGAGATTTATCGCTACCCGCAACAACCACGTGCGCAGCCGCGCGGCGCCTGGACGCCAGCTCGCCGCCTTCTTCATGAAGCGGATGAAGGTCTCCTGCGCCACGTCCTCCGCCTCGGCCCGGTCGCCCAGCATGTGCCAGGCGTAGGCGACGATGGCGCCAAGATGGGCCTCCACGAGGTCCTGCCAGGCGCCGTCCTCGCCCGCCGCGACGCCGCGAGCAATGTCGTCGTCGGAGACGGCGAGCGCCGCGCGCTCGCCCATGCCGGGCGCCCTATCTCCGCATGCGCCGGTGGGACCGGCGTTGGCGGCGTTCGAGGGCGGTCGCCAGCTCCTCGGCGCCGAGACCGTCGGCGCCGTCGT
>PVBE010952650.1_pt1 | contig 11018 bp, 12 predicted proteins | sample 1631181 | NCBI WGS metagenome assembly PVBE01 (sample SAMN08397723, study PRJNA350692) | Marine metagenome, whole genome shotgun sequencing project. | isolation source: water | place: Pacific Ocean | collected 2012-04 | reverse complement strand
CCGTAAAATCGCCGTTTATTGCTTAATATGGCCCAAAAACAACAATATTCCCTGTAAATTCCCTGTTAATCAGGGAAACACCTCTAAAGGAACCGGCAAAAATGGCGAACTGAGACGATCCGAAAAAAGCCAGCCGAAGTCACCTCAGGATGAGTCTCAGGTTCCACTAGTCTTACCTAAGTCGCCGGAATATAAAACGGAATTCAAAGAAAAAATCACAGCACCCCAGGGGCTGGGGTTGCTGGCGGAGAGGGTGGGATTCGAACCCACGGTACGCTTTCACGCACGCTGGTTTTCAAGACCAGTCCTTTCAACCACTCAGGCACCTCTCCTCGCGTGGTGATGAGTGCAACTTCTAGCGTGCTCCGGTCAATTTTTCCAACTCTTTTATAGCCAAACCGACTGCTTATTGTTAATCATTTACTAGGCAGAGTCTGAAAGGTAACTACTCCGCATAACTGGGAAAATATCTATGTCAATAAAATCTGGTAAAAATGACATGAAAATAAATATTTTAAAGTTTAGCATTATTGGTTTGGCTATGTTGACAGCCGGGTGTGCGGTTGGAATTGAATATCGTGATGCGGTTTCCAAAATTCCGGCGATAAAAGCCAGCCAAGGCCGCTTGATTGTCTATCGGGAATTTAATCCGCTCACCGGCCTCATTTCTCGTGTTCTCTGGGTAGACGGCAAGCCAGTTGGTGACCTTTATGGGTCTGCAGTTATTGTTCACGATATTACTGCCGGTCCCCATATTATCAATTACAACGATGGTGCATCGAAATTGGATATCAATATGCCTGCTGGTGGGAAAGTTTACCTACAATATTTCATCGTGTCCGATAGTCAGCATGAAGGCAACACGGGTGTGGAAATTATACCAAGCAAACAAGCGGAATCGGATATCGCGCACCTTCATTACATCGAGACCAAAATACGTCACCCCGATGAATTAAAAAAATAATGAATAGTGGGAATTGGAATGCCACCGCCAGTGCCGGTGTATCGCCGGGCATCTCAGCGTTAGTAATTGTCCACAATGAAGAACTTATTCTCGATGAATGTCTGAAAAGATTGGATTGGGCGGATGAAATTTGTGTTGTGCTCGATAAATGCACAGATCGTTCGAAGGAGATTGCTCTTTCCTACAATGCGCGCATTCTCGAAGGGTCCTGGGAAAAGGACGGCTCCCGGCACGACGTGGGGTTTGATTTCTGCCGAACTGAATGGATTTTTGAAGTCGACTCTGATGAATGGATAACCGGCGAATTGGCCAAGGAAGTTAGAGCCACTATCAACGCTGCTGAGTATGACGTCTATGATGTAAAAGTTGATAACTATGTCGGTGGAAGGCATATCGTTCACGGTTGGGGGGGCGGCGCGCTTGGTAAAGATAGTTGCAATGCCTTGTTCCGAAAGGGCTTAAAACGATGGGGACCCCAAAGGGCACACCCACATATCACCGTTGCAGGCACCGTTTGCCCGGAGTGTCTGAAAAATCCAATTATACACAATATTTTTGCCGATATATCGGCGATTATTCGTTGCGTCGACCGCTACTCGACCTATCGGGCGAAGGATTTGGTCCGCAATAATGAAGTCGGCAGTTTGGCCAATGCGGCGCGGAAGTTTTTGTCCCGATTCTGGAAAATTTATGTCAAACGCCGCGCTTGGAAAGAAAAGGAGCTTGGCTTCGTTCTGGCGTTTTGTGCCGGACTTTATCCGCTCATTTCTCATATCAAGGCAATCTACGAAGATTTGCCGCCGGAAGAATTTCGATAAGACTGATCAAAAATAAATTCTAGAATAAGATAAGCTCACTCTTGCACTTCTATCCCCGGGTTATACCTTAATCATAATCAAATAGAAAAAAATTGGGGATTTAAATGAAATATGCCATTCAGCCCGCTGAGTTGCCAGCGCTTCCTATTACAGATAGTGAGGATAAATTTCCGGTCAGGCGAATCTACTGCGTCGGCCGGAACTATCGTGCCCATGCCATTGAAATGGGCTCAGACCCGGATCGGGAGCCGCCCTTTTTCTTCATGAAACCTGCAGATGCTATTGTCCAGAATGGCGAAACCATCCCATATCCGCCGATGACCGACAATTTTCACCATGAAATTGAACTGGTTGTGGCCGTCGGTGTCGGGGGTACCGACATTGCCGACGAAAATGCTCTCGATCATGCGTGGGGCTATGGCGTCGGCATCGATTTGACTCGCCGTGATCTTCAAGAGGAAGCAAAAAAATCGGGCCGACCTTGGGATATGGGTAAAGGTTTTGACAAGTCAGCACCCTGCACGGCACTGAGGCCGGTCAGTGATGTTGGCCACCCGGGAACCGGCGCCATATGGATCAAGGTCAATGGTGAAATGAAACAAAAAAGCTCGCTTGATCTGCACATTTGGAATGTCCAGGAAACTATTTCCTACCTTTCCAGATTGGTTGAACTGCAGCCGGGGGATTTGATTTATATGGGTACTCCTGAAGGTGTGGGGCCGGTTCAGGCAGGCGAAACCATGGAAGGACATATCGACGGTGTCGGTGATCTCAGGATAAAAGTTTCTTAAACGAGAAAATAAATACGGGGAAATGCAATAATGAAAAAGAGAAAACTCGGATCCAACGGACCAGAAGTGTCGGCAGTAGGACTCGGCTGCATGGGCATGTCTATCGCCTATGGCGAAATGGATGAAGAAAGCTCGATCGCGACAATCCACCGCGCCCTTGAAATCGGCGTTACGCTGATTAATACGGCTGATATGTATGGCAAAGGAAAAAATGAGGAATTGGTTGGTCGGGCCTTAAAAGGGCGTCGCGACGAAGCCATTGTCACCACGAAATTTGGACAAATCACCAATCCCGATGGCACCGGTGGTGTCGACGGGCGTCCAGAATATGTGCAAGCAGCCTGCGAAGCCAGCCTGCAGCGCCTTGGCCTGGATCATGTTGACCTTTACTGCCAGCATCGGGTTGACTCGGATGTACCGATCGAGGAGACGGTCGGCGCCATGGAACGGCTGATTGAGCAGGGCAAGACACGCTATATTGGGTTGTCGGAGGCTGGCGCCGATACCATCAGACGGGCTCACGCGACCCACCCCATCACGTGCCTGGAAACGGAATATTCGCTATGGACGCGGGACGCCGAGGCGGAGATTCTTCCCGCCTGCTGTGAACTGGGGATTGGCTTTGTCGCTTATGCCCCTTTGGGACGAGGATTCCTGTCGGGCGCTTATCATAGTCCGAATGATTTCAGAGAAGGGGACCGACGCCTGGACCATCCGAGGTTTAACCAAGAACATATGGCGCAGAATATCTCGCTACTGGATACCTTGGAAAAGGTGGCTACCGGTAAAGGGTTTAAGCCAGCGCAGCTGGCGATTTCATGGTTGCTGCACCAGGGTGACGATATCGTGCCCATTCCGGGAACACAGCATCCACAATATCTGGAACAAAATGCCCGCGCTGTGGATTTGCAGTTGCAGCCACAGGATATTAAGCAACTTAGTGATGCCTTTCCAGTCGGTGTGGCGTCGGGCGACCGCTATCCTGCCGACGCGATGAAAAAACTTGGAATATAAATGGAGACTTAAGTGGCGAAGAAAAAAAGTACCCAGCCGCCCGGCCGCGTTAAAGGAAAAACCGCTCTAGTCACGGGGGCTGGCTCTGGACTGGGACGAGCCTCGGCCATTCACCTAGCCCGTGAAGGCGCCAATATAATCGCTTCGGATATCGACCTGGCAGCGGCGGACGAAACGGCGGCGCTGATCAATGAAGATCACGATGGGGCCGCTGTTGGCGTTCAGCATGACGTCACCCTGGAGGAAGACTGGCGGGCAGTACTCTTTCAGGCCAAGTTCAATTTCGGCGGCTTGAATATATTACTTAACAACGCCGGAATCAGCATCGGTGGCGACATTGAATCCACAAGTTTTTTTGACTGGAAAAAATTGCAAGAAATTGACGTCGATAGTATTTTTTGGGGATGTAAACTTGCGCTGCCCTACATGGTGGATTCTGGCGGCGGTTCGATTATCAATATTTCATCGACTGTGGGCATATACGGTAACCCATTGACGCTGGCCTATGGCACCGCCAAAGCGGCAGTTCGACATATGACGAAATCCGTCGCTCTCCATTGCGCCAAGGAAGGGTATAATATTCGTTGCAATTCCGTGCACCCGACCTTCATCAAAACACCGTTGTTGAAACGGTTCGCCGATGCCGTTGGAGACGAGGATAAAGCTTATGAAACTTTGGCGTCTGTCGTGCCGATGAAAAAAATTCTGGAAACCGACGACGTCACCTTTGGCATCATTTATCTAGCTTCGGACGAATCCCGCATGATGACAGGCGCCGAACTGGTGATTGACGGCGGTTTGACGGCCGGTTACATGCCGCCCGTGTAATCGATTGCCGGTAACAGAGGTGCAAACAACGCCTAGTTGATGTTACATTTGAATCCATCTAAATTCGGCACATCAAAATAACAAACAGTGAAAACGGGAAGATTAAAATGACGGATGCTAATAACCTGACCTACAACAACAAACGTTTCAAACCGAATGATTACAATTTCGATATGTTCGTGGGGCCAGCGGCCGGCGAGCAGCTGATCGATTTCACGTTTACCGATCTGGCCAGTGGTGATCAGGTGAAACTGTCTGATTTCAAAGGCAATTGGGTGGTGGTCGAAACAGCTTCGTCAACTTGCTCTATGTACACCAAAAACATTCCCGATATGAAGGGTATTGAAAAAGAATTTCCCGATGTGGAGTTTGTTGCCGTCTATGTCCGCGAAGCTCACCCCGGAGAAAGGCTCGGGCCCCATCAGACGATGGACGAAAAGTTGGCGGCGGCTCGTCTAGTGACGCCGCGCTACGGTGAACATCGGCGTGTGCTGGTGGACAATTTGGACGGTGATTTTCATCGCGCCTACGGTGCCATGCCGAATGTTCTATATATTATCCGGCCCGATGGATTGATCCACTACCGCAGTAATTGGGCGGCAACTGACCTGGTGCGTAAAGCATTGTCGGACAGAGAAAACTTTCACCTCCTGGAAAACGCCGACACAGCGACCTTGCGGGCATCCAGGAAAAAACTTCATATGATCCGCACCATGTGGACGGGCGGTATTGTTGCGCTCTATGATTTTTTCAGAGGGTTGCCCTATGTCGCCCACAAGCACCATTTGGTTGATGAATATTATGCCAAACACGGACGGTTCAAAAATCAGCTGGACCAGAAATCAGAGGCCCCGCCGCCCGGCCAGGTAAGTCCAAGTCAGGACGGGGCTGGGCAAAAAGCGGCGGAGTAGTGATCAGCGGCGGCTGATCATTAAATTCATCGCTTTAAGCAGATATACCGTGCCTATTGTCAGAGTGATGTATTGGGCCCACTTGGGGAACTGATCATCACTCATGGTGTCACCCGACGCGCCGAGAACACACCGAGATAGGTGAGGGGAATGACAGTGCCGAAGACCCAAAGCGGCAATACCGTAGTCGCTTCACCCATCAGATTCAAAACGAAGGTGAAATATATCACCTTGATAAGGTGCCCAACCGTCAGGATAATGCCTTTGGTGGCATGAATTTGAAAGCGGGTAAGGGACGACCTGTTATAAAAAACATCCAATAGCGTACCGGAAACTTCGGCGGTCAACAGACAGGCCGAAACGACAAAGCAGCAAACGTAGCCGGTTCCGCTGCGGCTGATATCCAAGTCGTATTTCTTCGGCAGGAAAATTTAGGCAGGGAAAGGCACCAAAAGGAAAGACAGGACGACCTTGTCTGGAACATAGACGATTTAGGCAAACATGGTAACGCAGATCGTAACGCTGGTGAAAATTAACAGTCAGTTGTCGTACAATTAAATTAAATAGGTAAAAGAATACCTATTTTTTCACTTGATTTTTTCGAGAATATATTTATGAAGTGTTCCATGTAGGAAGCTGGTTCCTTTTTTCTTTATTTCAAGGCTCGTCCAAGACCTAATTTTAGGGCAATACATGCGACTAACAATCTTCAAATCCAAAATACATCGCTGTCGGGTGACCGAAGCTGACATCTCTTATAACGGTAGCATTTCCATCTGTTACAAATTGATGGATGCCGCTGGGATTATGGAACACGAGATGGTGCATGTATGGAATATTACCAGCGGAACCCGTTTGCAGACCTATGCACTGCGGTCGGAAGATGAAGGAGTTATCTGCATTAATGGCGCCGCTGCCCATTTGGTGGATGTAGACGATCTAGTCATCCTTTGCACGTTTGTTGAAATGGAAGAGGAAGAAGTGCGTAATTGGAAACCCAAAGTTGTTCTGGTGGATTCCGAAAACAAAATGGTCCAGGGTCCCGGTTTTTCCGTTGTGAACAACGACCCTCCTCAGGCCGTAAACGCTTAATCACTTTCTTTAAACTGTATATCCGTTATCTTCCTAACTGAATTTAGGGAGAGACTATCTGTGCCCAGTCCAGGAAAAATTGACCCGGTACTTGTTTCAGTACTGCAGCGGCGGTTAAAAGCGATCACTGAAGAGATGGGTCTGACCCTGTTGCGGACGACCCATTCGCCGATTCTCAATGAGGCGCGGGATTTTGTCACCGGGCTTTACGACCACGAAGGCCGTATGCTCGAGCAAACGGAATATATTCCCGTATTGGCCTTTGCAGTGCAGCCGGTTTGTGTCCGAATCATCGATTATTTCGGCGATGATATCCATGACGGCGATGTTTTTCTCCACAATGATGTGTTTACCGGCGGCAATCAAAACAACGACGTTGCCGTTTTTCGCCCGATATTCTTCGAAGACGAAATTGTCGCCTGGGCGGCGTGTAAGGGACATCAGGCGGATATCGGCGGCGGCGTCCAAGGCGGCTACAATCCCGAAGCCCGTGAAGTCTGGCAGGAAGCCCTGCGCATACCACCTTTGAAGATTTATGATCGGGGGAAAAGGAGGGTTGACGTCTGGCGGCTAGTTTTCGCCAATATTCGGCTCAATATTGTTGCCAAGGATATCGAGGCCCAGATCGGTGGTACCGTTGTCGGTGAGCGCGGTATCCATGCAGTGCTCGACCGCTATGGCCGCGATTCTTTTGAAGCTCATAAAGAGTATCTGTTCGATGCCACGGAAAAGATGGTGTTGAGCGACATCGCTAATATCCCAGACGGTATCTACCAAGGCGAAAGCTATGCCTTCTATGACGGTATTCATGATGGGTCTCAATTGAAAATTGACCTGGCTGTTAAGATCTTGGGTCAAAGTATCACCTTCGATTTCACGGGATCTTCACCGCAAACCGAGGGGTTCGTCAATGCACCGCTGGCAGCTACCACTTCAGCTGTCTTTCTGACTTTTTTGATGCTGATAAATCCAGAAATTCCCCACAATGACGGTTTGACACGGCCGATAACAATCAAGGCGCCGCCGGGCTGTTTCCTGAATGCCCAGTTTCCGGCAGCCACGACCTTTGGTAACTCGTTGACCGGGCCGATCTCGGACGCGATATTCAAAGCGTTATCAAAGGCAGTGCCTCAGACCGTTACGGCTGGCTGGAACCGTATGCTCAGCTTTGCCATTACCGGTAATGATCCGACAGCGGGAGGCGAAAAATTCGTCGATATTCTGTTTATTTCGACCAAGGGTGGATCGGGAGCCACCCATTCGGCTGACGGCTATGATCATATTGGCTTGATCAATTGCGCGGGCGGCATATTGGCCCAGGACTATGAAATGTTGGAAATTCAAACCCCCTTTTTACTAGCCAAACATCAATATGAGATTGATTCCGCTGGGGCCGGGGAATGGCGTGGTGGACTCGGCATCGAAACGGAAATCGTATTCGGCGGAAACGATATGACCGGTATCGCGTTCGGCGACGGTATTGAGGAAGAGGCCAAAGCATTCGGTCTGTTCGGCGGCGGTACCGGCAGTTTAAACCAGCTGACTTTGGATAATCCTGCCGGTGTTACATACGTACCTAAATCAAAAGAGATCGTTCGAGACATATCCATTGGTACTGTCTTTAGGCAAACGGCTGGCGGCGGCGGCGGGTACGGCAACCCTCGCGCGCGGGATATCGATCTGGTGCAGCGGGAAGTTGCCAATGAGACGCTCTCAATCGAACGAGCGCAGGATATCTATGGAGTTGTCATCGATCCCGCATCAATGGAGGTCGATGCCGGAGCAACCGCAGAGCTAAGAAGGAACGAGTGATATGAGTGCTGTTCGTATTGATCATATGGGTGTTATCGTCGCTGATCTTGACGCCTCGGTGGCCATGTTTGAAAAACTATTGGGTGAAGGTCCGGTCAGCACCAAGAAAATGCCCGATGTTGGGCTCCGCGTTGCCGTGTTTGAAGCAGCAAATATTGCCATCGAATTGCTGGAATACACTGGTGAGAATTCAGAATTCGCCAAACGGGTTATGAGCGAACGCCGCGGTATTAACCATTTTTCTGCCGAAGTGGCCGATATCGACGCTGCAATTTCCGAGCTAACCGAAGCCGGCTTTATACTTCAAGACGGCTTCCCCCGCGATGGCGTACATGGCCAGGTCGCCTTCTTCGAGCCCGATGAAACAACTGGTTTGCTGTTCGAGATTTGCCAGTTCGACCGTACTTAAAAAATCAGTGGTTCCGGTGTCTCATCACCGGCATGGAGGAAATCGAAGTCGCAGCCTTCGTTAGCCCGGGTCACATGCTGGGCGAAGAGGCGGTGTAGCCACGAGTGGCCGGGTAGGGTGGTGCCTGCCAGCCTTCTCGGCACTTTTGTAAATCCGTATCGCTGTCTTCCAAATGAAGTTTACGGGCGGAGATATCCAGTTCGATCATGTCGCCATCCTGCACCAGCGCCAAAGGTCCGCCGACAGCGGATTCCGGTGCGACATGAAGAATGCAGGTGCCATAATCGGTCCCGCTCATGCGGCAATCGGAAATGCGGACCATATCCCTTACGCCTTGCTCTAGAAGCTTTTTCGGGATTGGCAACATGCCCCATTCTGGCATTCCCGGCGCCCCGATGGGACCGGCATTTTGCAGAACGAGAACCGAATTCTCGTCGACGTCAAGGCCGGGATCGTCAATGCGGTCGTTCAAGTCGGCATAATCCTTGAAAACCAAGGCTTTTCCTCTGTGATGGTGGAATTTGGGATCGGCGGCGGTCTGTTTGATCACACAGCCGTCCGGCGCCAGATTGCCGCGCAATATGGCCGTACCCCCCTGATGATACAAAGGTTCGTCACTGGGTTTGATAACCTTGTCTTCGTAGACCGGTGCACCTTTGATGGCTTCGCCCAGGGTGCCGCCGGTGACGTTGATCTGGTTGAGATCCAGATGATCGCCGAGTCTGTTCATCAGACCACGCAAACCGCCGGCATATAAATCGCCGGTAAATTCATGGTCAGCGCCGCCATCAGTAGGGCGGGCGTAGTCTTGTCGCATCCGCCCATCAGGACGACCCCGTCAATGGGATGACAGCGGATCAGTTCTTCCGCTTCCATGGCCAGAAAATTTCGGTAGAGCATGGTCTATGGCTTAACAAAAATCTCTCCCAAGGACATGGCCGGCAGTTCAATGGGAAAGCCGCCTGCCTGATAGACGCCGCGTTTGATCTCTTCGGCACGGTCTTTGAAATGGGAGTGGCAGGTGTTCAAATCGCTCCACGTATTGACAATACCGATGCAGGGCTTGCCGACGATGTCCTTCCGACCAAAGCCCATTTGACGGCCTCTGGTCCGGTGGGCAAAACCGCGTTGCGTGTTGGGTCCGTACCACCGCTGACTGCGCAGTTCGTCCAATGTTTTTTTCTTGTCGGTCATAGCGGGTTCCTACAGCGGTTCCTGGTCATACAGATACATCAGGCCGATCTGGCCTTTATTGTCGTTACCCTGAGCGCCCAAAAACCGGTAGAGCTCCGAGACCAGAGAGGACACCGGCATGGGAGAGGCGGTTCTTTTACCCATATCACAGGCGGTGTTCATGTCTTTCAGCATATTGCCGGGGGTGCGGTCCCAGTATTCGGCGGCGATCATGCGTTTGGCGTGATCCTGGAGAACGGTGGAATCCGCCCAGCCGCCGGCCAAGGCGCCGGGAATTTTCGATACATCGACGCCATACTTACCGGCAAAGGAGAAGGCTTCCGCCATAACCGCTATTTCGGCGCCGATAATGACTTGATTGACCAGTTTGGTGGCCTGGCCACATCCAGTCGGTCCCATGTGGGTCAACCGTTGGGAAATGGCCCCAGCGACCGGGCGGAGGCGCTCTACATCATTTCCGTCACCACCGGCCATCATAACCAACGTACCATCGCGGGCGCCATGCGGACCGCCTGAAACCGGCGAATCGATAAAATGCAAACCAGAGCTATTCTGAAGACGATTGGCATAATCCCGTGCCCGTTCGGGATGGATTGAGGAACAATCAACCATCAGCATGGCAGCGTCAGCGCCGGCGTTAAGCCCGTTTTCAGCAAATATAACTTCTTCGACAGCATCCGAATCGAATACGCAGGAGAACACGATATCAACATGTTCCGCTAGTTGTTTGGGTGATGTGGCCAGTTTAGCACCGGCTTCCACTACCGAATTCAATTTCGATGGTGTTCTCCCCCAAACAGTGAGATCATGCCCTGCTTTCAAGAAATTTTGCGCCATAGGCATGCCCATGGTGCCAAGCCCGATAAAACCGATTTTCTCTGCTAACATTAATTCCACCGGCTTTGGCGCCAGCCTCCCTGATATTGTTGTTAATTTCTTGTGCATTATGGTTTGCCGGAAGGCAAGAATTCAAATGTTAGACGGATTTCCGCAGTTGCCGCGAACGGTCACCCGTAGTATCACCCGTTAATGTTTTTTTATCTGTCGAAAATTCTTTGGTTCTTTGCCGATCCTGGCAATATTCTTTTGATAGCCCTTTGTCTGGCAGCGCTTTTGGCATGGACCAAATGGATAAAGACCACCAAGTTGTTGTTAAGCCTGACAGCACTCTATGCATTGGTCCTG
>PVBE010965359.1_pt1 | contig 11020 bp, 8 predicted proteins | sample 1631181 | NCBI WGS metagenome assembly PVBE01 (sample SAMN08397723, study PRJNA350692) | Marine metagenome, whole genome shotgun sequencing project. | isolation source: water | place: Pacific Ocean | collected 2012-04 | reverse complement strand
CGTGTAGCTCTCGGCCACCACGTCCGCCCACTGGACCAGCCGCTTCGCGATCTCAATCCCTCTGGGCGTGTTGAGGTTGAGGGTGATGCCGTACTTGCTGGCGTTGAAGTTGGCGAAGAAGCCGGACCGATCGTTGCCGGGGATGTTGTCGCGGAATGGACCGCCCAGCCGAAGGCCGTCAGGCCGCGTGGTGGACTCGACGTGGACGACGGTGGCCCCGTGGTCGGCAAAGTACTTGATTGTGACAGGTCCCACGCCAATCCAGGTGAAGTCGAGGATCTTGACCCCTTCGAAAATCTTCGATGCCATGACTCGTTCCCTCCATCACGCGTGCCCTGCCCGATCCGCGAGAACCGGTCCTCGGCTCCCCTAGATCGCTCCGGCCTGCTTCAGCATCACTAGCTCGTCCTTGGACAGCCCCATCTCGTCGGCATAGATCTCTTCGTTGTGCTCCCCGATCTGGGGGGCGCGCCGAAAGATTCGGGGCGACCACGCCGACATCTTGGCGAAGGCATTCGGGTAGGAGATTGTCCCGCCCAGCTCCGGGTGCGCGATCTCCACGAAGCTCTCACGAGCCTCGAGCTGCGGACTCGCCAGCGCCAGCGCGGCCGTGGTCACGGGGGCGAGCAGGATTCGGTCGTCGACGGCGCGCTGGTAGAGCTCGTTGGCGGTCCGCGTGAGCAGGAATGGCCCGAACTCGGAGGCTATGGCGTCATACTGGTCCTGGGTGATGGAGCGGATGTCCAGTTCCTCCCAGCCGACCTCTTTGAGCTGATCGCTCGCCATCCCGTACTGGTCCATCCAGCCCACGAAAGCGCGCATGGACGCGGAGCGGGTCGGACCCCCCATGATGCCGAAGGTCACGAACCCATCCTTGCACGGCCAAACGCTCTGGGAGCGCACGCCGGTCTGTGGGTTGGTCCGCACCGTGCCGCCTCGGCCCACGTTGGTCTGAATCAGGTCCCACGTCGTAGTCGTGTTCATCAGGGTCCACATGATGCACTCTTGGATGGAGACGTCGATGAACTGCCCCTCTCCGGTCTTCTCTCGGTAGTAGTGCGCCATCACGGAAGCGGAGGCCGCCTCGGCTCCGGCGTGGGAATAGCTGAGCGGGAAGCTGATACGGACTGGTGGGCGGTCGTCGTCTCCGGTCGTGAATAGGTAACCGCCCATCGCCATGTTGATGAGATCGGTCGTCTTGAAATCGTGGAGCGGCCCCGATTGACCGAACGGGGAAATGGCGGCGACGATGATGCGGGGGTTCTCCCGGCTCAGGTCATCGTACCCAAGGCCGAGCGACCGCATGTAGCCGGGGTCGAACGACTCGATGACGAAATCGGCGGTCTTCACGAGTCGCCGGAAGAGCGCGCGGCCGTCCTCCGATTCGAGGTTGAGGGTGATGCCTCGCTTGTTGAGGTTGAAGGCCAGCCAGTAGAGGCTTCGCTCGGGGTCGGGGTCGTCATGGTAGTAGGGTCCGATGGAGCGGGCGCGGTCGCCGCCGGGTGGCTCCACCTTGATAACGTCCGCCCCGAGGTCGCCCATCAGCTTCCCGCCGATCAGCCCCCGCTCGTTGGTCAAGTCCAAGACGCGGAAGGGGCCAAGCGGCGCTTCTGGCATGCGGTTCGGGTCCACGGCTGGCTACCTCCACTGGAACGGCCTTGAAGAGGTGAACTTCGAGGAGAGTGTAGGCACAGGCGGCTTGGGCGTCAAGCGCGCGCTCGAACCTACAGGGAGGCTCGCCGAGCAGAGATTGCACCCGCGGAGGGGGCATCTTCATCCAACGTTCGCAAGCGCCGCCCGCGCCGCATGAAGGAAAGGATGGGAGCAGTGCAAGGAATCGAGCCGGCCCCCCAGAAGCGGACCGCGGACTCGGTGTTCCACGAGCTGACCAGAAGCCTGTGCCCGGTGTGCAGGCGGCTCATCGACGCCCAGATCCACCTCCGGAGCGGCGGGGTCATCATGCGTAAGCGGTGCCCCGACCACGGCTGGTTCGAGGCGCTGATATCTCCCGACGCAGAGGACTACGTGGCGTCGGCCCGGTTCAACAAGCCGGGTCAGTACCCGGTGGAGTTCTCGACGGAGGTGAAGGACGGCTGCCCCTACGACTGCGGCCTCTGCCCCGAGCACAAGCAGCACGCGTGCCTGGCCCTCATCGAGGTCAACACCACTTGCGACCTGGCATGCCCGCTGTGCTTCGCCGACGCCGGGCCCGGGTACAGCCTCACGCTGGAGCAGGTCGACTTCATGCTGGACCAGTTCGTGCGCACCGAAGGCGATCCCGAGGTCGTTCAATTCAGCGGCGGCGAGCCGACCCTCCACCCCGGCCTTCCCGAGATGATCCGAATGGCACAGGACAAGGGCATCCGGCACGTCATGGTCAACACCAACGGTCTGCGGTTCGCCCGGGACGCGGCATGGGCGGAGCGACTGGCCGAGCTCCGGCCGATCATCTTCCTCCAGTTCGATGGCCTGGAGGACCAGACATATGTGACGCTGCGCGGGGAGCCGCTTCTGGCAACCAAGCTCGCGGCCCTAGACCGGCTGGCGGAGTTGGGCCTGAACACGGTCCTGGTGGCCGCCATCGAACGCGGGGTCAACGAGCACGAGGTGGGCGCGCTGGTGCGGTTCGGGCTGGAGCACCCGGCGGTCCGTGGCGTCCAGTTCCAACCGGTGACCCACACCGGCCGCCACATGCCCTTCGACCCACTGGACCGACCATCCCAGAGGTTATTCAGCGCATCCAGGATCAGACGGACGACCTGTTCGTCAAATCAGACTTCGTGCCCGTGCCGTGCTGCCATCCGGGCTGCCAATCGGTCACCTACGCCTACGTAGAGGACGGCGAGGTGACGCCGCTGCCTCGCGTGCTGAACGTGGACGACTACCTGGACTACATCACGAACCGGACATGGCCGGACCCGTCGCTGGAGGTCAGGCACGCCCTGGAGTCGCTCTGGTCGTCCAGCGCCGTGCCCGGCACCGAGACGGTGGCGAACCACTTCACCTGCACCGGCTGCAACATCGACGTCGTGGCGTCGACGACGGAGCTTGTCGCGCGGATCTTCGCCATCAGCATCAAGGACTTCATGGACACCTATACGTTCGACGTCAAGAAGGTGATGAAGTGCTGCGTGGAGGTGATCACCCCCGACGGCCGGCTCATCCCCTTCTGCTCCTACAACAACGTGGGCTACCGCGAGAGCGTGCGGGAGACGACAAAGCTGGAGGCGGCGCGGCGGAGGCTGGCGAAGCGGACGTAGGGGACTCTCGCGCCGTCCGCTCGCCCCTTCCACTGGCTCAGGGTGAGCGGGCAGGGCGTGCCCTGCACCCATTCCGGGGGCGTGTTGCCAGCACCCCTCCTTGGAAGGTCGTCTGATCGGGTCGCCACCCCGATGCGCACTCATGGCTCGACAAGCTCGCCACGAGCGGGCAGGGCGTGCCACGATCGGTAAGAGCTGCGGCATGGTGGGAACTCCCGTTCGGCCTGAGCCTGTCGAAGGCCGCGGAGAAGGCGTGGCCCACCACGAACGCGGACACGTATCCGCTCGTGGTGAGCTTGTCGAGCCACGGGCGCGCGAGGGTTCCTAGAAGCGGTACAATGGCAAGTGACATGGACACGCCCCAAGCGGAGCTAATCGCCTGCTGCGTAGCCTCCTACGACCACCCGGCCGTCCGGTGGGTCCTGGGCGACTCGTGGCACCCCGGCGGCCTGCCGCTCACCACTCGCCTGGCCGAGGCGGCGGGCGTCGGGACTCAGTCGCGCGTCCTGGACGCCGGCTCCGGGCGCGGCGCCACCGCCGTGCACCTTGCCAAGACCGTCGGGTGCCGCGTGGTGGGGGTCACCCTGGAGCCGGGGGGCACGGCCGTCGCGGACGACCTGGCCCGCCACCAGGGCGTGGAGGAGCGGACGACCTTCGTCCAGGGCGACCTGATGGACGCGGCGCTGGAGGGCGAGCGCTTCGATGCGGTTCTGATGGAGTGTGTGCTGTCGATCCTGTCGGACAAGCCGGCGGCCCTACGGGGCCTGTACGGCCTGCTGCGGCCTGGTGGTCGCATCGGCCTGACGGACGTGACCGTGAGCGGGGCGCTGCCAGACGAGCTGCAGGGTCTCTTGGCGGTCGTGGGCTGCGTGGGGAACGCCCGCTCGCTGGAGGAGTACGGCGGGCTGCTGGCGGGTGCCGGCTTCGCCGTGGAGACGGCCGTGGACCTACCCGAGACAGCGACCGCTTTCCTCAAGGACCTCGGCGGGAAGCTGATGCTGGCGGAGATCGCCGCCAAGCTGGGCAAGCTCCCCGTCGGGGGCGACGTGCTCGTGGAGGCGAAGCGGCTGCTGACGGCCGCACGCGACCTGGTCTCGCGCGGCGCGCTGAGCTACGGCATGGTCGTGGCCACGAAGCCGGAGGCCTGAGGCGCCCCCCGCTACCACTCCTCCTCCGGCGCGCCCCGCGCCTCTCGCCAGCGGCCCATCACCTCCCGAATCGCCCGCACGGAGCGCAAGCCCTCGCGCGGCAGCACCACCAATGTGAAGGACACCGGCACGAGCCACAGGACCAGGTGAAGAACGATCGCGAAGGTCAGCGCCGGCTCCTTTGGGACCCCCCAGAGGTCGAGCAGGGAGACGGCAGCGAACTCGAAAGTGCCGATGGCCCCCGGCAGCCCCGGTACCGCCGTCGAGAAGAAGATTGCGCCGATGACAACGACGAGCACCAGGTATAACGAAATCTCGATACCCGTCTCCCGTGCCAGCAGCCAGCCCGCCGGGCCCAGCAACAGCCAGTAGGCCGCCGTCAGCCCCAACGCCGCGGCCATGCGCGGTTTCCGCGACCACAGGCCGCGGACCGCCTCCTCGAACGAGGCCAGCAGAGCGATTCGACGCAGCGTCGGGAACCGGGCGATCACCCGATCCAGGGTCAGCAGCAAGACGAGCCACCCGGTGAAGAAGAGGCCCGTAAACACGATGACCGGGGTGAACCGCAGCAGCGATGGGAGAGTGACCAGCGCCACCGCCACGAAGACCAGGGTGAATGCCAGGTCCTGGATCCGGCTCATCATCATCGTCGCGATGATCGAGCCGCTGGGCAGCCGGTCCCGCAACGCCAGGATGCCGAACTCAAGGGGCTCGTCCAGCGCGCGCACCGGCGACAGATTGTTCAGCCCCACCGCGGCGTTCTCGATCAGGAAGAGGCGGAACGCGCTCACCCGCTCCGTGGTCCAGAGCACGCGCCAGCGCATGGCCCTGACGTAGCCCGATAGCAGGACGACAAGGATCGCGGCCACCAACACTACGGGGGAAAAGCCTCCCAGAGCGCCCCAGACACGGCTCCAGTCCACCCCGCGGACCGCCAGCCACCCAAGTAGCGCGCCAAGCCCCACCCCCAGGGCGATGCCCCCGCCCCGGACCGCCCACTGTCTCGCGCTGCTCGTCACGCGATCCTCCCGCCGATGCTCGACGACAGGCCCGCCCTCGCTCGCGGTCCCGGCTCCGTCGCCGTCAACCCCACCGACCTCCCATGGTATGGCCGACCCCGACGCGATGCTAGAGGACCGGCCGGACACACTCCTTCCAAACGACGGCGAGACGACGCTCTTTGACGCGGCCTCCGGCAGCCCAATACAATGGCGGGAGCACAGAGCGAAGGCTGGGAGACTGACGGCCCATGGTGACGCGAGACCTCGGCGCACTGGAAGAGCAGCTCCGGGCCCCCTTCCGGGACCGGAGACTGCTGGAGATCGCGCTCACCCACAGCTCTTATGTCAACGAACACCCCGAGAAAGCCCCCGCCTCCAACGAGCGACTGGAGTTCCTGGGCGACGCCCTGATCGGCTTCGTTGTGGCGGCCAGGCTGTTCGACGACCACCCTGGGATGACCGAGGGCGACCTGACGGCAGCCAGGGCCGCTGTGGTGCGGGGCGAGAGCCTGGCGGAGGCCGCGGCGGAGCTGCGCCTCGGAGAGTCGCTTCGCCTGGGCCAGGGCGAGGAAGCGACCGGCGGGCGCGCCCGGTCCTCAAACCTCGCCGGAGCGTTCGAGGCCCTGCTGGGCGCCGTCTACATTGACCGGGGGTACGAGGTCGCGGGAGAGCTTGTGCTGCAACTCCTGGGGGAACGATTGGCGGCCATCTCTCCCAGCTCGGTGCCGCAGGACCCCAAGTCGCGCCTCCAGGAAGCCGTGCAGGCTAGGGGCATCGGCACCCCCGCCTATCGCATCGTCGGCGAGGAGGGGCCGGAGCACTCCCGTCGGTTCACCGCACAGGCCGTGCTGGGGGGGGTGGTGTTGGGCGAGGGGAGCGGCCGGCGTAAGCTGGACGCGGAGCGCGAGGCGGCCGTGGCCGCCCTCGCCTCGCTGGACGCGGCCCATCTGAACGATGAGGCGGTTGCCGCCCAGTAGGATCTGAAAGCAGGAGTCGAGAGGGGCAGAGCCCCTTCGGCGGGGGACTAGGGGGCGGCCGGGACAGGATTCACGTTAGCCTGCCGGTAGCCGGCACGGCATCGGAGCACAGAGAACATGCTCAGGTTCATCCGAAGGAAAGAAAAGACCCAACAGGGTTTGGAGCGCAGCCGCTACACCTGGTTCGGCCGACTGGCCGGGCTCCTCCAGCGCGGGCAGCCGCAGGAGAACGTATGGGAAGAGGTGGAGGAAGCGCTGATCGGCGCGGACGTGGGTGTCGGCACATCGGCGGCGCTGGTGGAGCGCGCGCGGGAGCGGCTCCGCTCGGAGATCGCGGGTCGAGGCGCCGTGGAGGCGCTCAAGGAGGAGATGCGCGTCGTCCTTCGCCGCACGCAGGCTGACGAGGGAGATTCGGACCAGCCTGAGTCGCCTCCCAAGCCACTGGTGGTCCTGGTGGTCGGCGTGAACGGCGTCGGGAAGACCACCAGCATCGCCAAGCTGACGGCGCTCCACCAGGCGTCGGGCAGGCGGGTGATCCTGGCCGCCGGCGACACCTTCCGAGCCGCGGCGATCGAGCAGCTTCAGACCTGGGCCGAGCGCCTGGGGTGCGAGGTGGTCGCGCACCGGCAGGGGGCGGACCCCGCCGCCGTCGCCTACGACGCGCTGGAAGCCGCGCACGCGCGGGGCGCGGACGTGCTGATCGTCGACACGGCGGGCCGGCTGCACACCAAGTCCAACCTCATGGAAGAGATGAAGAAGATTCGCCGCGTGCTGTCCCGCATGGATCCGAACGCCCCGCACGAGGTCCTGCTGGTCCTGGACGCGACGACCGGACAGAACGGCCTTGCCCAGGCCCAGGGCTTCGTGGAGGCCGTGGGGTGCACGGGCATCTTCCTCGCCAAGCTCGACGGCTCCGCGAAAGGCGGCGTCGTGCTGGCGATCGCGGACCAGCTTCGCCTGCCCGTGCGGTTCATCGGAACCGGCGAGGGGCTGGAGGACGCCACGCCCTTCGATCCCGAGGAGTACCTGGATGCCCTCTTCTCCTCCGACCCGCTGGAGAGTCCGCGCTAGTGCGTGATTGCGGAAGACCGCGGTGCCTGAAACCGTTCGTGGTGAGCTTGTCGAACTACGCGCAACTGAGGCGTTCGATCCTTCCCGGCCGGGAGCGCTGGTGGGGCCCTGGGCTGCCTTGGCCTAACTCGGTCTGTCCCACCCACCCACCCGAACCATCTTTCCTGGGGGGTTCCCCCCCAGACCCCCCGTCAGCCCCCCCAAACTGGGTGCAGGGCACGCCCTGCCCGTTCGTGGTTCGACAGGCTCACCACGAACCCCGGCTCGCCCTTCGACAAGCTCAGGGTGAGCGGGTTAGGATCGCACCGAGCGCACGCGGACCCGCGCGACTGAACATTGAGGCGCGGCCCGGCGCGCCCTCACCCCCATGATCGACGCGCTACGATGGCTCTTGGCCCTTGAGCTGCTGGGCGCTATCGCCGCCCCCTTCGCCTTTGTCCTGCTCCCCGGTCTCAGGGACCGGGGATTTGCGTTCGCCAAGCCTTTGGGCCTCCTGATGCTGGCCTACCCCCTGTGGCTCGTCGGGAGCGCGGGGGCTCTTCCCGTCAACGGGTGGACCGTCGCGGCAGCGGTCGTGGCGCTGGGGGCCGCGGCGGGAGCGTTGGCGTACCGTCGCCGCGATGAACTGCGCGACTTCGTTCGGCGCGAGTGGCGCCTGCTGCTCGCCGTGGAGGGGGCGTTCCTCCTGGTGTTCGTGGGTTGGACGGTGCTGAAGGCGGCCAACCCCGCCATCGCCCACACCGAGCAGCCGATGGACTTCGGCTTCCTGAACGCGGCGCTCCGGGCGACCTCGTTTCCACCGGAGGACCCTTGGCTTCGGGGCCACGGCATCAGCTACTACTATTTCGGCTACCTGATCATGGCGACCCTCGCCAAGCTGTCCGCCGTCGCCCCCTCGGTGGCCTACAACCTGGCGCTGGCCACCATCCCGGCCCTGGCGTCGGCCGGGGTCATGGGCCTGGTGATCACGCTGACCACCCGCGCCGGCGCCCGTCTTGGCACGGCCGTCGCGCTGGGCGCATCGGGGTTCCTCCTGCTGGTCGCGGCGAGCAACCTGGAGGGCGTGCTGGAGATGGTCCGCGCGTGGGGGCTGGGCACGGCGGGCTTCTGGGAGGCGGTGGGCATCAAGGGGCTCGATGGCCCCGCCGCAACCTCAAGCCTCTTCCCTCAGGAGAACTGGTGGTGGTGGCGGGCCACGCGAGTCATCGACACGGTCGTCGACGGCGCGAGCCTTGACTACACGATCCAGGAATTCCCGTTCTTCAGCATCTTCCTTGGCGACCTCCACCCCCATGTGATGTCGCTCCCGTTCGTCCTGACGTCGGTGGCCCTGTCCCTGGACCTGGCGTTGGATGACGGACGACCCGACGCTTCCTGGTTGGCGCGGCGGTGGGCGAGCGTCGTCGCGATGGGCCTGGTCGTCGGAGCGCTGGGATTCATCAACACTTGGGATCTGCCTGTGTTCTTGGCGCTGGCGCTCGGTGCGGTGGCGTTGGTTGGGTACCGTCACCTCCGCCTCCTGCCGCGCCGGGAGGACGATGGCGGATCCGATGCGCGGGGATACGCCGACGTGCGGACGGCGTGGCTGCTCATGGAGCGGTGGCCATGGAGGACCATCGGCGCGCTGAGCGCTGTGGGGGCACTGGTGGTCGGCTTGGTGATCGTTCCGTTCCTGCCGTACTACCTGGGGGTCGATACACAGGCGTCGGGTGTGCTGCCGGTGGACGCCCCGGGGACGAGCGCCGCTCACTTCATCGTCGTGTGGGGACTCTTCCTTGCGGCGCTAGCGCCGTTCGTGGCGCTCCAGCTCTCCCGGTCGTGGCGCGGCGTGTCCATGTGGCAGGCAGCCGCGGCCCTGGAGATCGCTGCCGCCCCGCTCTTTCTATGGCTCTTGGCCGCGCCGATCTTCGGCATGCTGGACGCCGTGCCGGGACGAGTGCTCTTCGTTGGGCCGCTGGCTCTGGCGACCGCGCTCATGCTCCTGCGCGCCATGCAGGCGGCGCGGGAGGGCGAGCCCGCGCTGGCCTTCGTGCTGGGTCTGCTGACTCTAGCGGCGTTCCTGCTGATGGGACCCGAGCTCTTCTATCTGGTGGATTTCTTCAACACAAGGATGAACACGATCTTCAAGCTCTACTACCAGGCGTGGGCCGTCCTTGCTGTCGCCGTGCCGGTCACCCTATACTATTCCGCGTCAGCCATCGCCCGGAGAAATCTGTGGGTGCGGCGGGCCGGCGCTCTCTGGTGGGTCCTCGTGGCGACCGTCGCCCTGGGAAGCCTCTACTACCCGGTGGGCGCCCTGGCCTCGACCGGCAACCAGCCTCTTACCCTGGACGGCTTGGCCTTCCTGGAGCGACAGCAGCCCGACGAGCGCGCCGCCATCCGGTGGCTCTCCGAGAACTCCGAGCGAGGGGACGGGATCGTGGAAGCGGTGGACGGCGACTACGGGCCCTTCGGCCGCGTCTCGGCCTACAGCGGCGTCCCCACGGTGCTGGCGTGGCCCGGCCATGAACTCCAGTGGCGTGGCTCCTCCGAGCCCCAGGGAAGCCGCGTGGAGGACATCGCCGCGTTGTACCGAGCGACGGCCCCCGAAGCGGCCGAGACGATCCTGCGACGATACGACGTCACCTTCATCGTGCTGGGCCCCCGCGAGCGCTCGAAGTACGGGACCGAGTCCCTGGACCACCTGCAGGGGCTGCTGGACCCAGCCTTCTCGCGCGGCGCGGTGACCGTCTACCGGGTGAGGACGACGGATGGCTAGAGACGAGGAAACCCGCCCGCCCGGCAACGAGCCCTCCGAGCTGGAAGGGTCTGAAGCCCCCATCCAGCCGTCGTCGGACGAGAGCGAGGCCGAAGCGCCGGACGAAGCGGCCCTCGGAGGCGAGCTTGCCACCGACGAGGTGGCCCCGCTGGCCGACGGGGCAATTGGGGGAGAGCTTGTCCCCGTAGAGGCGGCGGCCGTCGCCGAGGCCCCCCGGGGCCTCACGCCCCACCTGAGCCGCCGCTGGGAAATCGGGATCTACGCCGGCCTCCTGATCCTAGCGCTCCTGATGCGCTTGTGGGACCTGGGCGCCGACGCCATCCACCACGATGAGAGCCTCCACGCCACGTATAGCTGGTACCTATACCAGGGCCGGGGCTATCAGCACAGCCCGATGATGCATGGGCCGTTCCAGTTCCACGCCAACGCGCTTATCTTTTTCCTTGCCGGGGACAGCGACTACACCGCCAGGGTGGGGTACGCCCTCTTCGGGACCGCGCTGGTGGGGCTACCGTGGTTCCTGCGGGCGTGGCTCGGGCGCGCGGGGGCATTGATCACAGCGACGCTCCTGGCCTTCTCTCCATCCTTCCTGTACTACAGCCGGTTCGCCCGCAATGACATCATCATGGCGGCCTGGACGCTGGGGATGGTCATCGCGCTCTGGCGGTACCTGAGGGAGCCGCGAACGCGGGATCTCTACATGCTGGCGGCGCTGCTGGCCCTCGCTTTCGCGACGAAGGAGACCGTGTACCTGTCGGTGGTGGCACTGGGTGGGTTCCTCTTCTTCCTATCCATCGATGACCTG
>PVBE010036735.1_pt1 | contig 11020 bp, 7 predicted proteins | sample 1631181 | NCBI WGS metagenome assembly PVBE01 (sample SAMN08397723, study PRJNA350692) | Marine metagenome, whole genome shotgun sequencing project. | isolation source: water | place: Pacific Ocean | collected 2012-04 | reverse complement strand
CTAGCATGGGAGGACACGTTTCGTCTCGCACAGCAGGCAGACATCGCACTCGCGTTGAGCTTAGAAGCCCTCCGCGGCCGCCCAGACGCCTTCGATGAACGTACCCACCAGGCAAAACGCTATCCTGGCCAGCAACGTTCGGCAGCTAACGCCCGCAAGGTCATTGACGGGAGTGATCTCCACGATCAGGCACCGACGACCATTCAGGACGCATACAGCCTGCGCTGCGCTCCCCAAGTGCACGGCGCAGCGCGCGAGGCCTTTACATACGTGCGGCATATTCTGGAGACCGAAGCCAACTCGGCTGTAGATAACCCGATGGTGTACAGCGAGGAAGGTGATATTGTATCTGGGGGAAACTTTCATGGGGAGACAGTTGCGATAGCGCTAGACACCTTGGGAATTGCATGCTCGGAACTAGCCAACATCTCCGAGCGACGCACGGCCTGGTTGGTGGATGCCAAGCGAAGCGGGCTACCGGCCTTTCTGACGCAAGCCGGTGGTCTGAACTCCGGTCTTATGATCCCGCAATATGTTGCTGTCTCATTGGTGACGGAGAACAAAGTGTTGGCTGGGCCAGCATCGGTTGATTCCATCCCGACGTCGGCGAACCAGGAGGATTTCGTCAGCGGTGGCCCGATAGCGGCTCGCAAGGCCGCGACAATAGTTTCCAACGCCCAATACGTGCTGGCGATTGAGCTACTGTGTGCATCCCAGGCGCTAGACCTGCAATCAGGACTGCGACTCGGGCATGGCACGCACGCGGCACATCGGACGATCCGACGCTACGTACCTACTTTGGAAGAGGATCGGATTCTCGCAGACGACATCGAGCACCTCAGAGAAGTGGTACAATCGGGAGAATTGGTTACAGCTGTAGAGGCGTCGGTTGGCCCGTTGGACTAAGTATCTGGAGGCAGATATCATGAACAAGAACACAAGGATCAAAGCCGCCCTTGCAGGTGCAGAGGTTGACCGCGTGCCATTAAGTTTCTGGCTTCATTTTCCAGACATAGATTTCAACGGCCCACTTCTCGCAGAGAGACTGATAGAGTTTAACGACAGATTTGATTTGGATTTCATCAAGGTGATGCCATCAGGTCTCTATACTGTAGTGGACTGGGGTTGTGAAATCCAAAGGTTCAACAATCCCTATGATGTCCCAATTGTAGTCAATTTTGCCATTAATTCGCCTGCTGATTGGGATGCGCTGTCAGTGCTCGACATATGCTCCGGAGCTTGGGGTGAGGAGATCAGAACCCTTGAGGTATTGGCCGACCAAATAGGTGGAGAGGTCCCCTTCGTGGAGACCATATTTAGCCCTCTTACTACGGCATTCAAACTTGCTGGTGAAAAGCTATTTGCTCATGTAAAGGACGCCCCAGATGTCTTACACAGGGGACTCGAAGTAATCACCGAAACAACAGTCTCTTTTGTAGAAGCTGCATGTCAGAGAGGAATAAGTGGGGTTTTCTTTGCCACACAGTGCGCGACTTCAGACTGGATGTCACTAGATGCGTATAATGAATTCGGGAAAAGATATGATCTCCAAGTGTTATCAGCTCTAGGAGAGTCGACCTATCTAAATATCCTACATGTTCACGGAAGTAACACCTATTTCAAAGAACTTTGCGACTATCCAGTCAGCGCACTGAACTGGCACGACAGGCTAACCTACCCCAGTCTATCTCAAGCTCGCGCACTAACTGCAAAATGCCTGGTCGGCGGAATTAATGAGTACGATATAGTGGAGAAAAGCAATAGCGATGTTAAGAGTGAAGTAAGACACGCAATAGAGAGCAACAATGGAAGAGGCCTGATCATAGCCCCAGGGTGTGTTCTACCAACCAGAATTCCTCAAGAAAGACTAAAGCTCCTACGAGAATCTGTCGGGTAGCACATATCTAAGAGTTTTGTTGTTCGCGGCAGCGCAGAGGACGACCCGTCGAATGCAAGTACTGCAGCCTGCTCGCCGTATTGGCACTGGCCACGAAGTTGCTTGCGCGCGTAATAATAGGACGCCGTTGCTCCGTCGAATTTAGACGGAAAGATCATCAGTTGGATCAATACCGGAGATTGTTTATGACATATGCCTTAGGACTACATTGCCCCAATTGTGGTAAAGACTATGAACTAACGGTCATGGTACGTGGCTGCCCTGCGTGTCGCACAGACCATTACGTCTCTAACCTAGAGGTCACTTACGATTATGACAGCATCGCCGCCAAATACACGCACAAGATGCTGGCCGTTCGTCCGCCTTCGCTTTGGCGCTACGCTGAGTTGTTGCCACTCCATGATCTAGCGCACATAGTCTCACTAGGTGAGGGTGCCACCCCCCTTGTACCCATCCCAAAGATTGGGAATCAGATCGGGATACCTCAGCTGCATCTCAAGAATGAGAGTATGAACCCAACTTGGTCCTTTAAAGATCGGCTGTGCAGTGTAGCCATCTCTAAGGCTAAGGAATTTGGATCACAGGGAATTGTTGCATCGTCATCGGGCAACCATGGCGCATCAGCCGCGGCTTATGCAGCCCACGCGGGGCTGCCCTGTGTTGTAGTGACACTTGAGAGCTCCCCGCGGGAAGTAACTGCTCAAATGCAAGTTTACGGCGCCTGTGTGGTGGCCACTACCCAATCGATGGAGCGTTGGGAGATCATGTCGTATCTCGTCGAACAGGGCTGGTATGGCGTGACCAATTTCATGGCGCCGGCAGTAGGTAGTATCCCATACGGCGTCGAGGGACATAAGACGATCAGCTTTGAAATTACCGAACAGTTGGATGGGTGCGTGCCGGATTTTGTCGTAATGCCCGCCGCGTATGCGGACGGCCTGGCTGGGGTGTGGAAAGGCTTCATGGAACTTAACCGGTTAGGGTGGATTAAGCAGCAACCAAGGATGGTCGCCGCTGAGGCTCACGGACCACTTGCCAACGCGTTGAAGAGAGGCCTCGATTACGTGGAGGCCGTTCCCATTCAAGATGAGACCATTGCGCACTCAATTGGAGGGGACATTAGCACCACCCAGGGCCTGCGTACTCTCCGAGCGTCAAACGGAGAGGCTGTGCCTGTGAGCAATAAGGAGATTGTGGCCATGCAGCATCGGCTGGCTGCAACGGAGGGAATCTACCTGGAACCTACTTCGGCCACGGCGCTTGTAGCAGTAGAGCAACTAGCTGCGCGTGACGTTATCAAGCCTGAACATGTAGTAGTCGTGGTCGCGACCTCATCTGGACTCAAGGATCCCGCTGCAGTAATGAATCAGCTGCCCGATATACCGGTTCTCCAACCTGATCCGAAAATCTTGCAAAGGACACTGCACGATGTCTACAACGTTGACATCGCCTGAACATCACTTATATTGGGATGCATTGAAACTCGATTGCCTAGATGAGTGAGATTGCTGTGGATCTCCCACTCTTTAGTCATCAAGCCGAATCAGTAGATGTTCAAACGCCTTAAACCACCTAGAAACTTGACGTAGCAAGATTTCAGCCAGACGGATGAAGTCACAATTAGGGAGTTTGGCAAATCGACTATAGGGAATTTATGGCCCAATTCTGTGGGCACGCCAGCCATAGTGGGAAGCAGCGCGTTCATTGCTACTGGAGCCGATAGGTCGATAGTTCCTGCAGGAATATTCACGGTCCTCACTGTCATAAAGAGTCAGTCCATAATACGGCGGACAATCTGAGGCGCCGCCCCTGGGCTAGGTGACAACCCTCGCGGTACCGCTACACCTGAAGAGATTCATCAATTTTGATTTCAGACTTTCCTCACAGCATAGTTCGCAGTATTGCTCTTTCGGCTACCACAGATTCAAACCGGATTTTATCTTTGCCGCCCGCACAATTTCCGCGCCTTGCACAAGCCGTCCAACACGCTCAATTTCCGGCGCAAACAGCCGATCATGATCGATGAACGTCACTGTCTCCCGAATACAATCGTAGGCGGCCTGTGTAGATGGCGCCAGCTTCGCGTCCGGCACAGCATCCGCGCGCAGATCGATGGCCTGAGCTGCAGTAAAGAACTCAACCGCCAGAACATGCGCAACGTTATCGACGATTCGGCGCGCGTGCCGCGCTGCTGTCAGTGAGTTAGGATTGTGGTCCTCTTGTCCGGCAGACGTTGGCAGCGAGTGTATGCTGTCAGGGTGCGCTAGGGTTTGATTCTCCAGTACGAGCGAAGCTGTGGTGTAATGGGGCATCATCAAGCCGGAGTTCAGTCCAGCGGCCTCCGAACCACTGACCAGCATGGGTGAGAGACCGTAAGAATAGATGCCGTGTACCATGCGGTGGATCTGGCGCTCAGACAGCGCGCCTACCTCTGCCAGAGCGATGCCGAGATAATCCATGGCCATCCCGATGATTTCGCCGTGAAAGTTGCCACCAGAAAGCGTATGGAAAACGGCTGATTCTTTATCAGATGCCTCGTCGGGAAAGATCAGGGGATTATCAGTAGCGGCATTAATTTCGTCGCTCAGCCAACTACGCACCATACGGAGGGTATCGCGTACCGGCCCAAGCACCTGCGGCGCACAGCGCAATGAATAGGGGTCTTGCACACGTCTGCTGGCATCAATGTACGTGCTGCCGTCAATCAATGCACGCACATTGGCCGCGACGACCGCCTGCCCAGAATGACGGCGAACACTGTGTATGCGCTGATCAAAGGCGTCCGAGACTCCCAGCAGCGCTTCCAGCACCAGCGCCAGTGCCAGTTCAGCATTGCGCACTAGATTCTCAGAATCGAACAGCACCAGCGAACCCAGTGCAGCCGAGAATGTGGCGCCATTGTTGAGTGCAAGCCCCTCCTTTGCGCCAAGAACAATGCGCGGAATCCCGGCCACCTCCATAGCCGCCTTACCTGACATGCGCTCTCCGTGGTAGAAGGCTGCTCCACTCTCATCTTCGCGGTCGTTCTCATCGGTTGTGAACACGAGCGCAAGATGAGAGAGTAGGGCCAGGTCTCCGGACGCGCCCAGCGAACCCTGCTGTGGGACGACCGGATGCACCCCACTGTTCAACATCGCCAGCAAAGTGTCGCAGAGTTCGGGTCGCACACCCGAATGCCCAAGAGCCAGCGTGTTGGCGCGAATCAGCATAGCTGCCCGCACGACATCCTGCGGGAATGGATCACCCACCGCGACCGCGTGGCTTAGTATCAGATTGCGCGAGAGCCGTGCGGCATCCTCTGCCGCGACGGAGCGGTCCGCGAAGACACCAAAGCCGGTGTTGATGCCATAGACTGGGGGCGCCTCAGGCGTGAGTAGAGTCTCGACATAGGCGTGACTAGATGCCATGCGCTCACGCGCATCCGGCATGAGCATAGTTTCCCGACGCTCGCGCGCGACGGCCATGACGTCCTCAATTGTCAGGGATTGACCGTCAATGGGAATGGGTGGTATCTTAGGCATGTCGGAGTGGACATCAACGTTTGGCACTTGACTTGACGGTCCTATGAGTATAGGCTTCTGATAGTATAAGTATACTTAGTTTCATCGGAGACATAACTATGTCAGAGTCAGAACCTATGGTACGGCGTTCGATCCAGTCCCCTCGTGGCACCACCCTCACGTGCAAGTCCTGGCTCATCGAAGCTGCCTATCGCATGATCCAGAACAACCTCGACCCAGATGTGGCCGAGTGCCCCGATGATTTGGTGGTCTACGGAGGGCGCGGGAAAGCCGCGCGCGACTGGAAAAGCTTCGATGCAATCCTAGCAGCTCTGAGAGCTTTAGATGATCACGAAACACTATTGGTGCAATCAGGCAAGCCGGTGGCCGTGTTCCACACACATGCTGATGCGCCACGCGTGCTGATCGCAAACTCCAACCTGGTCCCACATTGGGCAACCCAGAAACATTTCGACGAACTGGCGGCCGACGGTCTGATAATGTACGGACAGATGACGGCCGGATCGTGGATTTACATCGGCACGCAGGGTATCCTGCAGGGCACTTACGAGACGCTCGGCTCGCTGGCACGCCAGCGCGGCTGGCCTTCCTTGCGCGGCAAGTTCGTGCTCAGCGCAGGGTTGGGCGGAATGGGTGGCGCACAACCGCTTGCTATCACCATGAACGAAGGGGTGGGGTTGATTGTGGAAGTCGACCCAGACCGCGCACAACGGCGACTACAGCACGGCTACGTGGATGCAGTAGTGGAAGAACTGGAAGAGGCGATGACCATGGTGGAATCAGCGCGCGCCGCGGGGCAGCCGCTGTCGGTTGGATTGCTCGGCAACGCCGCCGACGTATTTTATGAATTGTCTGAGCGAGGCGTGATCCCCGATGTGGTCACTGACCAGACTCCCGCCCACGATACGCAAATGTACGTGCCGCATGGTATGAACCTGGATACGGCGGACGCGCTGCGCGCGAGTGATGCAAAGGAATACGCACGGCGCGCAATGCTCTCGATGGCGCAACACGTCCAAGCGATGCTGGCGTTCAAGCGCGACGGCGCCGAGGTCTTTGACTATGGCAACAACCTGCGCCAGCGGGCTTACGATGCTGGAGTGTCGAATGCCTTCGAGATTCCCGGATTCGTCCCAGCCTATATCCGGCCCTTGTTCTGTCAGGGTAAAGGCCCTTTCAGATGGGTGGCACTCTCCGGCGATGTCGAGGATATCTACCGCACGGATGCAGCCGTGATGGAGCTCTTCCCGGAAAACGACCAGCTGCGGCGCTGGCTAACATTAGCGCGCGATAAAGTCAAATTTCAAGGCCTGCCGGCGCGCATCTGTTGGCTAGGCTACGGCGAGCGCTCGCGGGCAGGCCTGAAATTCAATGAGATGGTCGCCAATGGTATACTGAAGGCGCCCATCGTCATCGGCCGCGACCATCTTGATTCTGGATCGGTGGCATCCCCCAACCGTGAAACCGAGGGGATGCTAGATGGCACAGATGCGGTCAGTGACTGGCCGATACTGAACGCACTGCTCAACGCCGTGGGCGGAGCGACGTGGGTCTCATTTCATCACGGTGGCGGAGTCGGCATTGGTTACAGCCAGCACGCCGGGCAGGTAATCGTGGCCGACGGCACGCCTGACGCCGCCCGCCGTCTCGAGCGCGTGCTCACTACAGATCCAGGGCTTGGTGTGGTACGCCACGCTGATGCGGGCTACGACCAGGCAATTGAGACCGCCCGGCAGCACCGCATCAAGATGCCGATGCTGGAGGCTTGAAAAGTGAAAGAAATGAAGGAAATAGACCTACTAATTCACTCCGCTGCGCAGGTCATCACACTGGCCGGTGGCCCACAGCGAGGCTCATCTCTAGGCCAACTGAGTATAGTACAGAACGGCGCGGTGGCAGTTAAGGACGGCGAAATACTGGCCGTAGGATCAACCGTTGAGTTGAGGGAGCGCTATCATCCTGCGGACGTGCTTGACGCAAGTGGGCGCGTAGTGATGCCCGGATTCGTGGACCCGCACACACATCTGGTGTGGGCCGGCGACCGCTCCGCCGAGTTCGAAATGCGCGTAGCAGGAGCAAGCTACATGGAGTTGCTGGAAGCCGGCGGTGGCATACTTGCCACGGTGCGGGAGACGCGCGCCGCCAGCGCTGAGGACTTGGTCGAGCAGGCACGGCCCCGGCTGCGCAGCGCGCTAGCGCATGGCACGACCACTATGGAAGCCAAGACGGGCTACGGACTGGAGACCGAGTCCGAACTGCGCTCACTGCAAGCCATTCTGCAATTGGACACCGCCCAGCCAATTGATCTGGCTCCCACCTTCCTCGGAGCGCATGCTTTCCCGCGGGAATATACCGATGATCACGAAGGTTACACCGAGCTGATATGTAATGAAATGCTTCCTACCGTCAGGGACTGGTGGGCGAACAATGCTTCTCAACGGCGGTTGCCTTTCGCAGATGTTTTCTGCGAGACTGGGGTCTTCACGGTCGAGCAGAGCCGCCGCATTCTGGAGTGCGCTCGCGAGCTCGGCTTCCCACTAAAGATTCACGCTGACGAGTTTAATGGCCTAGGCGGCACCGGCCTCGCGGTGGAACTGGGCGCGACCTCCGCTGACCATTTGGTGCACACGCCACCAGCAGACATCAAGGCCTTGGGGCAATCGAACACAGTTGCAGTGGCACTGCCATGCACACCTTTCGGTTTGGCAGAAACAGAATATACGCCCGCGCGCGCTATCCTGGATGCGGACGGAATTCTGGCGCTGGCGACGGACATGAACCCTGGCCCAGCCTGGTGCGAGAGCATGCAATTTGCCATCGCGCTCGGCTGCCGTTATCTGCTTCTAACTCCTGCTGAGGCCATCGCGGCGGCCACCATCAACGCCGCTGCCGCCATTGGCCTAACCGAGCACGTGGGAAGCCTGGAGCCGGGCAAGCAGGCCGATTTGCTTATTCTGGACGTGCCGGATTATCGGCATTTAGGGTATCGTTTCGGGGCCAACCTTGTGGCAATCGTGGTGAAAGCGGGTCAGATAGTAATTGAGACCTCATAAGAGAGTAGAGAGATGAGTACGAGGAATGTACCAGGGCTGTACTATGACCACATCCAGATCCGTACTGTTGTTGTTCAATCCAAGCAGCAGTCCGACCTGGTACCCCTGCTGGGCTGGCCTCCTAATTATGGAAAACCCACCCGCCACAGATCACATCAAACCGTTGGGCGAAGACTTGTGAACCAATCGCACACACAAATCTAAGTAAAGGTATCGAGTTTCAGGGCAAGCCGTACAATACATTGTGACTGCGGATATTGGGGAGCGGAAGACCCACAACTAACAACATGCACCTGCTTAAACTGCTCTGAGTAGTACACTCCAGGCCTGCTCCGCAGGACGTGTCCCACAACTCAGACAGCATAGGTGAACGGTAGGAAAAGCCCCAGTCAGTCTACAATCTCTCCACGTTCTCGCATCACGTGGGTAAGACGTTCTGTCAGCGCACGGGCCTGGGATTCCAGTTCATTCAACTGACGCAGCCACTCTTCAGCCGCTTTACGGTCGGTCACTTCGCCGGCGTTAACCTTCACGTTCAGACCAGCAACACGCTGCGCGACGCACGCCAGATGCGCCCCGGCCGCCGCATCAGTGATGGCGTTGGTATTGCCAGTCTCGGCGACTTCCACCGCTAGCGCCTGGACCCGTGCGGCTTGCCGAGCAACTCTTAATGGTGTCAGGGAAGCAACTTGCAGCGCTTGCTGGACGGCCTCCGCCCGCGCTGTTTTCGATGTACTTGATCCCTTGGGCAGACGATAGGCCGCCATGACGCTCTCAAACGCCGCCGCGTCCTGAGTCACCCCATCTCCTAAGGATGCCCGCAGGGAGTCGGCCTCTTCGACAATCTCAGCCATGCGTCCTGCGACCGCAGCGTACTTTTTCTTCTCCACAGTGAGGCGTGCGACCATGGAGACCAGCGCCGCGGCTAGCGCACCACTATGAGCAGCAGCTGATCCACCACCCGGAGTCGGCGTCCCAGCTGCAACTTCGCCAACGAAATCAAGTTCTGGCTGCGCCGCGGAGAACAACCGCGTCTCCAATACCTGATCCGATTCAAACTGGTCAAGTTGCAGATACCATTGTGCAGCGTCCACCAGCGCGGCCTGTGGGATCAATCCCACCAATTCTGAATGATGGATGGTAACCCCATAGCGGACAGCCTCGCGCCGAATCGTTTCCACCACGCGTGCAACCGGCGTGCGCGTGTAATCTGTCAGATTCATCGACACCTGTGCTAGGCCCTCCACCATCATCCCTAACCCTTTGACAAACGCCAACCCGCCGGAGGAATGGCGCACGGCTTTGGCAATTTCCTTAGCGATGACCACATCGGCGGTGGACAGGTACACATTGAACGCAATCAGGGGCGCACGCGCGCCGATAGCGGTGACTCCAGCTGCGCCGACTGCACACGGACCAAAATCGGGCGCACGCTCGGGGTCGCTGGCAATGCTGTCGCGGATGCCTTCATATTCGCCGCGGCGCAATTTGGCTAGGTTCTTGCGATCGGACCTCAGGGCGGCTTGCTCATACAAGTAAACCGGGATATCCAATTCCGTGCCTACGCGCTGTCCCAGCGCGCGAGCCATCTCGACGCACTCGTCCATCGTCACCCCGCTCAGCGGCACGAAGGGGACCACATCTGTCGCACCCATGCGCGGGTGCTCGCCCTCATGCTGCTCCATGTCAATCAAACTGGCTGCTGTGGCGATAGCTTCAAAGGCCGCCTGCGAGACAGCTTCCGGCGGTCCGGCAAAAGTAAGCACGGAGCGATTGTGGTCGGCATCGCTGCCGCTGTCCAACAATACAGCTCCTGGCACTCCTGTGATAGCTTGCGCGATGGCATCGACCACCGTGGAGCTGCGACCTTCGGAGAAATTAGGAATGCATTCGACAAGTTTATGGATCATGGTATCTGTACTCCGTCTGTTAAGTCCACGCCACTTCTGGCTCGAAGCGCTGTTCACGTGGAAGGCTTGCCTGAAGCCCATGTTCAGTTAGATTCGGTCTCTCGCTCCTACTTTCAATCAAAGCCGTGTTCTCATGTAGCAACTACTAACAGTTGTCATAACCAAGAAATCACCGCCAGCAATTGGCCCCTAACAGAAGGGGAGCTGCCCTTCGCGGATGGTAAAGGGTCCGCTGGATCCTGCCAGCACCGAGATGGTGGCGGGCGGGATGGAAGACCAAGACCCACCGGACGATTCAAGAGCATTAACGCAGTGTCCAGTGAGTATTTCGTCAGTAACATACAGCACGTTGCAGGTATCCAAAACACCACTAGGAGCGCAAATCGAAATTGAGTACGTAGCATTTGTGGTTGCCTAGGCTTAATACTCAGCCGTCAAACTCTAGCATGGTCTTCTAATCCACCGCAAGGTTCCACTACGGATAATTCTTTCGAAGTGCGATGGGCGCGGAGGGACTCGAACCCCCGACCTCACGGATGTGAACCGTGCGCTCTAACCAGCTGAGCTGCGCGCCCGAGAAAGCAATTGTAGCACGCTAAGCTGGCTGAGCGACCCCGCGGAAATCAAGCAATCGCCTTG
>PVBE012204530.1_pt1 | contig 11022 bp, 6 predicted proteins | sample 1631181 | NCBI WGS metagenome assembly PVBE01 (sample SAMN08397723, study PRJNA350692) | Marine metagenome, whole genome shotgun sequencing project. | isolation source: water | place: Pacific Ocean | collected 2012-04 | reverse complement strand
CCACAATAAAGGGAGTTGGCCCCCGCCGAGAGCAAGTATTCACTGACCTCGGGATTCACTGCATTAAGGATATACTTTATTATTTTCCAAGGCGCTACCTTGACCGTACGACTCTTACCTCAATACGTGAATTGAAAAAAGGAGACAGTGTCACACTTATCGCGCAGGTAGAGACATTTGGTGAAAAAAAGATCCGACGTGGTAGAATGTTCCAGATCATAGTATCTGATGGTACAGGACTTTTAACATTGAATTGGTTTAATGGGGTCCGTTATGTGAAAAATTTATTTAAGGTAGGGGATAAGATAGCGATAAATGGAAAGGTTGAATGGTATAATGGTTTTTCCATCACACATCCAGAATTTGAGCGGCTCATGGATGATGAAGACCCCATTAAAACAGGAACCGTAGTACCAGTTTATCCACTAAAACAAGAACTGAGGTCTTCAGGGTTAGATCAGAGAGGTCTTAGAAAAATACTTAAAAATATATTTTCTGAGTTAGATCCAATCCCAGAGATAATGCCAGAGGGAATACTGAAAAATAATGACCTGATCATTTTGGATAAGGCCTTACGTGAGATTCATTTCTCAAGTGACCTGAATGAACTTAGGTCTGCCACAAAAAGATTGAAATTTGATGAGCATTTTTTTCTACAACTTCTTCTAGCTTTAAGAAAGCGTTCGGTCCATTCACTTGGCGCAAAGAGATTGATAGATGTTGGCCCTTATTTTAGGCCCATATCTGAGACACTTGATTTTGAACTTACTAACGCACAAAAAAATGTTGTACAAGATGTTCACCTGGACATGAAAAACAATTACCCCATGAATCGTTTGATCCAAGGAGATGTGGGCTGTGGTAAGACGATAGTTGCGGTCCTCATTTCTGCGATAGCCGTGGGCAACAATGTACAGGTCGCTATCATGGCTCCAACAGAAATTCTTGCAAGGCAGCACCTTAATTCATTTAAAGAACAACTAGATAAGATAAACATCTCTTGTGCTCTATTAGTTGGTAAAATGAAAAAAACTGATAGAGATCCAATAATAGCAGGATTAAAAAATGGCAACATTTCTGTCATAATTGGTACTCATGCTTTGATACAAGATGATGTATCCTTTCAAGACCTTGGTCTTGTCATCATTGATGAACAACATAGGTTTGGTGTAAACCAACGTTTATCATTGTCAAAAAAGGGAAACAATCCTCATTCAATGGCAATGACGGCAACTCCCATACCTCGGACACTTGCTATCACATATCATGGTGATATGGATATTTCCATAATCGATGAATTACCTTCAGACCGTATTCCAATTATAACTAAAGTTGTGGAACCTAATAGATTAAATAAGGTGTATAAATTTATGAGAGATGAGGTTTCTGAAGGAAGGCAGTGCATCATTGTGTATCCTTTGGTTGAGGAATCAGAGAAGTCAGACCTCGCTGCCGCAGTTGAAGCACATGGTGAACTATCAAAGATTCAATTCTCCAATTTAAAAGTAGGTCTCATTCACGGCAGAATGAAAGTAGAGGAAAAGGATGATGTCATCAAAAAATTCGAGAATAATAAGATCAATGTTTTAGTGTCCACTACGGTTGTAGAGGTAGGGATAGATATTCCCAATGCTACAGTAATGTTGGTCGAACATGCAGAAAGATTTGGACTTACACAACTACACCAATTAAGAGGACGTGTTGGTAGAGGTGCAAAAAAAAGTTATTGTATCTTGGTCAGGAGAAATATCACGGACGCGTCTATAAATAGGCTTTCAGTAATGGAAAAGACAAATGATGGTTTTATCATTGCAGATGAAGATCTAAAATTAAGAGGGCCTGGGGAATTCTTTGGTCTAAGGCAGTCGGGGTTTTTTCAATTTAAGATTGCTGATATGGTTTTAGATGGCCCTTTGTTAAGGCAGGCAAGGTCAGAGGCATTTACCCTGATAGATAATGACAAAGATCTGACCAATGAGTCAAATGAGAGACTGAAAAAATGGTTTATTGGTGATTATTCGCAGTACCTAGATAATATAAGACTATCATGATGAAACATTTCGTATGGTGTATAGTCGAATTAAATTCCCCGACTTTAAATCCATCATAAACAATCTTAATGGAGTGTGAATGAGGCAAGAGAGCCTTGATAAGGAAGAACGTCTATTTTTATATCTTGTGAGTACTTTCAAGACAAGTGCCAGGGTGGCAATGGGGCATATGGAAAATCCAGTGACCAATGAAACAGAGGTCAACCTGGAACAGGCATCTTACTATATTGATCTCTTGGACATGCTTCAGTCAAAGGCCGAAGGTAATATGTCAGAATATGAGGAACAAATGTTGATCAATACAGTTAGTGAACTGAGAATGGAATTTATTAAAAAGAAGCCACCTGAGGTCTTTGATAAAAAATTGACCAAAGATATACCCACTGGCTCATTGGAGAAAGAATAATGATCTCTCCTGATTACATTCGCACTAACCGCCTGCTTGCTTTTATTATCTTGGGGATCTCATTTTTGGTCTATTATGATACCATGGCCCCCTCAGTGTCCTACTGGGACTGTGGCGAATTTATTGCTGTGGCATATACTCTTGGAGTCCCCCATCCACCAGGGAGCCCCTTATTTCTACTTTTAGGTAGGATAGCATCGATGCTCCCCATTAGTGAGGACATAGCATTCAGGGTCAATATTCTATCTCCATTATCAAGTGCCTTTGCGGTATTTTTTCTTTACCTTATCATCGTACAGATTGTCAACCATTGGCGAGGAAAGATAGAATCAAAACGGGATGCTTTGATAGCCTTCGGTGCCGCGGTTGTTGGCTCTCTTACATTTGCATTTACAGATAGTCATTGGTTCAATGCTGTAGAGGCAGAAGTATATTCATTTAGTACCTTTTTTACTGCCATTGTTGTTTGGCTCATTCTATTATGGAGTGAAAAAGCAGACGAAAAAGGCCATGAGAGATACATTCTTATCATTGCCTATATGATCGGTCTGGCTACAGGCTTACATTTATTGAATCTATTGACCCTTCCTTTTGTTGCTCTTGTCATCTATTTCAGAAAATATAGGTTTGAGTGGTCTACCTTTGGATTAACCATGGCTATCACCGCAGTTGTCTTTTTTATTATCCATAATATTATCATAAAGGGCATGCCAAAAATAGCGGATGCCATTGGAGTGTTACCAACGGGTTTTCTAGTTTTTGCGATATTTGGTGCAATGGTATGGGCGATCTCCAATCAGAAAAAACTTATGTCTGTTGCTCTAACCTCAATGGTCCTTGTTCTCATAGGGTACTCCACCTATGCATTAATATTTATTCGTTCAAACCAAAATCCAGGTATTGATGAAAATGATCCTGAGACAGTGGAGGCATTTATCTCATATCTAGAGCGTGAGCAATATGGTGATGTTGGGATATTGCCTAGACGCTTCAATGGTATTCCTCCTATTCATGAGGTAGTTGGCTATCCCGAAGGTCCGGGCAGAGCATTTTCTTCTTCACAAAAAAGAACCTATGGCAGGCATCAATCATCTAAACAGTGGGATTACTTCTGGGACTATCAAATACGAAAAATGTATAACCGGTATTTTCTCTGGCAGTTTGCAGGTAGAGGACCTGCATCAGATCCGAGTGTCATAAATATGGGTGCAAAAAGCAGTGAGGATGGGATTGATCTTACTCAATTTGGACTTCCTCTAGCATTCATACTTGGGATCATTGGAATGTTCTACCACGCCTATCGTGATGAGAGAATGGCCTTTTCCATTATGTCATTATTTATTATGACCGGATATGCCCTTATCATATATCTTAATCAAGACGATCCTCAGCCAAGAGAGAGAGACTATTCATATGTAGGTAGTTTCTTTGCCTTTTCAGTGTGGATAGGAGTAGGAGTTGCTGCAATCAGTGAGTGGATATCCAAGTATGTAAAAGACTCAGAATTGAGCAAGAGATTGATCGTTCTTGTGCTGATAATGCAGATCATATTTGTCCCAAGTATGATGGCGAGTGCCAATTATCACTCGCATGATCGTTCTGGTAACTTTGTCGCATGGGACTATAGTTATAATATCCTCCAGTCCTGTGAACCGAATGGTGTGATCTTTACCAATGGAGATAATGATACCTTTCCACTTTGGTATCTTCAAGAGGTTGAGAATGTCAGGACAGATGTGGCGGTAGTAAACCTTAGTCTTCTCAATACCCCTTGGTATATCAAACAATGGCGAGATAAACGTCCAAAAGAAACGCAATTCATATCACTCAGTGATAGAAAGATCGATCAGTTGACCTCCAGTCTACAGCGTTGGGAAAAGCAAAAGGTCAAAGTTCCGGTTTATAATGATCCAAAGAATAAAAAAGGATACATAGAATGGGAGATGAGACCAACATATCAGGGTCAAGCTCTTAGGGTCCAAGATATGATGATAATGCGAATAATCAACGATGCTGCTTGGAGAATACCAATTTATTTTGCTGTAACGGTCTCTCAACAAAATCGTATAGGGCTTGATAAATTTCTTGATATGCAAGGCCTGACATTTCAATTGAAAAGCCATAGAACATCACCAGTTGATACTGATAAGATGTATGAAAATTTGATGAGAGATGTAGGCACCAAAGAATGGTCAACAAATTTTGACCAAGATGATTTTTATAATAATATGATCGATCCATCAAGATCAGATCGAGGTCAGGCTGTGTTTAATGATACAGAGGAAGAAAAGAGCCAGGGTTGGTCCAAGGAATATCAGCCAGGATATATGTTTAGAAATCTTGGGAATGAAGCGATCTATTTCAATAAACAGACCAAGCGACTCCTGCAGAATTACAGAAGTGCCTATGTCCAATTGGCATTCACCTTCTATATGGATTATCAGAATCAGTTAAAAAAGAAGAAGGATGGTTCAGAGAAAAAATTGGCAGAATTAAAAGAGAAGATCATTCATACCCTTGATAAGATGGAAGAAAAGATTCCAGAGAATACCATCCCTATTCAGTCTGAGGATCTTCATTATCAAGTAGCTCGAATATATGGTGACCTAGGTGAATTGGCCTCGATGAGAGACATTATACAAACTCTATTGGACCGTGAAGGTGGAAAACCGCTTAATCGCGTTGATTACGCCAACACTTTCTACAGAGACTTAAATGATACGGACAAGGCCATAGAGACATTGGAGAAAATGAGGACTGATTTCTTGCAGATGGAAATAATGGTTAGGGCCCAGGGATATAATAGAAATACAATGAAGAAAGGGAAATGGTCTCGCTGGGAAAAAGCATACCCAGAGATAGTCTCATCACTCGTATTCATATATAGAGAGACCAATAGATTAGCAGATGCTGAGGTTATATTATCTGAATGGGTAAATCGAAATCCAAAAGATGATAACGCAAGAAAGATATTGGATGAGGTTCGCTCCGGCGGATAAGATATTCAGGTCTCCATGACCAAAGACCCACCTAAAGTTTCAATAATCATTCCTCATTGGAATGGAATTGAAATACTGTCAGAGTGCATAGGCTCATTGAAGAAGACACGCTTTGATTCCTATGAGATCATAGTATGCGATAATGCCTCAACAGATGGCAGCCAGAATTGGATAAAAGAGAATCATCCAATGGTCACTTTGTTAGAGAATGACCGCAATTATGGGTATGCAGGTGGATGCAATAGAGGTGCGGAAATTGCGAATGGTGATTACCTTGTCTTTTTAAATAATGATACAATTCAAGATTCAGACTGGCTGGGTCATTTAGTTAAATGTATTGAGGGGAAGGATGAGATTGCTGCCGTACAGCCTAAGATTTTAAACTATTTTGATAGAACGATCTTTGATTATGCAGGAGGTTCTGGGGGGCATATGGACATATTCTGCTATCCATTTGCAAGAGGGCGATTATTTCTAGAACAGGAAAAAGATAATGGGCAATATGATGATGCCGCCCCTTGCTTTTGGGCATCAGGAACCTCAATGATGGTCAAAAAGGATCTTTTTATAAAGGCCGGGAAGTTTGATGAGGTATTTTTTGCACATATGGAAGAGATCGATCTCTGTTGGCGTCTTCAGGCAATGGGATATCAAGTATGGGTAGAACCAGAATCTAGAGTTTTGCATAAGAATGCAGTTTCATTGCCTATGCATAGTCATCGCAAATATTATCTAAATCATCGTAATAGTCTATTGATGATATTCTCAAATTATTCTATACCAAATTCATTTTATCTTGGAACGATACGGATCATGCTTGAGTTTATTGCAATGGCATATGCCACCATCAAACTTGACTTCAATCATGTTTCGGGCATTATCAGATCTTTGTTCTGGGTAGCATTACATCCATTTACCATAATAGGTAGACGAAAACGTTTTATGGCGATTAGGAAACTAAGCGATAGAGATATTTTGAAAAAACTTTGTCGAAAGCCAATTGTATTGGTCCACTTTCTTGCAGGAAAGAATACCTATTTTGATATGGTCTCCAAGGTAGATTGATATATATCGCGTCGATCTGGATCTAGTTCTTTCATATCTTTGAGTAACTCTCTTTGCCCGAGCATAGATAAGATCTTGGCGATCTTCTTTGAATGGATCTTTAAAAAATATTGTGTATGATTGTCTCTGCCAACATCTCTATATGATTGGTCAATTCCATTTATCATTGTATTCATCTCTTCTAATACAGCGTCCATCTCTCCATTTTTAAAGAGGTCCATTGCTATATACCATGCAAGCCGTGTCTTTCTAAGACCATTATTTCTATTAAGGTTATCTACGAGTGTTGTTCGCGATCCCCAGCCTTTCTTATAGTCAGACGATGAACCTCGTAATGCTATATCTCTGGCAAGTTCAAAAGAGCTGTTCCCACCGTTTAGCTCATAGGTGTCTATTTCACCTGCCAGTATGAGGTGAGCATAATATGCAAAAAATCCTGTCAATGGCTCGAAGAGTACAGGGTCATAGTATAGACTACTTCCAGAGTTATAATAAAATTGGACACTTTTATCAAAATATCTCAGGTCTCCTCCATTGGAAAAAAGAGCCTGGCAGTTATAGATCGATTCATTTCCCTTTTCTGTGACTCCCTCAAATATGATCTGAACATACAATGGAATCGAGAGGTCACTATAGTTATCATCCCAGGTTGTATTTAGGTAGAACCTTTTGATATCGCTATTTAGATTGATTATCTCTTGTCTCTGATCACTCCTTAACAATCGATCATCGATAGTAACATCTACAGAAGAGAATTGTGCGAGTGCAATGTTGACAGATAGGGAAACAAGATAAATAGAGAGTATGATTCTACTGGCCACAACTAGAAATTGATAAAAAAGGCTTTTATCTACAAGGTGTTTGTATGTGATGAATCTGGGTAATTTAGGGTATGGCAAATATCAAAGAAATATTGAATTCTTCTAAATATGATTCAATTAAAGTTGTTCTCAACAAAGCAGGTAATTTGGGTGATAGTGAAGGCATTGATGTTTATGTGGTAGGTGGCTTTGTTAGAGATCTTTTGATGGGAAATACTATCAATGACATAGATATTATGACAATTGGTGAAGGTATTCCATTTGCGAAAAAATTGGCTTATGAGTTGGGTCACAAAAAAATTGTGCCATTCAAAAAATTTGGGACTGCGCTCATTCCAAGAAAAGATCTGCAAATTGAGGTGGCAACCGCACGAAAGGAATCATACACAGATGATTCAAGAAAACCATCTGAGATAACCTATACTGATCTAGAAGGTGATCTATTGCGAAGGGATTTTACCATAAATGCAATGGCCATGAATATTGGTCCATCTCGTTTTGGGGAACTGACAGACCCATTTGGAGGCATATCAGATATAGAGAAAAAAATAATTAAAACACCACTGAGCCCGGATGAAACATTCTCTGAAGATCCACTAAGAATGATGCGAGCAGCATATTTCGCATCTAAACTAGGTTTTGATATTGAGAATGATTGTCGTAGATCCATAAAAGAACAGGCCTCTAGGATTTCCATTGTATCAAGCGAGAGAGTAAGAGATGAATTCATTAAGATATTAAATACAATTAAGCCATCTATCGGACTGATAATTCTTCAAAAGACAGGGTTAATGGAATTGGTCTTTCCTGAAATTCATAAAATGTACGGGATGGACCAGACATCAGAGTGGCATCACAAGGATATTTTTGCACACACACTACAGGTGTTGGACAATGCAGCACAATTATCAGAAAAGATGGAACTAAGATTTGCAGCACTTGTTCACGATATTGCAAAGCCAATTACAAGAAAAATAGATAAGAAAAAAGGTTATACTTTCCATGGGCATGATGCAATAGGTGAAAAGATGATAGATGTAGTAGCCGAAAGAATGAAACTCTCAAATGACCTAAAGCATTATTTAAAAAAATTAACTCTTTTACATCTTCGTCCAATTGCATTGGTCAAAGATATTGTAACCGACTCTGCAGTTAGGCGACTGATGGTCGCGGCGGGAGAGAATCTTGATGATCTAATGATACTATGTAGGGCAGACATCACCACAAAAAATCCCAAGAGAGTGAAGCAGTATATGAAGAATTTTCAGAAGGTGGAAGAAAAGATGGCGAATGTGGTAGAGAGAGATGCAATGGTGGCGTTTCAGTCACCTGTTCGTGGTAAAGAGATCATGTCTGTTTGTGGTCTGAATGAGGGGCGTACCATTGGGGTAATAAAAAAATCAATTGAGGAAGCAATACTTGAAGGAGAAATACAAAACACATATGATGCTGCCATGGAGTATTTGATCAAGATAAAAGATGATTACTCATAGAATCATTTTTTTCTTGTATTCAAGACCGATCAGCAAATAATTCTTGCAACTTTTAAGGTTAAATTTTGTATATAAAAAATGAATTTTAATACTGTACTAATATATATTTTTCTATTTCTAAACATCATTGAGGCCCAGGGCTATACTCTTGATGATTGCATCCAGATTGCGATTGATGAAAAGAAAACGGTCTTATCTGCAGAAATCGGTGTTGTTTCTGCATCAAAAGGAGTAAAGGCCTCATATAGTGGGATTCTACCATCCATTCAAGCGAGTGGAGGTGGTGGGGTCAACTATTTCCCAGAACAAGTAAATTTCGATTTAGAAGAATTAAAATTTGATACTACAAATTATTTTGAAACTTATTCAGCGGGTATTTCTCTCAACCAAACGCTTTATGATGGTGGTCGATCATGGAATCAAATCAGACAGGCAAAGACAAATCTTGATATTTCTAAACTAAATCAAAGATCAATTAAGGCGCAGGTCATTCAGAAAGTGATTCGTTCATATTATGGGTTGCTTCAGGCTCAGAAGCTTTTGAATGTTTCAGAAAAAAACTTAGAAATGTCAACTCAGCAAGTATCGCTTGTTAAAAAACAGTTCGATCTTGGTGTAGTAAAGAGAACCGATCTTTTAAAGGCTCAGGTTGCTCAAGGACAAGCTCGTGTTGATATGCTTAACAAAAAAACAAGCCTTCAAAATTCAAGAAGAATATTATTTAATGATATGGGATTACAGGATTTTGGTCAGAGTATTGTTGCAATAGAAAAAGAATGGGAGGCGCCAAAGATACCTTCAAGCGGAGAGTTGTTGAAAATTTTAAAAAATAGTAACCCTAATCTATTGATCTCGAAATCACAAATTGACCTAGGTGATTTGTCATATCAAATGACCAAAGGGCTGAGGATGCCTTCTCTAAATACATCTATGAATTATTCTGCCAATGGTCAGACAACTAGTGAATTACTAAAGGCATTCAATGATGATTGGAGTCTTGGTTTGAATCTATCTCTGGCCGTGCCAATCTATGTTGGTAATTCTCTATCCATTCAGCAGCAGCAAGCAATACTGTCAAAGCAACAGGCTGAATATTCATATACCGTACTTTTAAATGATCTTCGAGTTCAGGCAGAGCTAATTCGTGAGACTCTTAGTAACTATGCTGAAATTATACCACTAAATCAGTCAGTGGTTGCATCTGCGGAAGAAGATTTAAAACTTGTGAGAGAAAGGTATAGTTTGGGCTCTGCTACTATTCTTGAAGTTCTGGATGCTCAGGTCTCCTTAATTCGTTCAAACTCTAATTTAATTAATGTTATTCATGATGCTCGAGTACAAGAAGCAAGTCTAAAAGCAGTGCTTGGAACCCTGGATATTGAATATAAACCAAAAGAAAAATAAGATGTTAAACATACTAAAAAAGAAAAAAGTTTGGATACCTTTATTAACCCTTTTTATAATTACAGTTGGGTATTTTGTTTCAGGTTCTGGAGATGAAAAAGAATTAAGGGTGGAAGTTGAGTTAATCCAATCAAGAGATATTGTTCATAAGGTAAACGCAAGTGGAAAGATACAACCTGAAGAGGCGGTTCAGATCACATCCACGATCACTGGATGGATAACTCAGATTACTGTAATGGAGGGAGATACTGTTGAGCCTGGTCAGCATTTGATAAGTATTGATGAAAAACAAATTCGTCCTCGATATAACAATGCTCTTTCACAAGTTAAATCTTCTGAGGCTAATCTGCGAAAGGTTCAATCTCAAATGGATAGAACCAAATCTTTGTTCTCACAAAGCTTGATCTCAAAACAAGAACTTGAGCAAGTCGAGGCATCCTATCAGATTGCCTTAAGCCAATCCGAGCAGGCAAATGCAAACCTGTTGTCTGCGGAAGATGAATTATCAAAGACACGTCTCACGGCTCCAAAATATGGTATTGTAACTAGTATCACCAAAGAGGAAGGTGAGATGGCAGTTGGGGGGATGTTTAACCCTGGAGTCTTGATGACCGTGGCAGATTTGAGCAGAATGGAAGTAGAGGTTGATGTAAATGAGAATGATGTGGTCAATATCGAAATTGGGGACACCTCTGAAATTGAAATTGATGCCTATCCTGACACGATTTTTTATGGGGTAGTTAGCGAAATTGCACATACCGCCAAGTCCTCCAATATGGGTGT
>PVBE011657478.1_pt1 | contig 11022 bp, 11 predicted proteins | sample 1631181 | NCBI WGS metagenome assembly PVBE01 (sample SAMN08397723, study PRJNA350692) | Marine metagenome, whole genome shotgun sequencing project. | isolation source: water | place: Pacific Ocean | collected 2012-04 | reverse complement strand
TTATGGCATTTCGCAATATCAACGATCATGTTCCATTTCTTCATGATGCGATCGCCTCAACCTTCTCCGGGGTGTTCCAGAGTTCCAACTCGATGAGGCATGCATTGGGCGCCATGGAAGACGACTTAGCGGACTGCGATCGCTGATTCGTTAATTGATTGATACAGCCGCCGCGGTCTGCGGACTTCCCGGGCTCTCCAACGGGTTCGTAGACCGCGGAAGACTCATAAGTGTGAACTACGCCGGGCATGAGCCTCTCAGTCACGTCCGCTGCGCAGATCACCGAGCCACGATCGTTATAGAGTCTAACTAGATCGTTGGTGGAGATACCGCGCTGCTCGGCATCCCGCGTGCTGATCCGCGCGATCCAATAGTAGTGACCATCGATTCGAATTCGATGGGCTTTGATATCGTTGATGACGCTGTCCTTACCGTCGCCGAGCGTGTGAAAGCTGTAACGTGCATGAGCCGAGAGCAGTTGCAGCGGGTATTTGTCGAGGAGTTGTGTGGTGTGTGTTCCCTCCCAACTTGGTATGTACTCATTCAGCGGTGGCCGTTCCGGGTCATCGAACTTCTTCAAGGATTCGGGAACGAATTCAATTTTGCCTGATTGCGTTTGCAGTCCTTCCAGAAATTCCTCCCCGTAATCTCCCGGCAACGGATGTGGTTCCGGGACGTCCTTCTTCCGGCCTTCATAGAACCATTTAAATGCGGTGGGAGCACGCGCTTCCTGCGTGTCTGCGGGGACTACGTAATAGCTTTTTTTCAGGAACGCTTTCCACGAGATCATCTTGGAGACGTCGGAGGCATCGAAGATGCGTTTGACCCAATCGAGTTCGGAGCACCCTTCGGTGAAGTACAGTCCGAGATTTAGCCTGTTTGCAAGCTCTTGATATATCTGGTAATCCGACTTCGATTCACCGAGCGGCTCGATGCACTTGTTCTGCAGTGTGACGACTCGGTGGTTAACCTGATTGTAGAACTGATGGCCGTAACCTCCGGCGGAAGACCACTCACCGATATCCGTGCGCTCGAAGTTCGTACAGGCGGGGAGGATGACGTCTGCGAATTTCGTCTCTCCCTCGAACCAAATCGATTGACTGACCACGAACGGAAGATTCTCCGACCGGTACATGTCCACCCAGCGATTGGTGTTATTCATCGTTCCTAGGTAAGCGCCACCGTATTTGTAGAGTATCTGAATCTTCGAGTGGCCCGGTGTCGGATACTTGAACGACAGGAACTGCCCAGTCATCGAGGTTGGATCCGTGAGATAGCCTTCGGACTCGCCGCTCAGAATCGCGTCCGGCAGTTGAATTCGCGGGATCATCTGCTTGCAGGGATTCATGCTCATCACGTGCGGCATCCGCGGGTAGGTCACGAGTGCCGCACCGGTGAAGGCGAGATCGCCAGAGATGCCGCCCTCGGCGTAGCCGGGAAACCAGAACGTGTAGTCGAGCGGCGCGCCCTGCTGCAGGTTGCCGAAATTGACGCCGGGCCGGCCGAGGCCTTGCATCGCCATGAGGATGATCATCATGCGTGCCCATTGTGCGCCGGTCGCTGTGCGGCAAGCTCCGCCGAACCCGCCGCCGAGCCCGCCGGCACCGAGATAAGTGCGTTTGCCCCCCCATTCTCTTGCCAGTGCCCGAATCTCGCAGGCGGGCACGCCCGTCTCTTCCTCCGCCCACTCCGGAGTCTTCGGTGTGCCGTCCTTGCGTCCCATGACGTAATCGGCCCATTCGTCGAACCCCGTCGTGCGTTGCTCCACGAACTCTTTGTCGTAGAGGTCTTCCGTAATCCAAACATGACACAGTGCCTGTGCGAGCGCCGGATCCGTACCCGGTCGCGGTGTGATCCACTTACCGCCGTAGAACGCTGCCGTGTGGTTCCAATGCGGATCGATGTGAACCATCTTGATGCCGAGCTCCTTGGCCCAGAGCCGCCGGATTGTGCCCTCGTAGCCGGCGTAGAGGCCGTTCGTCGCTTCCGGGTCACTCGACCAGAATACGATCATCTCGGCATTCTGGAGGCAGTCCTCGACCTGGCCGAACGGTTCCGGGTTGCCGAGCCGCATACTGTAGCCCCAGTGATGTACGCCACCCCAGTACCAGCCTTCCCAGCTATCCGGGTTGTGTACAACGCGGGTGAATCCGATGCTGTTGAAGAACCGGTAGAGCGAGCTCAGGTAGTAGCCGACGTTTCCCCAGTTGTGGTGCGAGCCATGACTCAGCGCGATTGCGCCCGGGCCACAATCCCGATTAACGCGCTTGAATTCCCCGGCGACGATATCCAGCGCCTCGTCCCAGCTGATGCGTTCGTAACCCGAGATGCCGCGGTTTTTCGGATTCCGCTCCCCATGGGGGTCGAAATCGACACGTTTCATCGGGTAGAGATTGCGCTCCTTGGAGTAGATCATCGATTTCCAGGCCAACGTATAAGCGGGAACGGTGGCGCGGCGCGGCGGTGTAAACTCCCGGCCGTGTGCCTTGATGGTCCAGGAGGGCGCGTCCTTGCCGTCGAAATCGATCGGTGTCATGCGGACGATCTTGCCGTCTTTGACGTAGACATAGACGGGTCCACCGTTCGTGTTATTGACATAGCGCGTCTCGCCGCCACCCGCATCGACACCCGTCTTCCAGCCGGCCGACAACATCAGTCCGAGCGTCTGCATCCACCAGCAGACGAGTTCGTCTCGACCGAGTGCGCCCATCTGGAAGTTCTTACCCGCGTGAACGAGTTCGCCGTAGTCTTGCGGCGGCATCAGCACCCGCAAAGCGACTCGCTTGTTCTTGAAAAACATCGTGACGTCGGACTCGGGATGAATGCCCGCCTCGGAGGTCACTCGTCCGTTCTTCAATACGATATAGCGGCCGATCGAGTTGTCCTGCAGCTTGATCTGGGCGACAAGATCGCGCTCTTTGAGCCGGGCCCGGAAAGCCGCATTGCGCCATGCCGAAAGTTTGATGGCCAGATAGATCCCTAAGAGGAGTATCGAGAGCCTCATCGCGATGACTCGGCGCGGTTGCCTGAAGTGCCTCTATCAGGGCTGGTGTCGGTTATCCATTGTCGAAAATGGTGCACTTTCATTTAATCTTCACTGGCGTCAGTTTGCTTGCCCTGGCGGAGATATCCGATCACGGCGATGATGCCGAATATCGCCATCGCAGTAACGACACCAGCCATCCATAGTCTTGTTACGGCGATTTCTTCCATCATTGTCTCCGTAGTAAGTGTTTCTAACTTGAGCCGTCGCGACTTCGGGACTCGATAAAGTACGCGATGATCCACCCCACCGCGAGAATCGCGAGGATAAGAATGAGACTGTCGAAAAAGATATTCCAGAACATAGGCTGTTGCTCCTCGCCGTCAGCTAATCGGCTATTCAGTGGAGAACTGGGCGGCCATGCGAGCCCGATACGCTGCGGTCCCGAAATAACCGTCGCGGCCATCCGTGACCAGATTGCCGATAACGCCAATTGTGAGCGTGACAGCCAGCGTGACATAGGCATTAGGGACTTCCGGCATCCCCAGAAGCTCAGACAGGCCCGTGAAGGACCAGGCAGAGTTCGCTATCCAGGCAGCGATGAGTGTCGTCACGGCGACCGCGCTGTTACGTTTCCAGAACAGACCGAAGATGATTACCCAGAAGATGGGCACCAGCCAGGAGAACAGCCAATTCATGGCGGCGAGTATCGGTGGCAGGAAAGCGGCTACACTCATGGCGATCACGGCGAGGACGACGATCGTGATCCGCATCACCCGCGCCATCTCCTCTTCAGTCGCTTGGGGACGGTAGAGATTCTTGTAGAGATCGAAGCTGAAAATCGTGGCCGGCGCGAGGCTCGTCATGGCGAAGGTCGAGAGGATGGCCGCCAGGAATGACGCGAGCAGCAGGGCGGCGAGCCATGGTGGCAGATAGTTCACAAGCATCGTGGTCGCTGCTACTTTGGGGCCGAGCGCTGCAAACTCTGGAACCGTCTTGGCAGTCAAGCCGATGATGACGGCAAAAACGCCGAACATGCCGTTCAACGGCGCTGCGATCCACAGCGCCTTGCGGATCGTTTGTTCACTCTGTGCCGACATGCACGGTTGCATGAGCATCTGGTTTATGCCCTGACTGAACACGACGGCTATCGTCGTGCCGAGCGCGAAGCTGAAGAATATCTCGGGTGTTCCGTATATGTTCAGCATGAATTCGTCGCCGGCAGAGTTGTAATACTCGGCGACCGAATTGTAGTTGCCTCCGGGCAGCCTGAACGCCAGAAATAAAGTGGCCAGTACTAATCCGAGATACATCACGACGGCATTGACGAGATTCAGCCAGCCTATTTCTTTCATACCGGCGAGAATGACGTAGAAGATCCCGAGAATCGCGCCGACAATAGCGCCGTTCCGGATGCTCCAGCCCGTCATGGAGGAAATGATGATGCCGATCCCCTGGGTTTCGATAGTGAGGATCCCGAAGACGACGCCGGCCATGGTGCAGGATACGACCAATCGCGTACCGCGCCCATAGAGTAGATCGAGTATCTCGGGTACGGTGGTTAGGCCCAGCCGCCGTACCCACAAACCCGTGGAAAGGCATACCAATACGAGCAGGGCGACGTGCGCAATACTGAACCAGACTGCTGCGGCTCCGAGAAACCACGCGAGTTCAAAAATGCCCAGTATGTGTGCCGTGCCGAGTACTGTCAGTGCCAGGGTAATGGCGATTACCGGTACGGGTAAGTGACGCCCGGCCAAGGCGAAATCACCCTCGCGGTGGGGGTGTGAGGCGTCTCGTTTAGCGAGCCAGAGCCCTATTCCTAGGATGATTACCACCTCATAGATCAGGACGGCAATTAGGATTCCGGCGTTCATATCTTATTGGGGTCTGAACGATTTTTTATGGTTATCTTCCGGGTATTCATGGTATCCTTTTTTCAGGTGGTGCACCCGAGAGACTGGTTTTGCATGCTACGTTTCGCTGGCGATCTTTTCGGGCTGGAAGAATCTCGGAAACCCCGGATGTACACGCGCCGGCGAATAACGATGTCGCTGCTGTAGATACTTAGGTGATAGGGTTCTCTAGCATACTTCGGCCGGGAGGACGATAACTTATGTTGGCTTGGCTTGAAAGTTCCGCACTCTCCATATGGATGCGCGACTCGCTCATGGCTTATCCGATCATGTTGACTGTTCATGCTATCGGCATGGCATTGTTGGTCGGTACGCTGACGGTTATCGCCTTGCGAGTCCTGGGCGTCGGGCGCTACTCGCTCGTACCCTTGCAGGAATTTTTCCTCGTCGTGAGGGTGGGTTTCATCGTCAGTCTCCTATCGGGCAGCATCCTCTTTCTTACGGCGCCGAGCGCATTCGCCGGCGCAACGCATTTCTTTTTCAGTCCGACGTTTCGCATCAAGATACTCATGATCGTCCTGGGCATAGTAACCGCGTTGCTACTTAAGGGTAGGCTAACGCGCGATGGTATCGATCGCCTGGACGGCGATGTGCCGCCGGGCGTTAAGGCACTGGCGGGGCTGTCTCTCGTATTGTGGTTTGGTGCAATCATGGTGGGTCGTCTGACCGCCTATCTGCCATAGGGCAATCAAATGTTAGCTTGGATCGAAGGTTCGTGGCTCGGCGTTACATTGCGGGATTTTGCGTGGGCATTTCCAGCCGCCGAGATTCTTCATTTCACCGGCCTGTGTATCATGCTCGGTGCGCTGATCGTGATGGATTTGCGGCTTCTTGGTTTCGCGCGGGGCTTGCCCGGTCGGGCAGCTGGCGACTTGATGCCCCTGGTCTGGATAGGTTTCGGAATCAACGCGTTCACGGGGTTTCTATTCTTCGTTGCTGCGCCGTTTTTCTACTATCCGAACGGGCCCCTGCGCATCAAGCTGGTGCTGATATTGCTGGCGGGCGCTAACGCCCTCTGGTTCCAGCGCACGTTGCGCGATGAAGTCGACCACCTCGAGGCAAAAACCGAGGCCTCCACGCCAGTCAAGGTATCCGCTGGCGCCTCGCTCATATTGTGGGCCAGTGTTGTCTTTTTCGGGCGTATGATCATGTTCTAAGAAGCCATCAGGGCCGCGTGGGAGCTGGCGTCGGGGCTTGGTGTTCGTGAAGTAATGCGTTGACAGAAGAACTACGGTAGCCGTATCGGATTCTACGTATCGACTGCGGAAAGTGCTCCGGTAAGCTAAGGTGTTAATAAGGACTTAGGAGTTGTGATTATGAGGGCTAGATTTGCTGTCATTTCCTTGGCAGCCACTGCGACGATGCTGGTCTCGGTCGGTGCGGGCGCTCATCATGGTGCATCGGTCGTATACGACTTGAACCAAACGCTCAATATGACGGGGATGGTTACGGATTTTCAATTCGTTAATCCGCACGTGCTCGTCTTTTTTGAGGTGACTGCCGAAGACGGCTCGAGCGTCGTCTGGTCGGCGGGGCTCACCAGCCCGAATCGGCTGGCCCGCAGCGATGGCTGGTCCAAGGAGACGCTGAAGCCGGGTGATCACGTGACCATCGCTGGAGCGCCCGCCAGGGGCGGCGCGCCTTCATTATGGGTTGGTGGGATCGTCTTGAACGGTGAGCCGCTATTCGGAACGGTTGAAGGCGCCCCTGTTTACTTACCCCGCTGACGGGCTGGGCTGATGCCGATTCGGCGCATGCTCGGTTCAGCGATGCGCTGCGCCGTGCAGGGGTTGGCAGGCGTAGCGGTAGCAATTGCCCCTACTGCTTTAGCACTCGCTCAGGATGGCGATCCCTCGGATACCATGCGTGCAGTAGAGGAGCAGGGCGGAGACCTGTCCGGCGTGTGGACTGGCTACCGAGCTGAGGGCCAGGGTAGGTTTGCGGGCTGGGCATTCAGTGCGGAGTTACCCCCGATGACGCCCTGGGCCCGGGCCCGATTCGAAGCGGCCAAGCCGACATTCGGGCCCAATAGCTTCTCCGTCGCGGATACCAACGATCCGGTCTACGCCTGCTACCCTCCGGGCACGCCCAGGATCTATTTTCACCCTTTTCCAATGGAGATCGTCCAAACACCGGGCCGGGTGTTCATGGTGTTCGAGTACGATCATCTGATTCGGCAGATCTATACGGACAGCCGTGAACATCGAACGGACCTTTCGCCTTCATGGATGGGAGACGCGACCGGATACTGGGAGGGCGATACGCTGGTCGTCGAGACCGTGAACTTCAACGACAAGACCTGGATCGATCGCCGCGGCGTGCCGCACAGCGCAGAGTTGCGGATTATCGAACGCTTTCGGCGCATCGATGAGGACAGACTCGTAATCGACATCACAGTCGAAGATCCCATCGCTTTCACGGAAACCTGGACGGGCCAGCGGCACTATCGAACGGTCGATTGGGAAATCGAAGAGTTCATCTGTATGGACAATGTTGGATACGCTGCCTTCGAAAGCTCGTTGATCGACTACGACGGCGATCAAGCCGACGACTGATCGCCGAGGCCGTCGCTCCCACACACTTCGATCAGCACTCAACGAATGCCGGCCGGGCATGGGATCGGCGGTAGGTAATTTCCCCGATTACACCGCTGACTCGAGTCATCAGACTCGGGCTACGGTCATTATCTCATTTGGTTCCCATCAGCGCTTGAAGTAGGCGAGGAGAGCACGATGAAATCATCTTCGGTTTTCTTAACGATGGCCGGACTGCTCTGCCTACCGGCTATTTCACTCTCTCATCACTCTACGGCACCTCACTACGATCGCGAACAACCGGTCAATTTCTCGGGTGTCGTCAAGGAATTCGAATTCATTAATCCACACGTCGTGTTGCATGTCGATGTTGTTGGTGACAGCGGTGAAGCGGAGACCTGGGTCTGTATATCGACCGCCGCGAACATGCTGAGGCGACAAGGTTGGACGGCGACGCAATTCGTTCCGGACCAGGCCGTCACGGTCTCAGGCATCGCGGCGAGACGGGACCCGCTCGGTTGTGCTTTCACATCCGTCGAATCGGATGGAACGACCATTGGTGGGCAGGGTAGGGTGGAGCCTGCCGCTCAAGAGCCGGTGATCGAGGCTGCAGCCGAACCCCCGGTCTTGGTGGGGATTTGGACGCGCGACCGGACCCGGGGCACCGACGCGCGCCTAACGACTACGGTGGGTGATACGGATAGGTTTACCGCGGCAGGATTGGCCGCACAAGCTGGCTACGATCAGCGCTTCGACGACCCGTCGTTCGAGTGTAGCGCGGCCAGTATCACTCGTGCATGGGGTGAACCGGGCACGCCGACGGAGATCGAGCAAACCGAGCAACAGGTGGTCATTAGGCACGAGTACATGGATACTGTGCGTACTATCCCGCTCGGCGATGTCACACGTCCGGCGAATCTTGAGCCGCGCCCATACGGTTACTCGATCGGCTGGTACGAAGGCTCGACGCTGGTGATCGATACGGTCGGCTTCGGCGCCGGCGTCTTGACACCTCACCCGGGCGTGCTTCACAGCGATCAGCTTCACGTCGTCGAGCGCATCAGCCTGAATTCAGAGGAGGGCACGTTAGAACTCGAGTGGACGGTGGAGGATTCGCTCTTCTTTAAGCAACCGTTATCCGGCTCGAACCATTATATCCCATCGTTGTTTTCGATCGAGCTTTACGGCTGCGTTCCGGAGAAGGCCCAACGCTGAGCCCGAGCAGGGGGCGAAGCCGCCGACCAGCCAGAGGAGGCGATGCTTGCGGGGCCCCGCCGGTCCACAGTGGGGATCTGACCGGCGTCTGGGAGGCTAATCCGCCTGAGAGCGTGTGGTAGGGATTTCGGTGGTGGGGACAGATCTCTTGTCCTGGCGTTTGGCTCGATCGACGGTGAGCAGGAGGACGTGGCCGCCCGTACTCAGACAATCGATCTTCGAGGGCGCACGCTCATCTCGTGGTTGTCTTAATCGGCGGGTGCGCTGCTGACATAGGAATAATTCGAACCGCCACCTTGGTCGCGATACAGCCAGACATCTTCATGAGTTTGATCACTGTCAGGTTTTTTGTAGTAGATATGACACTCGAGGCCCGTACCGCGTGCCACCGTATCCACAGCGCCTGAACCTTCTTCATGGCCGAACGAGAGGATTTCGTAAGCCGGGTACCGATTAGAAAAATCCGCTCTGAATTGCTCGTTACAAGGGTCTTGAGAATAAATATAGAACAGAGCCATTCCCACAATTAGAAACAGGAAGAGGTAATATTTTGACATGAGTCAGTGGTCCCCGATATTCCGGACGTCTTATTCACCGTTACCAGGTCTTAGATGATACCTCGTAAGTAAATGAGGCATTCGAAGAGATTGAGGGTAGCAGCACGATTTGTGGTGAGCTGTCGATCAGGATCGAGCAGTTATCGATAGCCTGACGAACTCCGGGGCAAACGGCAGTAGCAGGATAAGGCAATAGATCCGAGGCTCAAAAAAATACCCCCGGCAGAGCCGGGGGTATTTTTTTTTTTCAAAAGATTCTAGGTTTCACCACATACCCCCGGTAGAGCCGGGGGTATGTATTCCTCTGTGTGAAACTTTTATCCTCCGTGTGCTGGATCTTCCTGAGCTGCCCAGCCCTTCTCGTAGACTTCGAATTCATCCTCGACCTCGACCACATTTGAATTCATGCGGGTGCCTCTTGAGAGAATGAACCAGACGAGAGGTAGGACACCACCGAGGAAGAACAGAGCTCCTCCGGGCATGCGGGCGTAAGTCAGTGCCTGAAACACGGGACCTGCTGTGATCTCCTGTAATCTAGCGGCCCATAGCCCATCGTTCATGACAATCCAGATCTGGTACAGTCCTGCCGGGAACAGATCGAGGAACATCATCATAACTATGCCGAGCTGGAACGACCAGAAAATTGATCGAATCAGCGCCGGATTCCAGGCAGATTTGTGGAACAGATGCTGGCAGCAATACAACATTCCGCCGATCGCAACGTTTCCTTTGACCCCAAACATGGCGGCATGCGCATGATGGCCAGTGAGGAAGGTCGCATGCTCAAAGTAGTTCACGATCGGAAGGTTGATCAGCGAGCCGAATACTCCCGCTCCAAAAACATTCCAGAAGTTGACGGCAAGGACAAATAACCAGACACCGTCCATCACGAACTGCTGTTTCCCTTGGATACGATATTCTTCGGCCGTGTCCTGTTCCCGCCGCATCTTCCATGCATCCAGCGTAAGCAGGAGCAGGGGTAAGACCTGAATGGTGGAGAACACGCTTCCGAGCGCGATGATTCCCGTGGGCTTCGCGATCCAGTAGAAGTTGTGGGAAATTCCGATCAGCGCGGTGACACAGAACATCATGACGGCAAGGAAAATAACCCGTTCTGCCATCAGCCGCGTGACGAGACCCATCTGGACGAGCATGTACCCGACTATGACGGTTGTGAACACCTCGAAGGTTACCTCAACCCACATGTGTACGACCATCCAACGCCAGTAGTCCGAGAGGGCGAAATTCAACTCCGGGGATACCTTGAGCCCGAAGAATAAAAACGCAACCATCGTCGCACTGCCGTAGAGCAGCCATGCGGGGACGGACCACAGGTTCTTCTTCGTCAGCCACGGCCTGATGCCGCGGAAGATGATAAATATCCACAGGCAGAACGTGGCCAGCAGAAGCAGGAAGTAGGCCCGACCTAACTCCATGAACTCCCAGCCTTGACTCCCGAACCAGTACGCAACGTTGTCGGGCATCATGCTCATCATTCCGGCAGGCATTCCCACGAGTACCCCTGCGCCCACGATGACGAGCAAAACGAATAGCAGGTTAATCAAACCCTGCTGTCCGGGCGGGGTTTTTGCGAGTCTGGGTAGGAAAAAGATCGTGTAGCCGACCCACATCGTAAAGAACCAGAATATCTGCAGCTGCGCGTGGAAGCCCCTAGAAACAGTGTAAGGGACGATATGGGCGAGATTAAGTCCGAAAGGACGGATGAAATCCGTTGCACTGATCATTCCCGCTATAATCTGAATCGCGAACACGATCACTGCGAATGCGAAAAATTTGTACGTGGACTTCTGGGTGGG
>PVBE011694832.1_pt1 | contig 11023 bp, 6 predicted proteins | sample 1631181 | NCBI WGS metagenome assembly PVBE01 (sample SAMN08397723, study PRJNA350692) | Marine metagenome, whole genome shotgun sequencing project. | isolation source: water | place: Pacific Ocean | collected 2012-04 | reverse complement strand
GCAATACGGCGGTGCGCGACATCCTCGCTCCGCTTGGCGTAACTTGCGACGTTGATGGACGTAGTGACGCTCCTGATGACGGAAGCGGACAGCGGGCGAGGGGACTCGAACCCCTAACATTCAGCTTGGAAGGCTGACGCTCTACCATTGAGCTACGCCCGCAGAGGATGTGGATTGTAGCACGACCACAGCACGCCCTTGAACGAGGCCAATTCGATACCCGGCCCGATCCCGCTATTCTCTGCCCATGACCTCCGCACGAACAAGATGCCGAACGCTACATCTGAATCTAGATGCAATCTGCGGCCAACGCTCGTCGTGGACGCAAGTGGTGATCAAGATTGTGGGCGGCCTGATCGTGGTGGGCGCACTGTTTGTGCTCTTTCACTTCGCCCTCGAACCGTATCTGGCCGCCACTGAGGACTATGTTCGATCCCTTGGATTCTGGGGACCAGTGCTCTACATCGCGATCTTCCTGCTAGCCACCACGGTGTTCATCCCCGAGTCGATTCTGGCCATCGCCGCAGGCGCCATTTTTGGACTCTGGTGGGGACTGGCCTGGGTCTTCGTCGCTGGAACCATCACCGCGGTGTTCATCTTCGTCGTTGGACGAAACCTGCTTCAAGGCCACACCGAAAAGTTGCTGGCCAAACACCCGAAGATCAATGCCATTGACGCCGCTGCTTCAAACGCAGGCTTCAAACTGATCTTCCTGCTGCGACTGTCGCCCCTGAACTATTCCCTGCTCTGCTACCTCATGGCGGTGAGTAAGGCCCGCTTCAAGCCATACCTCTTGGCCTGCATCGGCATGATCCCAGGCAACCTTTCGACGGTCTACGTGGGCTTTGCCGCCCGGCACGCAGCCGACCTCGCCAAACGAATGAAAGACCACGACGACCACCTCCCCACCGGCGACAGCCTCATTCATGAAGTCACGCTGTTTGTTGGCCTCGCTGCAGCCATCGTAGCCAGCGTCGTGGTGGCCAAAATCGCCTTGCGAGCCATCCACAAAGTCACCGATGAGGCGGCTGCAGCGGACTGACCTCCCAGTACCCCCCCCGCCGTGATCTATCACCCTTGGGGGCATTATTCGGCGCTGTATATATGGTTCGCCCTTGTGATTACCCCCTCTTGGGCTTAGGTTGAAGCAGTCTTTGTGGGATCTACTGAGTGTTGAGAAGGAGTCCTCAATGTTGATGCGCGCCCTGACCGCTGCCGGTCTCACTGCCGGCCTGGCCCTTTCCGCAACCGCTGGGCCCATTGAAATGGTTCCGACCATTGAGATGGAACCGCTCAACCTTGCGGCACTGGAAGCTGAAGATGTCGCCCGCGACAACGAAGGACTCGCCCCTCGATACGCGGTCCCCCACGACGTCTGGTATAGCCCCAGCGGCTCGGGCATCTGGTCCAAGACGCCCGCAGGCCAACTGCTGTGGAATCTCCGCATCACATCCCCCCAAGCCGTGTCGATCAACTTGGGCTTTGAAATCTTCACGCTGCCAGATTCCGCTGAAATGGTCATCGGCACCGCGAGAGGCGATTGGAATCTCCGACCCTTTACGAGTCAGGACAACAAGCCACACGGCGAACTCTGGACGCCACCTGTCCCGGACAACGACCTGCTCATCAGCATCACGGTCGACCCGCAGGACCGACTCGACCTCGAAGCATCACTCGTACTGACCAAGATCAACGTGGGCTACCGCGGTTTTTATGAATCGCCGGGCGTCGCGAGAAGTGGATCGTGCAATTATGACGTCGCGTGCGCCGAGTCAGAAGGATGGGAAAACGAAATCCCGTGCGTCGCGGTCATTTCGAGCGGCGGCTCCACGTTCTGCACGGGCTTTATGGTCAACAACATTCGCAACGACCGCGACCCGCTCTTCATGACGGCCCAGCACTGCGGCATTAACAGCGGCAACGCTGCGTCACTGGTGACCTATTGGAATTACGAGAATGTGCCTGCGGTCAACTGCCCGGGCGCTAACGGTGAAACCGCCACGCTCGACCAGTTTCTCACCGGCTCAGATTTTCTGTCTTCGTACAGTTCCAGTGACTTCACGCTGGTGCGACTAGACGATTCGCCCCCTCAGGAGTGGGAAATTTCCTTCTGTGGCTGGGACGCTGGCCCGGAAACTTCCGACTGGTCCGTGGCTATTCACCACCCCAGTACCGATGCCAAACGATGGTCGATCGATTATGAGCCAAGCAACGTCTATGGCTACAACGGCCCCGGCGACGACCATGTTCAGATCCTCGACTGGGACCTGGGCACCACGGAACCTGGCTCTTCGGGTTCGCCACTGTTCAATCAGGACCACCGTGTCATCGGCCAGTTGCACGGAGGCTATGCCGCCTGTAGCAATGACTCTGAAGACTGGTACGGACGCTTCCACACGTCATGGACCGGCGGCGGTTCGCCCTCGACGCAGTTGAGCGTGCACTTGGACCCCGACCAAACCGGCGCGACCGTGTGCGACACGCTGCCTGGCAGAGGCCTCACAGTCACGCCCGCTGGTTCGGTGCTGCACGTGTGCACCGCTGGATGCCTGGACGTCATTCCCAGCAATATTCTGTACTCCCTACAGAACAATTCGCCCGACACGCTGGACTGGACAGCCGACATCTCAGGCAGCAACTTCCTGATCATTGAGGGGGCCACCTCTGGTTCCATTGCGCCCGACGGCACCGTGGACCTACTCGTGTCAGTCGATGCCATCGGCTGGGATAACGGCACCTACAACGCAACGCTGCACATCGTTGACACCACATCGGGCGTCACGATCACCCGTGATCACTCCCTTGAAATTGGCGTAACCGGATTCGACACCACACCCGCCAACGACTTTGTCGCTGGCGGACCAGTGGGCGGACCGTTCTCGACAACGCAGATCTACACGCTAACGAGCAATCGTCCATCGGCCATGACCGTTGAAGTCTTGGCGACCATGCCGTGGATCTCGCTCAATGGTGGCACCACGCCGCTGCAGTACGACTTCACCGATATCGGGCAACAGGCCGTCATCCTCGTGGGGTTCTCAGCCGACGCCAATACGCTTCCAGCTGGTCTGGCCTATGGCGAAGTCATCTTCAACAACCTCGATGATGCAGGTATGGGCGACACGTCTCGCGACGTCACGCTCGATGTCGGCCGCTACACCTACGCTGCGTACGACACGCCGATTCCTATCAATGACAACACGGAGATCACCAGCACGATCGAGGTCAACGATACCTATTGCATTGGTGATCTGGATCTGGAACTCGATCTTTCACACACCTTTATTGGCGACCTCATCATTGATCTAGAAGCGCCCTCGGGTGTCACGGTGCGACTGCACGATCGAAGTGGTGGCAGCGAGGACAACATCGTCACGACCTATGACGATGACGGCGGCACGCTTCCAGATGGACCTGGCGAACTGGCCGATCTGGTCGGCGAAATAGTGACGGGCACCTGGACGCTTCGCATCAGCGATAACGCCGGCGCCGACACAGGATCGCTCAACGACTGGACGCTCAAAATTGCGGGCACCGGCGACGCGTGCCCGCCATCGGCCGAAGACATCTACACAGCGACCGATGTCGACACGCCGCTGGATATTCAGCTCATGGGCGTATCGTCTGAGGGGAATCCTTTGTCGTTCATCGTGACGAGCCTTCCTGTCAACGGAACGCTTCACGATCCAGCTGGCGGCACCATCGGTTCGACGCCCTACACGCTTGCGAACTTGGGTGATGTTGTGACATACGATCCGGACAGCGAATTCATCGGTCCCGATCAGTTCACCTATCGCACCAATGATGGGCTTCAATCTGATGAAGCGATTGTTATGATCGAAGTGGGGTCGATTCCCAATCCCGACAACTGCGCCGATGCGGTCTTCCTGCCCAACGGCACATGGGACTTTGACACGACCAATGCGACCACAGATGGCGACCCACACAGCGAGTGCCAGTTCGATGGGCAGACCTACCACGACATCTGGTTCCTCTACGAAGCCTGCGGCGACGGATCGCTGACGGTCAGCACCTGCGATGCAGCCGATTACGACACCGATCTGGTGCTGTATGACCGCCATTGCGGTGGCCAGATGCTCGCGTGCAACGACGATGCGGATGGGTGCAGTGGCTACAGCTCAGAAGTGTCTGTCTCCGTCACCATCGGCGACATCGTGCTCATCCGAGTTGGAGGCTGGAACGACGGCAATCAAGGCACGGGCATGCTGACCATTGCTGGACCGGCTGGCGATTGCGATCCAGATCCCTGCGAAGGCGACTTCAACGGCGATGGCGTCGTCAACGTCGATGACATCCTGACCGTCGTAGCTGGCTTTGGCAGCATTTACAGCGTGGACGATCTTCTGCTCGTGCTCAAGCAATACGGTTCAACCTGCTGAATGCCAAAGAGGACATCTAGGCCAAACGCTTCCCCTCACCGGCTGGGGTGGGGCTGCCCTGCTTGTCGCAAATGCGAAATAGGGCGGAGTGGAAGTGAAATAGAACAGATGCTGTCAAAGGCAGCCCCGTATCATGCGGGGCTGCCATGCGCGACGCAATTACTAGCCTGACCAGTTCGGCTCCCACCGCCACGGGTCTTCTGCTTCAGCCAGATGACCCAGTGTGCCAACAAGACTTGGCACTCGACCGCTATGACGAGCACTTCAAGCCATACGCCGAGGAATACCTCGCGCTTCCAAATCGCCTGCCCGAAACGATTCTTGGATGGCTCGACCGATACGTGGAACCTGCCCGCGACCACTTTGGCGACGCCCTGCTGCTGCTGTCCCACTTCTACATGGGCGGCGAAATTGTCAAACTTGTAGAACGCTACGGCGGCGTGGTATCGGACAGTTATGTGCTGGCCTTGCAAGCACAGCGCAATCCGACCAAGACCGTCATCGTTGAGTCCGCCGTGCACTTCATGGCCGAAACTGTGTCTATTCTGGCTTCGCCCCAGCAACAGGTGTGGATCACCAACCCGCGAGCCGGATGCACAATGGAGATGATGGCAAAAGACTGGATGGTCATGCCGGCCATCAACCAGTTGATTGCTCGCTATGGCGACGAACTGGCAACCGTTGCCTACATGAATACGTCCGGACGACTCAAAGCCATCGCCGGACGCACCGGTGGCGCTGTGTGCACGAGCAGCAACGCGCATTTAGTCGTCCAAGACGTGCTGGACACCGCAGACCGCGTGCTCTTCCTTCCGGACGAACACCTCGGGCGAAATACTGCAGCAAAACTGGGCATTCCAGACGAACACATCGTGACCCTGCCGCACCCATCGAACATGCCCGCTGACTGGACGCTTGGTGATGTGAGCGGTGGACTCGAACGACTTGACGCTGCCACGCTCATCCTGTGGGGCGGGTTCTGTGGCGTCCATACCGTCTTTGAAGTCGAGCAAGTGACCTGGTGGAAAGACAAGGGATGGGATGTGCACGTGCACCCAGAGAGCACACGTGAGGTCGTGCAAGCCGCCGACGGATCGGGCAGCACCAACTACCTGTGGAACGTCGTTTCCCAAGCACCACAAGGTGCCAAATTGGCCATTGGAACCGAAGGGCACTTCGTTCAAAACGCCATCGAACGAGGTCGACAACGTGGGGTAGAAGTACGCCATCTGGCCGATATTCCAGGCACCCCAGCGGCGGGTTGTGGGTGCGCCACCATGAGTCGAAACGACCCCCCGCACCTCGCTGGCATGCTGGATCTGCTCCGTCGTGGTGAGGCGCCCGACATCAATCGCGTACTTCCCGGCGACATGATCGACGACTCCACTGGGCTGCGGACACGGCTCAACCAAGCGGAACAAGACACGCTGGTGCGAGATGCCACCCGCGCGCTCCAACGCATGGTCGACATCACGGAGGCGGCCTCATGACGCCTGTCGCAGCCAGACCCATGTCCGCCCCACTTCCGTGTGGCGTGGCGTGCCAACACATAGCCTCGCTGCAATTCGACGTCGTCATCGTTGGCGCTGGCGCCGCTGGTGCCAATTGCGCCATGGCCGCGGCAGCCCGCGGGCTTCGCGTAGCGATCGTCGCCAAGGGCGACGGGCACGTTACCAATACATCATGGGCCAGAGGCGGCGTGGCCGCAGTGCTGGGCAGCGACGACAGCTTTGCACAACACATCGCCGACACCATTGCCTGCGGCGGCGTCCTGTGCGACCCAACGGTCGTCGAGGGGATCGTGCGAGGCGGGCCCGAAGCCATCGACCGTCTCGTTGCGCTGGGCGTGGGCTTTGATCGAACCTGCAGCGGCGACATCGAATTGGGCCGCGAGGGCGGACACACCCGTCATCGCATTGTGCACTCACAGGGAGATGCCACTGGACCAGCCGTCCAAGGGGCGCTGACCCGTGGGCTAGCGATGAACGAGTCCATCACGATCTTTCAGGATGCCTTTGCCCTCGATGTGCTCAAGACCGACTCGGGCGAGGCGTGTGGACTGCTGGCGCAGATGAAGGCCGGCCACATCGTGGCCATTGAAGCAGCCGCCACGGTGCTGGCAACCGGCGGCGCTGGTCAGTTGTACCGCGAGACGACCAATCCGGTACTGGCAACCGGTGATGGCTTGGCCATGGGCCTGCGTGCTGGGGCGACCGCACGAAACCTGGAGTTTGTCCAGTTTCATCCAACATGCCTGTACATCGCTGGCGCGGCACGCATTCTGATCAGCGAAATCGTCCGCGGGGCCGGAGGCGTGCTGCGTGATCAACACGGAGATCGCTTCATGCCATCGGCCCACCGCGATGCCGAACTGGCGCCGCGCGACGTGGTCAGCCGCGCCATCACCCGTCGCATGGCACAAGGCGGTGACACAAGTGTGCTGCTGGACCTCACGGAGATTGATGGTGATCCGCACGCGCTCTTCCCGGGGATCAGTCGCACTTGCGGTGCCTTTGGCATCGACATTGCCAGCGACCCCATTCCCGTTCGCCCGGGCGCCCACTACATGATCGGTGGCCTGCGGAGCGATCTCGATGGACGCACCAATGTGCCAGGACTCTGGGCCATTGGCGAGTGCGGCAGCACAGGACTTCACGGGGCCAATCGCATGGGATCGAACTCCCTGCTCGAGGGCTTGGTCGTCGGCCATCGCTGCGGGCTCGCCGTTGACACCCGCGACTCGGGCCGACCAGAGTGGACGCCCCCACCAGCACACCCGCCCCGCCTCGACTCGGTGCTGCTGAACTTGACTGACTTGGTGTACTCACTCAAGTCACTGATGTGGCGGCAGGCAGGCGTCGAACGCCGTGGCGATGAACTGATCGAAGCGACTACACAATTGCAATTCTGGGCAGGTGTCGCCGATGCCATGGGGCCAACGGATCGCAGCGGTTGGGAACTCCGCAACATGCTGCTCTTAGCCCGGTCGATTGTGGCGTCGGCCACACAACGAATGGAATCCCGCGGGGCGCACTACCGGGTCGACCATCCCGACACCACTGACCCGCCGCGGCACACCGACCTGACAATTGGCCCTTGTGGGTTTTCATTAGAACAGCCCGTCAGCGGCGAGCGAAGCGAGGTCGGTGCGTGAAAAGTCTCCGACCCGAGGCCTCTGTGGCGGCCTCGGTCAAAGTCTTCGAGACATGGTGGCCCCTTGCCTTGAGCTGGCTGCTCATGGGCGTGGAACTTCCCGTGCTTTCGGCAGTGGTCAGTCGGCAGGCCAATCCAGAAATCATGCTCGCCGCGTTTGGCGGCGTGATCTTCCCAATCGCGCTGCTGGTGGAATCGCCGGTGATCATGATGCTCGCGGCCTCGACGGCGGTGTCGCGCGACCTTCATAGTTTCCGACGCTTGCAACGATTCAACGTGCTCATCACGGCGGTGCTGACCGGGGTCCATGCACTGATTGCACTCACGCCGGTATTTGACTTGGTGGTCGTGCCACTGCTCGATGTGCCCCAGGAACTTCGCGGCCCGGCGATGATCGGACTGACCATCATGATTCCGTGGACGTGGGCGATTGGCGATCGTCGGTTCTGTCAGGGCGCCCTAATCCGAATCGGTCATCGAGAAAAAATCGCCCAAGGCAGCATTCTTCGCCTCGTTTCCACGATCTCCGCTGGTCTGATCGTGGCCTGGGCCGGCGGCTCGGGCGTCATGATTGCCACGACTGGCTTGTCTGTCGGCGTCATTATGGAAGCCATATTTGCGAGGTTCTTCGCGCAGCGGTTGGTCGTTCCGGCGCTCCGCCAGTCGGGTCCGGCCGCATCACCACCTCCGCGAAACCTCGCGGCGTTCTATCTGCCACTGGCCTTGACGCCCATGCTCATTCTCGCGTCGCAGCCGCTGGCTGCAGCAGGTATTTCCCGCATGCCAGAAGCACTGGCGTGCTTAGCGGTGTGGGGCCCTGCTGGCGGATTGGTATTTCTGGTTCGGAGCAGTGGAATCGCCTTCAACGAAGTGGTCATCGCTCGGTGTGAGGTCGCTGGGGCGATCGGGCAATTGCGGAGATTCGCATGGGCGTGGGGTACGGGCTGGACGCTGCTGCTACTGGTGGTGGCTGTCACGCCGCTAGCTGATGTGTGGTTTGGCCCGATGATCGGGCTCTCCCCGGAACTGATGGACATTGGGCGATCGGCCCTGTGGCTGGCAATTCCGATTCCGCTGCTGACGTTCTTGCAGTCCTACTGGCAAGGCCTGTTGGTGCATGCCCACCGCACCCGGGCTGTGACGGAGTCGGTGGCGATCTTTCTAACGGTCATGGCAATAGGCATGGCAACCGGGATGGCCCTTGGACACTGGAATGGACTGATCGTGGCCATGGCCGCCTTTATGGCTGGAAATGCTGCTCAAACTTTCTGGCTGCGGGTGAAATGGCTGAGGCCAGGGCCGGTGCGACCAGAGCAGCCCGCCCAAGCGGGGTCGGCCCCGGAGCCCATGTAGGGGATTCACAGATGGTTTTGGGAACCAAAGTGGTATTTTCGACGGATTGCGAGTGCAGGGCGTCTTGTTTGGATTATTCTATATGGCCCTGTGGAGTATCCAGAACCCCTCTCTGAGGTCGGTTGAGAGGCCGCCACTGAGCGAACTTATTTAGAGGATTGAGACCAATGCACATAGCCCGAACCCTGACTGTTTCCTGCGTCGCTGCATGCAGCGGTGGCCTGCTCGCTACGTCCACAGCACTTGCTGGTGGTGGAGACTACTTCGACGTCACCACCGTATTCGTCGGTGAAGATGGCTATGGAGGCGGTGGCACAGACATTGAATACTACGGCAACAGTGGTGGTATCCAAGGCTGGGCCGTGGGCACGACCGCCTGCAACACGGGCAATATCGTCGCCCCATGGTATGGCGGCACGAACAACGTGCCGGTCATCGCTCAAAACGTCTACCGCTACAAGAGTGGTCGCTTTGAGCAAATTGGCCTGAGCTGGCTCAAGCATAGTTTCTGCGCCGTGAGCGAACCGGGATGTGGATCCTGCCAGAGCACCGGCTGCAACACGCTTGGCATTGGGTGCGCAGATACCTACTGGGCAGGCCTCAACGCCGATGCCGATGCCCCCCGAAGTGCGATCAATGCGACCACTGGCCAATACGACTACCCGTTCGATATTGCCCCGTCAGGCCCATCCTCAATTCGAGGCAAAATCCAACTCCTCCCCGATGACATCAATCCGTCGCTGAACTCGGGCGCCCAGTACTTCATTGAAGGCCAGTACGTCGAGCCAGGCGAGGCGGACTTTGGAATGGATCTGCAACTGAACAACGCGTCGAGCCGTTCGGTTCGATTTACTTCGACCACGAACTGCGTTGGCCTCAGCCCCACAGACTGGACAATGCCTGCAGTGATGCGATGGGGTGACCTCGATGCCAACGCATCGATTTCGCAAGTGATCACCGACGAAGATGATGGAGCTGATGGCATCGTCTCAGGCCTGCTGCACGTGGGCGGGTCTGCCTCGGCCAGTGGCAACCTGTACCACTACGAGTACGTAGTCCACAATCAGAACTCCTACCGTTCGGTCGGCTCCTTCTCGGTGCCCGTCCCGGACTGCGTAGAAGTCTCCAACGTCGAAGTGCGACTTCCCCAGCATCACTCTGGCGAGATCATTGACAACACCCCTTGGACTTGGACCCACGGTGGTGGCATGCTCACCTTCTCCTCAGAGTCCCATGCGAGCAATCCCAACGCCTCGGCCATCCAATGGGCCACGATGGCCAATATCCGGTTCGATGCCGATGCCCCCCCTATCAACGGCGATGTCGTCGTGACACACTGGCGATCTGGTCCTGGTGCTTCGAGCCATGTCGTCGCCCTCATGGTGCCGGACTGTGACGAACCAGACTGCCCTGAGGACCTCAATGGCGACGGCGTGATCGATGTCAACGACATCCTGGCCTGCGTGGCTGGCTTTGGCACCCCTAACGGGGACGTCACCGGCGATGGAATCACCGATGTCGACGATATTCTGGCCCTGATTGGGGCCTTCGGCACAGTCTGCTGATTCCAATAAAGCCCTCGCAAGGGCATATTTGACCCTTTTAGCCCCCTCTGGACACCTGTGGCCAGAGGGGGCTGTTGTGTTTTGAAGGGGTGTAGCTCAGAATCACTCGAATCGGGCCTGTTTCGGCGGGTTGTTTCGGAACCGATAGACACCGATCTGCGGACGCCTTATTGCAAGGGCGAAGATTCACCCTATATTGAAATGGGCCGCAAGGTGGCTTATACGGAGATTTGAATTCGCCGCCCATCTAGGGCTATTGCAATCGGATCCCATATACGTGAAACTGTTCCTTTGACACTGTGCGGGCATTGAGTGAACACTTAGGACGCATCGTCAACCGATCGGATCAATTGGAGAACCGGCCATACTGGCCCTTTTCAGGACAAACTGGACCATGAAGAAAAAACGCGCCTTTACCCTCGTCGAACTGCTGGTGGTGATCAGCATTATCGCCATCCTCATCGCCACGCTGCTGCCAGCGTTGTCAAACGCTCAGCGTCGTGCCCGCGAAGCAGCCGACAAGAAGCGTCTCCAGCAGGTTCATGCTGGCTG
>PVBE012119869.1_pt1 | contig 11024 bp, 8 predicted proteins | sample 1631181 | NCBI WGS metagenome assembly PVBE01 (sample SAMN08397723, study PRJNA350692) | Marine metagenome, whole genome shotgun sequencing project. | isolation source: water | place: Pacific Ocean | collected 2012-04 | reverse complement strand
CGCGGCCCGATGGTCTTCACATAGGCATCGTGATTACGCTTGGTCTCGGCCAGGGAGTCGCCGCCGAATTTCTCCAGCATCGCCCCGGCCAAGACGATGGCTACCATCGCCTCACCGATGACCCCAGCGGCAGGCACGACACAGACGTCTGAGCGCTCGTAGTGGGCCTGTATCTCCTCGCCGCTGTGGAGATCGACCGAGGGCAGCGGCTTGGAAAGAGTCGCGATCGGCTTGAGCGCCCCCCGAACTAGAACAGTCTCACCGTTGGTCATACCGCCCTCCAGACCACCAGCGCGGTTGCTGGCTCGAAGCCAGAGATACTGGCCCCATTCCTCGGGCGGCAGGATCACGTCATGGGCCTGAGAGCCTGGCCCCACCGCAACGGTGGCGCCGCTGCCAATCTCCACGCCCTTGACAGCGTGGATGCTCATCACAGCCTGGGCCAGCCGCCCGTCCAGCTTGCGATCCCACTGTACGTGCGAACCCAATCCGATGGGGACGCCCGAGGCCGCCACCTCGAACACACCACCCAGGGTATCTGCAGCCTCGCGGGCAACGTCGATTGCCCCGACCATGCGCGCAGAGGACTCGGGGTCCGCACACCGCACAAGAGAAGCCTCCACGGCATCCCAGTCGAGCTCATGGTCGACGCGGGCAGCGACACTGCCAATGCTCACTGTGTGGGAACGGACGGCAATCCCAAACTCCTCCAGAAAGCGGCGGCAGACGGCGCCCACCGCAACACGGGCGGCTGTCTCTCGGGCGGAAGCGCGTTCCAACACGTTACGGGCGTCGTCGAAGTCGTATTTCATAGCCCCGGCCAGATCGGCGTGGCCGGGGCGCAGACGAGTGACCTTGGTGGTCTGTCCCTCATAGGGCGCCACCTGCATCACCTCGCTCCAGTCCTCCCACACCCGGTTAGCGATCAGAAGAGAGATCGGACTGCCCAGAGTGAGACCATGGCGCACGCCGCCCAGGATCTCCGCCCGGTCCTCCTCAATCTGCTGCCGACGGGACCGTCCGTAGCCACCCTGACGCCGCCGCAGGTCATCGGCGATGAACTCATGCGTAAGGTGCAGCCCGGAAGGAATTCCCTCTACGATGGCCGAAAGCGCCTTACCATGGGACTCGCCAGCCGTGACGAAACGAAGCTCGGTCATGAACTGGGTTCGGACCTGTGCCCGTTACCGCCCGATGTCGCGCTCGGTACGGGCGCGACGGGCAACGGCCGATCCGATTCGCCTAACTGATAGTGCCCACCCAAGGCCTCGACGATCTCCGCAGCGCTCCACTCATCCCAATCTACCTGCTGAACCAGCTCGCGGGTAGCCGGGGTGGAGAGGACACACTGACGATCGGCGGAACCGTCGGGCCCACGATATGTCGTATAGACATCAATCTGCACGGACTCAGGCCTGAAATAGGGCAGCTCATAGAAGATCATGTCGACGCCACGAGCAGTGATGGCCATCCCCTCCTGGAGTGGATTGGAGGTTTCCACCCAGCGGCCGTCCTGCAGGCGATACTCGCTTTCAGCCTGACAAGAAACGTGGACAGAATCCGGACCTACCTCCACCAAGTTCATGCTCTGGATGCCGCGCCAGACACCAGAAGGCACCTCTTTGGGACGACGCATAGAGCTCCAAGAATTGATAGCGTCATCCAAGATTTGCTTAATTACACCGACGTCACCATCGCCAGCGGCCTTCCGCCAGGCCCGGGCGGCCCGGGTCCCCTGGACCACAACATACCCCACGAATACCAGCGCGATGACGACGATGACCACTCCCCAAACCACGCTAGGAGCCCCCTTCCAGCCGCGCGCCTACCAGGGCGCGGTCGGCAGCGGCCAGCATTACATCCACTGGCGGCTCGCAGTCGGTCCACATCCGAAATGAGGCCGCGCCCTGGTAGACAAGCATTGATAGTCCACCTAGGACATCAGCACCGCGGCGGCGGGCAGCCGCCATCAGGGTTGTCTCTCTTGGACGGTAGAGCAGATCGAAAACCAGGGCATCGGCAGGTATAGCGTCTACGGGCACGGGCGATCTCCCCTCCTCCGAGGTTCCAGCAAGACCAACCGACGTACAGTTTACCAGAAGCTGGCAGCCGACGCCGGAATTCGCCCAAGAGGCATCCGTATCGGGCAAGGCGACGAGACGCGTGCCACCAGCGATGGACTGGAGTTCGTCCACCAAACGGACAGCACGAGAGAAGGTGCGGTTGATGATCGTGACGGAGGCAGCACCCCCCTCAACAAGAGCGACGACTACGGCGCGGGCGGCACCACCGGCCCCCACCAGCAGAGCACGGCAGCGGGCAGGCTCAAAGCCCCCGTCCTCCCGCAGAGCGCGAAGAAATCCCTCCACATCAGTGTTGTGGCCGTGCAGGCGGTCTCCTCGCCTGACGATAGTGTTAACGGCCCCGACACGGCGGGCGACTGCGTCCAGTTCGTTAAGATAAGCGACCACAGTCTCCTTGTACGGGATGGTCACGTTAGCACCCAAGCAGTCAACCGCCCGCAGACGGTCCAGCCCCTGGGCTAACCGATCTGGGAGTGTCTCCCACACCTCGTACCGAACCTCGAGGCCAAAGTGATCGAAGGCCGCCTGCTGGAACGCGGGCGAGATGGAGTGCCGCAGCGGGTAACCAAGGACGCCTACGGAATTCACCGACCCTGGTACCTGTTCACATTCTCCAAGTGCTCGTCAAACGTCTCGGCGAAGGCGTGAGAGCCGTCCAACGTAGCCACGAAGAAGAGATAATCCGTGTCCGCGGGACGAATGACGGCAATCATGGAGGCTAACCCGGGATTGGCGATCGGACCCGGTGGCAAGTCGGACACGGCGTACGTGTTATACGGCGAATCGACCGCCAGGTCCTCCTCGGTCAAGCCCTGTTTCCAGTAGCCGTAAAGCTGAACGCTGGCCGGATCGCCAGCGATCACGTACTGGACAGTGGGATCAGCTTCCAGACGCATCCCCAGACTCAGACGCATTAGGAACACCTGGGCGATGATAGGACGCTCCCTGTCCACCATCGCTTCCCGCTCTACAATAGACGCGATGGTCAGAACCTCCAGCAGGGTGAGACCGCCCTGCGTCGCCTCCTCACGCAGCGAAGGCGGCAAGCTCTCGTCGAAGGCCTGCAGCATCAACTGAATGAAGTCGGCAGCGGTATCGCTGGGGCCGATGATGTAGGTGGAGGGAAAGAGGAAGCCTTCCAGACTTTGCTCCGGATCCAAGCCAGCCAGGAAGTCGAAAGCGTACTGGCCGACCTTAGCGGCGGCCAGAAACTCCTGACGCGGGATGCCCTGCTCCGTCAAGGCGTCCGCAACCTGCTCCAAACGCCATCCCTCTACCACCGTGATCATGCGGGTAGCGACCTCGCCCCGCCGCAGGTTGTAGACGATCTCCAGCACCGGCGTGGCGAGATCGAATTCGTATTCACCCGCCTGAAGCACGCGGTCGTAGCCCAAGAGGGCGACGAGAGTCTTGAACTGATCGCCGGAAACGATGACACCAAGCCCCTCGAGCATGTCGCCGATCTCGCCGGGGTTCTGGCCCGACTCAACCGTCACAGCAATCGGCCCTCCGGAAGCCACAGTGGGAACGACCATGGGCCGACCCTCGGAGATAGTGTCCGAACTCTCGCTGATCTGCCAGATCGCGATGGCGGTCATGCCTACTGCCAGAAAGAGGCCGACGATGGATATTGGCCTCATATTAAGGCGAGGGTCGAGGGCTATCCAGGTAGGCCTGCAGAATGATGGCGGCGGCCGCCGCGTCCCGGCTGGCGGCCGGATCTGGCGCGATCGGCCTGCACGCTGGTCAAGCGCTCGTCCCAGGTTCGGATAGGAATGTCCAGACGAGAGGCCAGCACCTCTGCCAAGGCCTGCAGACGCTGGGCCTGCGGGCCGACGGCGCCCGAGAGCGAGAGGGGCAGACCGAGAACGAGCTCGCCAGCCGCCTGCTCATGCACGAGGTTGGCGATGGCCGCCACAGGATCTCCCTCGACGGTGATGGTGTCGATGGGGATAGCGATGCAAGTGCGGTCGTCGGCAGCGGCGACGCCGATACGCTTCTCCCCAACATCGAGAGCGATCAAGCGCATGTTAGACTCCGGTCGCCATCCCCCGGACGAGTTCCGGGACCGCCCCGAGTGCCTCGTCCAGCTTTCCGAGGTCCTTACCGCCGCCCTGCGCCATTTCCGGCCGGCCACCGCCGCCACCGCCAGCGATGGTGGCGACGCTCTTCAGGAGCCGACCCGCGTGCTGTCCCCGCCCAATGAGATCCAGACTCACTATCGCCACGAACTGAGGGCGACCGTCGATGGCGCTGCCCAACACGGCCACGCCAGAGGACATCGACTTGCGGACGGCATCTCCCAGATAGCGAAGCGCATCCTGGCTGGACGCATCAACACGCGTGGCCAAGACGCGAACACCGTCTACCTCGACGACTTGCTGGCGGAGTTGCTCGGTAGCCGGAGCGGAGGCCAGGGAGCGCTCCAACCGCTCGATGCGCTTCCGCTGAGCGTCCACTTCGGCCAAGAGGGACTCGATCTTGGCGGGCAGGGCATCGCGAGGAGCACTCAGACGGCGGGCCATATCGTCTAGGGCAGACTGCTGGCCCCTCACATGCTCCTCGGCGCCACGGCCGGTGAGAGCCTCAATACGGCGCATGCCAGCACCAATAGAGGACTGGCCGGTGATCAGGCAGGTACCGATCTCGCCGGTGTGATGACAGTGGGTACCGCCGCACAGCTCGGCGCTGAACCTGAGGAGGGCGGAGCTGACCTCGACGACGCGCACCTCTTCACCGTACTTGTCACCGAAGAAAGCGAGGATGCCCTCCTTCATCGCCTCATCGAAAGTCGTCTCGCGGGTCTGGACGGCTAGGTTCTCGCGGATCTTGTCGTTCACCAACCGCTGCACCTCGACCAACTGCTCCAGGGTCATGGCCTTCGTGTGGGTGAAGTCGAAGCGCAGATGGTCCGGGGCAACCAGGGAGCCGGCCTGGCGGACATGGTTACCCAAGATAAGCCGTAGAGCGGCGTGCAGAAGGTGGGTGGCGGTGTGGTTGCGCCTGGTATCGTCCCGACGCTGCGGATCCACGCGGGCGATGACGGCCTGGCCGACGGCGATACGCCCCTCGACGACGCGGCCGCGGTGTACGATGAGCCGCTCGGCGATGCGTTGAGTATCTTCGACTACGAAGCGACCCTTCGGCCCGACGATCTCACCGTGGTCACCGACCTGGCCACCGCCCTCAGCGTAGAAGGGGGTCTCAGAGAGGAAGAGTTCTACCTCGGCAGGCGCGTTGGCGACCTCAATTCGGCTTCCCGCAGCGTAGACACCAAGGATACCGCTTTCATGATGTAAGGTCTCATAGCCAACAAACCGAGCTGTAACCTCTCCGGTCGCACTAGAGTGTTCTCCGCGTAGATGCACGGACTGTGTTTTACCAGCGGCGCGGGCACGCTCCCGCTGTTCCTCCATCGCGGCCTCGAACCCGGCCTCGTCCACAGTGAAGCCGCGCTCAGCGGCGATCTCGCGGGTAAGCTCCAGAGGAAAACCATAGGTGTCGTGGAGGAGAAAGGCGGCCTCGCCGGGGAGAGGCCGCGACTTCTGGTGCTTTGCCAGGGTCTCCTCCAGCATTTCCAACCCTCGGCTCAGCGTCTCCTCGAAGCGGCGCTCCTCCGAGCCGACGATCTCCAGTACGAACTTCCGCTGCCCCTCCAGTTCCGGATAGGAATCGGACATCATCTCGATGACGATCCGCACTATATCCGCCAGTAACGGATCCTCCAGCCCCAGGTAGCACTGCCCAAAGTAGACGGCGCGGCGTAGGATGCGCCGCACAGCGTAGCCCCGCTCCTCGTTGGAGGGGATGACCGGCGTTCGCTCATCACCGATAAGGAAAGTGACGGCGCGGGCATGCTCCGCCACAATGCGGATCGCCCGGTCGGTGACCTCGTCCTGGCCGTACCGTTTGCCGGACAGCTCCTCGACGCCGCCGATGATAGGGCGAAAGACGTCCGTATCGTAGACGGAGGGGAGCTTACTCTTGTCCCAACCGTCACTCTGGAACAGGGAGGCCACGGCCATACGCTCCAGACCGGCACCGGTGTCAATGTTCCGGCAGGGCAACGGATCGCGCTTCTCGCCGTCACAGAAGTAGGACATGAAGACCAGGTTCCAGATCTCCAGGAAGCGATCGCAGTCGTCGTGGTCGGGCTCGCAGGCCGGGCCGCAGCCGAACTGCTCCCCGAAGTCGTAGTGGAGCTCGGAGCAGGGACCGCAGGGGCCAATCTCGCCGGAGAACCAGTAGTTATGCTCCGCCCCGTAACGGCGAATTCGCTCCTCGAGCACACCCACCTTTCGCCATAGGTCAAACGCCTCATCATCGTCCAGGTAGACGGCGGCCCAGAGACGAGAGGGGTCCAAGCCCAGCGTCTGAGTGACGTACTCCCAGGCCCAAGCGATCGCCTCCTCCTTGAAATAGTCACCCACGGAAAAGTTGCCCAGCATCTCGAAGAAGGTGAGGTGGGAGATGTCGCCCACGGAGTCGATGTCGCTAGTACGAAAGCATTTCTGGACATTCGTGAGGCGAGGGTGTGGGGGGCTAGCCTGTCCCAGAAAGTAAGGCTTGAACTGGACCATGCCAGCGCTGGTGAAGAGTAAAGTGGGGTCGCTGGCAGGCACCAGGGGGGCGCCCGACAGACGCCGATGGCTCCGCTCTTCGAAGAAGCGGAGGAAGGAGTCACGCAGCTCGTAGGAGTTCAACTCCAGTGGATTATAGCGTGTCCGCGCCGGATGGAACACGGCAGGCGGCGCCCCCCCCCGCTTGACAGGCCATCGCCGTTGCCTCTATGATACCCGCAAGAGGTTGAAGTAGGAACAGGTTTACCTTCCTTGGATATCACTGACGAACCTCCCCATAGTGGGGGTTCGCACGTCGTAAAGCTCTTCTCGTCAGTACCGCCGGCAGGCGCGATCTCTCCGTCTGACTCGCTAGGCCGTCCCATTCCCTTTGGACTCTTTGCCTAGAGCCATGTCTCCAGACGAGAGGCGCCCGCGGTCTCCGCGGCCTGGACGAAGACCGGCCGTGACTAAGGCTTCCGACAAACCCCGCGTCCAGTCCGAGCGACCGGACGCCCTAGCCACGCTGAAAGCGCAGGCTGAGGAACGGCTCGTCCAGTGTCTCCGCTTGATGGAGGATGGCGTGCGGATCGTGGATCCCGCGACGACGTACGTAGAGCCGAACGTGCCGGTGGGCGAGGGCACGGTGATCCACCCCAACACGACCATCACCGGGAGGAGCGCCATCGGTGAGCGCTGCCGCATTGGGCCCAACACCGTGATCACGAACTGTCGCATCGGGAACGATGCCGCAGTGCAGACATCCGTACTGGAGGAAGCAGTGCTGGAGGGCGGGACGAAAGTCGGCCCGTTCAGCCACCTGCGGCTGGGCACTCACCTGGAGGCAGACGTGCACGTGGGCAACTTCGTCGAGATAAAGGCGTCCCGCCTAGGGCGAGGGACGAAGGTAGGACACTTTACCTACCTGGGAGACGCCCGCGTGGAGGCCCAGGTGAACATCGGCGCGGGGACAGTAACCTGTAACTACGACGGTGAGAAGAAGAACGAGACGATAATCGAGGAGGGCGCCTTCATTGGCAGCGACACGATGCTGGTGGCCCCCGTGCGGATAGGCCGCAAGGCGATCACTGGAGCTGGAGCAGTCGTCACTAAAGATGTACCCACGGGGGCAAAAGTGGCTGGAGTACCAGCGCATCGCTTGGGTCGAGTGCAGTCTCAGAGGCAGGTGCAAGAGCAGCTTGGTTAGCGACATCTGGCCAGGGGTCCTACTCCTGGCCGCCGCGATAATCGCGTTCACCTTCGTGGTGGCTGCCGAGGCCGGCGTCGCCGCGTGGGTACGAGCGCAGGCTCTGAAGGAGCCCGCGGAAACTCGCATTGAGGCCCTGCGCCGCTTCTCGCAGGAGCAGCAGGTGACGTTATCGTCGCTGGCGCTGGCCCGAAACCTCACCTTAATCGGCATTACGGCGATCGTGGTGTTCCTAGTGTTGGAGGAGACAGACCAGAGCTGGACCGCTCTGGTGTTGACCGCCTTCGCTACCCTCCTGGGAGTGATGCTGCTGCAAGCCTTCCCTCGGTTACTGATGTCCCAGAATACGAAGCACTGGCAGCTGTGGCTACGGCCGTTCGTCTCGTTTGTACGAATGGCCTTTAGATTTCCGGCGTTCGTCCTGGACCTTCCGATGATGGGCCTCCTGCGTTGGTGGCGTCGAAGACATCCCCAAGCCGCGATCGAGGCGGGGAAGATGATCCGCCTAGCGCAACTGGAAGAGACGAGCGGTGTCTTGCCGGAAGAAGAGCGCCAAATGATCCGCGGCATCATGGAGCTGGAGCAGACACCGGTGCGGGAGGTGATGGTGCCACGAATAGACATGGCGGCGGTGGACATGAGCGTCCCCTTTGACGCGGCGACCAGTCTGATGGTGGACAAGGGGTTTAGCCGCCTCCCCATATATGAGGGGACCGTTGACAATATCGTCGGCGTGGCGTACGGCAAGGACGTTCTCAAATGCCTGGCCAAGGATGCCTGTCCCGGCAACCTGCGGGAGATCTCCCGCCCCGCCTACTTCGTCCCGGAGAGTAAACGGGTGGATGAGATGCTAACTGAGATGCGAGAACGACGGCTCTCCGTGGCTATCGTCGTGGACGAGTACGGCGGGACGGCGGGACTGGTGACCATTGAGGACCTGCTGGAAGAGATCGTAGGCGAGATCAGAGATGAGTTCGACATCCAAGAACAAGAGGTGCAGGTCATTACGGCAAACGAAGCGATCGTGGACGCCCGGGTGGGGATCGAGACTTTGAATGAGATCTTTGACATTGCGATCGAGAAGGACGATTTCGATAGCGTCGGCGGCTTCATCGTGAACCAGCTGGGTCGCATGCCCAGCGTGGGCGATGAGGTCCGGGTAAACGGGCTAGCCCTGCGGGTGCTCAGCGTAACAGGCCGGCGCATCAAGAAGGTGCGTGCGACCAAGGCCAGTACGCCGCCCGTCGTCGAGCACGGAAGCCTCTGACACCGACGGTTCCGTAACCACCCCGGGGCTGTGCTAGAATGGCCTGCTGTGATGATAATCGCCAGACCAGCCCAAGTACTGGGTAGCGGTGAGCTGTGCCCTTGGCATCGGCCGCGTGCGTTATTTGCTGCTGCTGAAACGGTTCGGCACGCTGGAGGAGGCCTGGCGAGCAACGGCACCTGTATGGTGAGCGACCTGGACCGCGAGATGCCATCGCCCACAGGGCCGCGCTGGGGGCTAAAGGGCCGCACGGTTGCGATGCTGGCCTACGGCTTGGCCACCTCGTATCCGCGGGAGCATGCGAACCTCGCCCAGGAGATCATGGAACGGGACACCCTGGTGAGCGATTACCCACTTGGCGCAGAACCGCGAGGAGATTACTTCCCCCAACGAAACTGGATCATATCCGACCTAAGCCTGGAAACGTTGGTGGTGAAAGCCGATGTGAAGAGCGGCGCCCTGACCACTGGCCGCCTAACGCCGGAGCAGAACCGGCAAGTGTTCACGGTACCGGACAGCGTCTTCTCCGCCCAGAGCCGGAGCACCAACGCGCCGATCCAAGACGGGGCGAAACTCGTATTGCGAGTGGAGAACGTCCTCGAGAAGTTGAACCCGGCGATGGTGCCCCAGCGAGCCGAGATGAAGGAACTGATACCAGCCGCGGATACCGAAGCCAGCCTCTTTCGTTATATTTCAAAGGAACCAGTGCACATCGATGAATCTTACCGTCAGAGCGGCCTCGCGGCGTCGACCGCGAGCAACGTGTTGGTTATGCTCGAGTTGAAGGGGTTGGTGCGCCAGATGGGACTAACCTCTTACGTACTGGCCCGAGAGATGCAGACGACATACAGGAAGGACTAGAGATTGCCCAAACGAAAAAGTAAAGCCCTGGTGGTGGTCGAGTCGCCAGCCAAGGCACGCACGATATCGCGGATCCTGGGCTCCGATTATGAGGTGAAGGCTTCCATCGGCCACGTACGGGACCTGCCAAAGTCCGCTCTGGGAGTAGATGTCGAGAAGGACTTCCTGCCCAAGTACATCATATCGCGCGGGAAGAGCAAGGCTGTGAAGGAGATCCGTGAGGCCGCCCGCAAGGCGGGCACCGTCTACCTGGCAACGGACCCTGACCGGGAGGGGGAAGCCATAGCCTGGCACCTGCTGGAAGCGGCAGAAATGACCGACCAGCCCCATAGCCGGGTCGTCTTCCATGAGATCACTCCGGAGGCGGTGAAGGAGGCGTTTCGCCACCCCCGGGAGATCGATATGCAGCTCGTGGACGCCCAGCAGGCGCGTCGGGTGCTAGACCGATTGATCGGATACCGGCTAAGCCCGTTCCTCTGGAAGAAGATCCGCCGGGGCCTGTCGGCCGGCCGCGTACAGTCCGTAGCCCTGCGCCTAGTGGCAGAACGGGAGCGGGAGATCCAGGCGTTTAAGGCGCAAGAATACTGGAGTGTTGCGGCAACGCTTGAAAAGGAAAACGCCGTTCCCAGCTTCCGGGCCAAGCTCACCAGTTACACCGGAAAGCGGAAGAAGCTAGTGATACCCAGTGAGGCTGAGTCCAAACAACTAACGAATCTGCTGAGTTCGGCTGCGTACAGAATCGGAGGCGTTCAGCAGAAAGCCCAGGTGCGGCGGCCAGCCGCCCCTTTCATCACCAGCACGCTACAGCAAGAGGCATCGCGTCGCCTGGGTTTTTCAGCGCGCAGAGCGATGGCCGTGGCCCAACAGCTATACGAGGGGATGTCCCTGGGCCACGACGGCGAGGTGGGCCTGATCACCTACATGCGAACCGACTCAACCCACGTGGCCACCTCCGCCCAGGAGGAGGTGCGCGCCTATATTCGCAACCGTTTCGGCGGCGACTTCCTGCCGCCGTCAGCACGCGCCTACCGGCGGCGAGTTAAGGG
>PVBE011977498.1_pt1 | contig 11024 bp, 12 predicted proteins | sample 1631181 | NCBI WGS metagenome assembly PVBE01 (sample SAMN08397723, study PRJNA350692) | Marine metagenome, whole genome shotgun sequencing project. | isolation source: water | place: Pacific Ocean | collected 2012-04 | reverse complement strand
TCCTCGATTTCGCCGACGATTTCCTCGACCAGATCCTCGATCGTGATGAGGCCGTCGGTGCCCGAGAATTCATCGACCACGATGGCCAGATGCATGCGCTGCGCGCGCATGTCGGCCAGCACGTCGAGCGCGTTGCGGGTCTGCGGGACGTAGAGCGGCTGCCGCAGCAGCACCGTCCAGTCGCCCGGCGGGGTCTCGCCGCGCGCGAGGATGGTGAAGACATCCTTGATGTGGATCATGCCGATCACATCGTCGAGCTGCTCGCGATAAACCGGCATGCGCGAATGGCCGTGTTCGGCGAAGGTCTCGACGAGCTGGTCCCAGCTCGCCGTGGCCTCGATCGCGATGATCTGGCCGCGCGGTACCGCGACATCGTCGGCGTCGTGCTCGGAAAAATGCAGCAGGTTGCGCAGCATCTGGCGTTCGACCAGCGACAGGTCGCCCGTGCCGCTGTGTTCGGGCGTATCCTCGCCGTTCTCGTCCTCGTGCTCGTCGATCGCGTCTTCGAGCTGCGCACGCAGCGAGCGTTCGCCGTGATCGGGGTCGAAGAATTTCCGGATAGCGAGGATCAGCCCGCTGCTACTCTCCGCGTCTCCCGCGGGTGATGAAGAATCGGGCATGGCCCTACCAGTGTACTCCAGTCAATTGCGGTCCCCATATGGGTCGCCGATACCCAGTTTTGCAAGCGCTGCGATTTCCAGCGCCTCCATTGCCTCGGCCTGCGCGTCCGAATCGACGTGATCGTGCCCGGCAAGGTGTAACAAACCGTGTATAAGCAGGTGCGTCGCATGCGTTTCCAGCGGCACCCCCTTCTCCGCTGCCTCGCGCGCGCAGGTGCCCGCGGCCAGCGCAATGTCGCCGAGCATTTCGGGCGGCCCCTCGGGTGCAAGGTCGAGCAGGTCCTCACGCTCGAGCATGGGGAACGACAGCACATTGGTCGGCTTGTCCTTGCCGCGCCATTCCTTGTTTAACGCGTGGACGTCCGCATCGGAGGTGAACAGCACCGAAGCGGTCAGCCGCGGATTGTGCAGCGCGGGCTCGACAGTGCCCAGCGCCGCATGCGCGCGCACGGTCAGCGCATCCCACTCCACGTCCGCGGGCCAGCCGTCGATGTCGATGTCGAAATCCACCGTTCTAATCCTTCGTCATCCCCGCGCAGGCGGGGATCGCGCTCCTGCTACATGTTCAGCGTGTCGAACAGATCGTGCCACTCGGGATTCTGCTCCTCGATCGCCCTGATCTTCCACGCGCGGTTCCATTTCTTCACCGCCTTCTCGCGCGCGATAGCATCGGTAATGTCATCGTAGCGCTCGAGATAGACGAGCCGTGTGAGCCCATACCGGTGGGCAAACGACCCGCCCTTCCCTTCGCGGTGCTGCACTGCCCTCGCGGCAATATCGGCAGTCACGCCCACATAGATGGTACCGCGGTAGCGGTCTGCCATGATGTAAACGTAGCCGCCTTTATCGAAAGTCACGCCCGAAGGTAGCGGGACCCCCGCCTGCGCGGGGGTGACGAAAGGGGACGGCGCGGCATTATGCGCTCGGCCCCTCGTAGGCCTCGACGATGCGGCCGACGATCGGGTGGCGCACGACGTCGGCGGCGGTGAAGCGGATCGTGCCGAAGCCGTCGACGCCTTCGAGCTTGCCGACCGCATCGGCCAGCCCGCTCATCCCGTCGCCGCCGGGAATGTCGACCTGCCGCGGATCGCCGCAGATCACCATCCGGCTGTTCTGCCCGAAGCGGGTGAGGAACATCTTCATCTGCTCGCGCGTGGTGTTCTGCGCTTCGTCGAGGATAACGAAGGCATCGGCCAGCGTGCGGCCGCGCATGAAGGCGATCGGCGCGATCTCGATTTCGCCCGAGGCCAGCCGCCGCTCGACCTGTTCGGGCGGCATGCAATCGTAGAGCGCGTCGTACAGCGGGCGCAGGTAGGGATCGACCTTTTCCTTCATGTCACCGGGCAGGAAGCCCAGCTTTTCGCCGGCTTCCACCGCCGGACGCGAAAGGATCAGGCGCTGCACGCTGCCGGTGATCAGCTGCGCCACCGCCTGCGCCACCGCGAGGTAGGTCTTGCCCGTTCCCGCCGGACCCAGCGCGAAGATGATGTCGTCGCGCACCAGGCTGCGCATGTAGGTTGCCTGCATCGCGCTGCGCGGAACGATGGTCTTGCGCCGCGTCCGGATCATGATCGGCGGACCGCCCTTGCCATTGCCCGCATCGGCATCGACGATCCCGTCGAGAGTGGGTTCGTCCGACATGGTGATCAGCGCTTCGATTGCCCCGGCGTCGAGATCCTGCCCCACCGCCAGCCTGTCATACATCGCGGTGAGCACATCGCGCGCGCGCGCCACGCTGTCTTCGGGTCCTTCGATATGCAGTTGGTTGCCGCGCGCCGACATGAACACGCCGAGGCGGTTCTCGACCTGCACCAGATTCGCATCGAACTGGCCGAACAGGGCGGCCAGCAAGCTCTGGTTCTCGAAGCTGATATCGATTTGCGCGCGGCGCACTTCGCGCTGCGGCGAAGGCGGCGGGGAGAAGGCCTGGGCGTCCTTCTGTATGGGTTTGCGGGCCATAGGCTCCTTTCAAATGCGAGTCGGAGTTTAGGCTTCAACGCATGACGCGCAAGCTGGTCCCCGGCGCGGGACGGTGGATAGTCATCCCGCTGTAATCAGGCGGCGACGGTTTCGCGCAGCATCCCGGCAAGCGAGTTGGGGCCCGCCTCGACCAGTTCGACCTGCACGAGGTCGCCGATCTGCACGTCGCCTTCGAACCACGCGCTCTGCAGCCACGGCGTCTTGCCGAGCCACTGGCCGGGCAGCTTGCCCTTGCGTTCGACCAGCACCTCGCAGGTGCGGCCGACGGTGTTCTGGTTGAACGCCAGCTGGTCGCGGTTGAGCGCGGCCTGGAGCCGCTGCAGACGCTCGTCCATGACCTCTTTCGCGACCTGCCCGTCCATCGTCGCGGCCGGGGTGCCGGGGCGCGGGCTATATTTGAAGCTGAAGGCCTGCGCATAGGCAACCTCGCCGACCAGCTGCAGCGTTTCCTCGAACTCGGCATCGGTCTCGCCGGGGAAGCCGACGATGAAGTCGCCCGACAGTGCGAGATCGGGCCGCGCGGCGCGGAAGCGGTCGAGCAGCTTGAGATAGCTCTCTACGCTGTGGCTGCGGTTCATGGCTTTCAGCACGCGGTCGCTGCCCGCCTGCACCGGCAGATGGAGGAACGGCATGAGCTTGGGCGTGTCGCCATGCGCGGCGATCAGGTCGTCGTCCATGTCGGCCGGGTGGCTGGTGGTGTAGCGGATGCGCGCGAGGCCATTGATCGCGGCGATGTCGCGGATCAGCCCCGCGAGGCCGACTGCGTGGCCCCTGTCGTTCTCGCCGCTCCACGCGGAGACGTTCTGGCCGAGCAGCGTGATTTCCTTCGCGCCGGCTTCGACCAGCTTGCGCGCTTCCGTCACCAGGTCGCTGTAAGGACGCGAGATTTCGGCCCCGCGCGTATAGGGCACCACGCAATAGGTGCAGAACTTGTCGCAGCCTTCCTGCACGGTGAGGAAGGCGGTCGGGCCGATCCGCCGGCGTTCGGGCAGCGCGGCGAACTTGGCGATCGCGGGCATGTCGGTATCGGTCGCGCGTTCGCCTACCACCGCGCGGTCCAGCATTTCGGGCAGGCGGTGGTAGGCCTGCGGGCCGACGACCATGCTCACCGCCGGCGAGCGTTTCATGATCTCCTCACCCTCGGCCTGCGCGACGCAGCCCGCGACCGCAATCATCGGCGGCTTGGTCTGCGTCTTGCCCTTGGTCAGGCGGCCGATGTCCGAATAGATCTTCTCCGCCGCCTTCTCGCGGATGTGACAGGTGTTGAGCACCACCAGATCGGCGTCCTCGCCCTCGGGCGCGGGCGTGATGCCCTGCGCGTCGAGCATCTCGGCCATGCGTTCGCCGTCATAGACGTTCATCTGGCAGCCGAAGCTCTTGACCCGGTAGGTCTTGGGAGGGGTGGTGGTCGGTTTCATGAGTGGCGCGCCTTTACCCGATGGGACCAGCCCTTTCAACGAAAAGGGCGGCTCGTGGCCGCCCTTCCCGTTTTCGATCCCGGCGAAGTTTACCCAACAGTCGCCTTGACGATCTTGCCCGGGTTTGCGGGCGGTTCGCCCTTGGGCAGCGCGTCGACGTGTTCCATGCCGCTCTCGACCTGGCCCCAGACGGTGTACTGGCCATCGAGGAATTCGGCATCGTCGAAGCAGATGAAGAACTGCGAATTGGCGCTGTCGGGCACCTGCGTGCGGGCCATCGAGCAGGTCCCGCGGGTGTGCGGTTCGCTGTTGAATTCAGCCTTGAGGTCGGGCTTGTCGCTGCCGCTCATGCCGGTGCCGGTCGGATCGCCGCCCTGCGCCATGAAGCCGGGGATCACGCGGTGGAAGACCACTCCGTCGTAGAAGCCTTCGCCGGCCAGCGTGGTAATGCGTTCGACATGGCCGGGCGCGAGATCGGGGCGCAGCTTGATCACTACATCCTTGTTTTCGCCGTCGCCGGTGTCGAGGGTCAAAGTCAGCTTGTCGGCCATGGATCGTGTCTCCTGTGAGTGATTGGCGGCCTACATAGGGATTGTGGGCCGAGAGTCACCAGTCGAATGGCACCGGCCGCTTGCATTCCCCCCGGGTCTGCCTAGACCGCTGCCATGAGCGAAAGCGACCGCCCCCTCGACGATGACGGTTTCCTGCTGGCGCGCGAGTCGGCCGACGAAGCGCGCCCCGACGACCGCATCGACGACGAGCGGATGGACGAGGAAAACACGCTCAAGAAGGAGTATGTCGAAGCCGTCGAGCAGGCGCTGGAGGACGGCGACACCAAGGCGGTGTACGAGCTGGTCGAACCGCTCCACCCCGCCGACATCGCCGACCTGCTCGAACTGTTCGAGCGCGAACAGCGCTACCAGCTGGCCGCGGCGATCACCGACCTGATGACCTCGGAAGTGGTCGCCGAACTCAACGACTACGTCCGCGAAGACATGATGGAAGCGCTGCCGCCCGAAGCGGTGGCGCAGATCGTCGACCAGCTCGAGACCGACGATGCGGTCCAGCTGATCGAGGATCTCGACGAGGCCAACCAGCGCGCGATCCTGGCCGAAGTCGAGATGGAGGACCGGATCGCGATCCAGTCCGCGCTCTCCTATCCCGAGGAAACCGCCGGCCGCCTGATGAGCCGCGATTTCGTGGCCGTGCCCGAGCACCTGACCGTGGGCGATTTGATCGATTTCCTGCGCGACGGGCGCGACCTGCCCGACGATTTCTACGAGATCTTCGTGGTCGACGAGAAGCACCACCCGGTCGGCACCTGCGCGCTGAGCTGGGTGCTGCGCGCGCCGCGCACGATCCCGCTGGCCGACGTGATGAAGCGCGACCAGACGCTGATCCCCGTCCTGCTCGACCAGGAAGAGGTCGGGCTGATGTTCCAGAAGTACAACCTCATCAGCGCGGCGGTAATCGACGAGAACGACCGGCTGGTCGGCCAGATGACGGTGGACGACGTGGTCCACATCATCTCCGAGGAAGCGGGCGAGGACGCGCTGCTGATGAGCGGCGCGGGCGAAGGCGACATCAACGAGCCGATCCGCGAAGCCTATTCGGCGCGCGTGCGCTGGCTGGTCGCCAATCTGGGCACCGCGCTGGTCGCCTCGGTGATCATCGCGCTGTTCGGCGCGGCGATCGAAAAGCTGGTCGCGCTGGCGGTGCTGATGCCGATCGTCGCCAGCATTGGCGGCAATGCCGGCACGCAGACCATGGCGGTGACCGTCCGCGCGATTGCCACCAACCAGCTGACGCGCAGCAACACGCGGCGCATCCTGCTGCGCGAGATGCGCGTGGCAGTGCTCAACGGCATGACCATCGCGGTGCTGGTGGGGCTGGCGACGGGGGTGATCTTCACCCCCACGCTGGGCGCGGTGATCGCGCTGGCGATGGTGATCAACGTCGTCACCGCGGGTTTTGCCGGGGTGATGGTGCCGGTGGCGTTCGAACGGCTCGACCAGGACCCGGCGGTGGCCAGCAGCGTGTTCGTGACGATGATCACCGATTCGATGGGCTTCTTCGCCTTCCTCGGACTGGCCGTGGCCAGCGGCGCGGTGGGCTAGCAAGCCTACACATGGACCGCCTGTTACACGGTCCAGGGCGAAAACCGCCGCGGGTGGTCGCTGCGCTGCGAAACCGCGGAATTGCGGGAGCTAGAGGGCTAGAGATGCGCGCATGGCCCGATCCTGCCAGTGGCGGGCTGGTGTAGGAAAGCAGTGAGTTTGCCGCCCCTCATCCCGTCCACCCGGACTTGATCCGGGGTCGGGGCTGCCTTGGCCCCCCGCGCGCCCTTGCGAAAAGGAAGCACCAGCCCCGGATCACGTCAGGGGCGACGATTGAGATTGAGGACCGGCTCCGGATCGCGGTTGAGATATGGGGGCGAAGCGCTACATCCACGCCATGCCGCTCAACCTGACCAAGATCGCTTTCGGTGCGCAGACCTATGGCGATATCGAGAACTGGTACGCCGCGCGGCGCAGCCCCAATCTGACCACGCGCTATCGCCCGACAAAGTGGGAACAATGCATCGGCGGGTCGCTCTACTGGATTCACCAGCACAGCATCGTGGCACGCAGCGAGATCCTCGGGTTCAGCGAGACCAGCGACGGGCGCTGGTCGATCGACCTCAAGCCCGAACTCGTCCGCGTCCATCCGCGCCCCAAGCGTGCGCACCAGGGCTGGCGCTATCTCAAAGGCGAACCCCCGCGCGACCTCGCCCCCGGCGAGGATATCGGCGATGCGCTGCCGGGCAAGCTGGCGGGCAAGCTCGAACGGCTCGGCTTGATCTGACCGCACGCGGCGGCGCGGAATGGAACATCCGGGCGGGGCAGTCCGTTGGTAGGGCAAAGGAGAAACAACTTATGCCCGAACGCCAATCGCTTCACCCCGATAACGAACTGATCGCCGAGATGACCGAGAATGCGACCCCGTCGCAGCAGGGTTCCTCCGGCGGCGAAGTGAACCGCCAGGTCGGCAAACGCGGCGAGCTGAACAGCGCGACCGATCCCGACAATCGCGAACCCGAAACGGGTTCGGACAATCCCGCGCAGGATGCGCAGAAGTGCGACAAGACGCTGGCCGCCATGCAGGACTCCCGCGGCTGATTCCTCGCCCATGACCGATAATGCAGCGCCCCGCCCTTCCCGGCGGGGCGTTTGCGTTCAGGCCGCGGTTTTCTCCGCCACGCGGCGCAGCGCGTCGGCATAGGCTTCGGCCGGCTGCGCGCCGGGGATCATGAACTTGTTCTCCACCACCATGGCGGGCACGCCGGTGATGTTGAGGTCCCACGCCGCGCGTTCTTCCGCGCGGACCTTGTGCGCCAGCTCCTCGCTGGCCAGAGCCGCGCGCGCAGCGGTGCGGTCGAAACCCTCTTCCTCGGCGATGTCGAGCAGCACTGCGTCATCGCCCAGCGCGCGGCGGTGGTTGAAGTGCGCGCGGAACAGCGCGAGCTTGAGCGCGGTCTGGCGCTGCGGGCCATGTTCCTCGCCCGCCCAGGTCAGCAGCTTGTGCGCCGCGAAAGTGTTCCACATCATGCCCGTGGGTTCGGGGTCGCCACCCTCGTAATCGAGCGAGACACCGGCATTTTCCGCGGCCTCGCGCATGCGCCCCTGCACCGCTTTCGACTGTTCGGTCGTGGTGCCGTACTTGCGCGCGATATGCGCGGTGCGCTCCTCGCCTTCGGGGGCCATGTCGGGATTGAGTTCGAAAGCGTGCCAGCGGATATCGGCCTCGATCTCGCCCTCGAGCTGCGCGAGGCCCTTCTGCAGGCTGCCCCAGCCGACGAGGCACCAGGGGCACATGACATCGGACCAGATATCGATCCGCAGGGTTCTTGTTTCGCTCATTGCTCGATCCACCATTGCATGAGGTGATGCGCGATCGCGTGCGGCGGCGGGGCGACGAAGGGCCCATCGCCCGCCATCGCCGCCTGCACCTGCGCGCGAGTGAAGAATTCGACTTCGGCCATCTCGGTCTCGTCGATCGTCAGTTCGTCGCTGTCGGTATGGCTGTGGCAGCCGATCATCAGCTGGCTGGGGAACGGCCACGGCTGGCTGGCGACATAGGTCACGTCGCGCACCCGCACGCCGGCTTCTTCCAGCACTTCGCGCGCGACGGCTTCCTCGATGCTTTCGCCCGGTTCGACAAAGCCCGCCAGCGCGGAGAAGCGCCCTTCGGGCCAGCCGAGCCCGCGGCCCAGCATCAGCCGGCCTTCGTGTTCCACCAGCATGATCGTGACCGGGTCGGTGCGCGGGAAATGGCTCGCTTCGCAGGCGGTGCAATTGCGCTGCCAGCCGCCCTTGGCAAGCTTGGTATCGCCGCCGCACTGCGCACAGAACCGGTGCCGCGCATGCCAGTCGGTCAGGCTGCGCGCACCGCCATACAGCGCCAGGTCGTCGGGCGGCAGCGTCGCCATCAGCGACCACAGCTGCGGGTTCGCCATGCGCGGGGTGGCGTCACCGCGCGGCGGAACCGCGGCGAAGCAGGCCTTGCCCTCGTCCAGCCCGAGGAAGCACAGCTCGGCATCTTCGGGCACGTCGGCCAGCGTGCCCCAGACCAGCCGGTTGCTATCGTCGAGCGCGGGGATCAGCCCGTCGAGCGCGAGCACCCGCGCCTTCCAGTTCATGTATCCCGCCAGCCGTTCGGGGTCGGCGCGGACGTGATCGGCGCGGTCGAGCCGCGACCCGGTAAACGACAGCACGGCTTACGCCTTCGCCCCCTGCATCGCGGCCAGATCGGCGGTCACCGCTTCGGGGAAGCCTTCGTGGATGGGGTAGCTGTCCGACGGCATGAACTGCGTCATCAAATTGGCACGCAGCCCCGCCTTGTAATTGACGAAGGCGATCGTGCCTGCCGCGCCGCCCCAGCCATAGGACCCGTCGCTCACGCGGCCGCCCGCGCCAAAGCCCTGGCCTTCGACCCAGGTGCCTTTGGTGGTGGCGGTTTCGGGCAGCAGGTTGGACGTGCCCACGCGGACCGCGAGTTCGCCCATCACGCGCCTGCCCTCGATCACGCCGTAGCCGAGCAGCATCTGGAGGAAGCGGTCGTAGTCGCGCGGGCTGGAGACCAGCCCCGCCCCGCCGAAGGGGAACGGCGGCGGGTCGAGATAGATCGAGGCCTTGGCCGGGTCGACCGGCAGCGGCGTGCCGTTCATGATGCCGTAATTGGTGGTGAAGCGGCCGATCTCGCTGTCGGGCACGGTGAACCAGGTGCTGGTCATCCCCGTGGGTTCGAAGATCCGCGTGCGCAGGAATTCGTCGAAGGCCATGCCCGAGGCGACCTCGATCACGCGGCCGAGCAGGTCGAGGCTGACCGAATAGCTCCACTTGGTCCCCGGCTGCAGCACCAGCGGCAGCTCGGCCAGCCGGTCGGCGAAGACATCGAGCCCCTCGACCGCCTTGGCACGGCCAAGCCCGGGGATCGGCATGCGGCTGACCTGGCCCGGGATCAGGCCCTGCTCGGCATAGGCCTCGGTAATCGGGCCCTTCTGGACGATGCCATAGCCGAGCCCCGCGGTGTGCGTGAGCAGCTGGCGGACGGTGATCGGCCGTTCGGCGGGCACCACATCGGTGACCGAGCCGTCATAGGTCTTCTGCACCTGCATGTCGGCGTAGGCGGGCAGCAATTCGGCGATCGGCTGGTCGAGCCCGAGCCGGCCCTCGTCGATCAGCATCATCGCGGCCATGCCGGTGATCGGCTTGGTCATCGAATAGATGCGGTAGAGGCTGTCGGCATCGGCCTGCGCCGCCCCGCCCAGCGCCAGCGTGCCGCGGGCAATCGTGAGCGGATCCTGCCGGCCCCAGCCGAGCGTGGCGACCATGTTGGCGACCTTGCGTTCGGACACGTATTTGTCCGCCAGCGCGGTGACCGCGGGCCAGCTGGCGGTACCCGCCTGCGCCTGCGCCATCGCCACCCGGCCCAGCGGCGCACCGGCGAGCGCAGCCCCCGCGGTCAGCCAGGCACCCCCGCGCAGCAGCGCGCGGCGGGACAGGTTGGGGGTGTCGAATTCGCGATAGGCCATTGACGTCTCTCCGGAAGCTCTTTGACGGGGTTCTGCGGGACCGGCGGCGGAGCGTCAATTGCGAATTGAAACGGTTGCATTCGGGCAGTGTCCTATCCATATACGACACATGCTGAACCTCCTTTCGATCCTCCTCGGACTGCTCTCGCTCGTCATCGTCATCCCCGCGACCATCCCGCTGCTCGGCTGGGCGAACTGGCTGGCGCTGCCGCTGATCGTCCTCGGCGTGGTCGTCGGCCAGCTGTCCTCGACCAATGGCGGACGCAATTTCTGCCTCGTCGTGCTGCTGATCGCCGCAATCCGGCTGAGCATCGGCGGCGGGCTGATCTAGGCCGCGCGCACCAGCCGCGCGGCCTTCGCGAAGAGCGTCGGCAGCCCGGCCTCCTCGATCCGGTCGAGCGGCCACCATTCGCCCGGCCCCGCGGGCTGCGGCGCGCCGCGCTGCACCAGCACCGACAGTTCGAGCGCGGCATGCGTGAAGACATGCCGCACCACGCCCGCACTCTCCCATGCCCCCGCCAACGGCGGATCGGCGCGGCCGTCGCCCTGCGCGCTCCAGCCGTCGTCGGGCAGCGCGCGCATTCCGCCCAGCAGCCCCGTGCCCGCGCGGCGAACCAGCCACACCGCCCCGTCGCGCTCGATCCAGAATGCGCGGCCTTGGCGCAGCGGCTTGGGCTTGCGCGGCGCCTTGACCGGGAGGCATGCGGGATCGCCCGCTGCGCGCGCCGCGCACGCCTGCGCCAGCGGGCACAGCAGGCACCTGGGATCGCGCGCGGTGCAGACGGTCGCACCCAGATCCATCATCGCCTGCGCGAAATCGCCCGCGCGCCGATCGGGGGTGATGCTGTCCGCGGCGCTGCGGATCGCCTTGCGCGCGCCGGGCAACGGGTCCTCGATCGCGAACAGCCGGGCGACGACCCGCTCGACATTGGC
>PVBE010759129.1_pt1 | contig 11024 bp, 18 predicted proteins | sample 1631181 | NCBI WGS metagenome assembly PVBE01 (sample SAMN08397723, study PRJNA350692) | Marine metagenome, whole genome shotgun sequencing project. | isolation source: water | place: Pacific Ocean | collected 2012-04 | reverse complement strand
GTTGCTGGTGACGGCACGCATTCACCTGCTCTCACCGGACATTCGCAGGCCGGGCCGGGTGGGGGATTTGATCATCCCGGTGCTTGACCCGGAAGGGAAAGATCGAGAGGCATTTCTGGACTGGGTGGTGAGTCCGGTGATCGGCGAGAAATTAACCGGCGTGCACCGCGAGCAGTTCGCGGTGGCGACCGAGGGCTGGTCGGCGGCCGGATTTGCGGCTCTGCGCTCGGAACTTAAGGCCAAGGCCAAACTTATGGGAAAAGATGGCACGCTGACGATGGACGACGTGATGGGCTTGATTGAGGATCTGCTCCCGCCGGCGATCGGGGAGACCCGCCGATACCAGACGTTGCAAGCGCTGGTCAATTGCACGCGACGGAGCCTGATGCCCAATCCGGACGTGACCGATGAGGAGAGGGAAGCCTGGTCGCACGAGATACGTCAACTTGAGGCCAAGGGTATCCGATAGTGGGTGGAAAGGTCTTACCTTCTGTTTTCCAATGAGATAGGGCCTTTTTCGCCGCTTGGCCAAGCGCGATGGCCGTATCCATGGGGAAGATTCTTCCGGGGATCGCTTGGCCAAGTGCCTTAAAGCCCCTTTTTTCAGGACGTTTCGAGCCAAAACTTTTTTTAATAAAAAATCAAAAAGAGGTTGCACCCCCTAAAAATATTGATAGTTTGTCTGGCCCTTTTCCTTATGGAGAAGGGCAGGTGAGAAATTGGCAGCCCGCCGAAAACCCGCTTTCCCAGGGCAGGGGAGTTATGGAGGGATGCGTCGCACCGCCTCAGTCGAGGCACCCAAATTGTATGCCAGTCAAGAGTTACAACCCTGTAACACCGTCCCGGCGTTACATGGCCGTTTCGTCGTTTTCGGAGATCACGAAAACGAAACCCGAGAAGCGTCTGGTCAAGACCAAGAAGAAGACCGGCGGACGCAACAGCTATGGCCGAATCACGGCCAGGGGCATTGGCGGAGGACACAAGCAGAAGATTCGCAACGTGGATTTCAAGCGGAACAAGCACGGCATGTCCGCCGAGGTGATTGCCATCGAGTATGATCCCTGCCGCTCGGCCCGGTTGGCCCTCCTGCAATATGAGGACGGTGAGAAGCGCTACATGATTGCGGTGGACGGCCTTGAGATAGGCACCAAGGTGATGAGCGGTCCGGAGGCCCCGGTTGAACACGGAAACTTCGTGCCGCTGGCAAAGATCCCGACCGGTTCGGAAATTCACAACCTCGAGATGAGCCCGGGACGGGGCGGCCAGATGGTTCGCTCGGCCGGAACGTCCGCTACGCTGATGGCACTGGCGGACGGTTACGCGCAGGTGAAGCTGCCTTCCGGCGAGATTCGCAAGCTCAACGAGAAATGTTTCGCGACGATGGGAACGGTCGGCAACGCCGACCATGAAAAGATTGTGATAGGCAAGGCGGGTGGCACGCGCAACAGGGGCAAGCGACCCATCACGCGTGCTGTGGCGAAGAACCCAGTCGATCACCCGATGGGGGGCGGCGAAGGCCGCAGTTCGGGCGGGGGGCATCCGATGTCTCCCTGGGGGGTGTTGGCCAAGGGCTTCAAGACGCGGCCCAAGTACAAGCCATCCAACCGCTGGATCATGGTTCGCCGCGACGGTCGGCCGATGAAACAGAAATAAGCAGACATGGGACGTTCGATCAAAAAAGGACCGTTTGTGGAGCAGCACCTGCTCGACAAGATCGAGAGGTTGAATGCCGACGGAAAAAAGAAGCCGATCAAGACATGGTCGCGCCGATCGACCATCGCCCCGGAGTTTGTCGGCCACACGTTTATGGTTCACAACGGGAAACGCTTTGTGACGGTGTTTGTCACGGAGAACATGGTGGGCCACAAGCTGGGTGAATTTGCCGCCACCCGTACCTTCAAGGGGCATGGTACACACACGAACAAGGCAGTTTAGAGCAGAGTAAAATGGAAGTTTTGGCAGTTGCAAAAGGAGTTCGGATGTCCCCGCAAAAGGTGCGGGAGATGACCCGGCAAATCCAGGGCATGCACGCCATGGAGGCCAGCGCACTCCTGGGGAATGTTCCCAGGAAGTCCGCGCGGTTGGTTGCCAAGACGCTCAAGTCGGCGATGGCCAATGCCGAGCACATCGCCGACGGGTGGGATCCGAAGGATTTACGCGATCGTATTGTAAAACTGGAGCAGAAGGTCAGCTCCGCGAACAACAAGAAGACACGCCGAAGCGGTCAGGCCAAGATTGACGCCTACCAGAATTTTCTGGACTCCACCCACAAACTCGACCAGACAATGCTCTACGTCAAGGAGGCAACGGTGGGAGACGCGCCGACGATGAAACGCTGGCGCCCGAGGGCTCGCGGATCGGCCAGTCCGATCCTCAAGCGGTGTTGCAACATCCGGATCGTGCTCACGGATCAAGTTTAAAGGAACCTGTATGGGACAAAAAACCAACCCAATCGGACTACGCTTGATCGTCAACAAGGATTGGCGATCCAAATGGTATGCTGAAAAGAAAGAGTTCGGTGAGCTGCTGGTGGAGGATCACAAGATTCGCCAGATCCTGAAGGATAAACTACAGGCCGCCGCCGTGCCGCGCATCCAGATCGAGCGTGCCACCAGCCGGTGCCGGATCACCATTTACTCCGCCCGGCCGGGTGTGGTGATCGGACGCAAGGGCGCCGAGATCGACAAGATCAAGGAGGAACTCAGCAGGATGACTGGCAAGGAGGTTTATGTCGAGATTGCCGAGGTCAAGAACCCGGAACTCGATGCCCAGCTGGTTGCCGAGAACATATGCATGCAGCTCGAACGTCGTGTCGCCTTTCGGCGGGCGATGAAGCGGGCGGTCCAGGTGTCGATGGACATGGGCGCGCTTGGCATCCGTCTGCGCGTGGCCGGCCGGCTGAACGGGGCCGACATTGCCCGGTCGGAAAACACACGCGAAGGCGCGGTTCCGCTGCACACACTGCGGGCTAACATCGACTACGGCTTTGCCGAGGCCGCAACCCAGTACGGGGTGATCGGCGTGAAATGCTGGATTTGCCGCAAGGATCCCGAAGAGGAGGAGGCGGATCGGGCCAAGCGGGGGCCAAGGCGCGACACCCGCCCAAGACGGCCGATGGGGCCTCGTGGCAACGGTTAAACATTTATTGGAATGGCCTTACTCCCCAACAAAGTCAAATACCGTAAAATGCACCGCGGCAGCCGCAAAGGCACCGCGCAGCGCGGGAACAAGGTGTCGTTTGGCTCCTACGGTCTCCAGTCGCTTGGCCGGGGCTGGATTACCGGCACGCAGATTGAAGCCGCCCGTGTGGCCATCTCCCGCGGCATGAAGCGCAAAGGGAGCATGTGGATCCGGATTTTCCCACAGAAATCCGTGACGAAAAAGCCGCTGGAAGTGCGGATGGGCAAGGGCAAGGCCAACGTCGATCACTGGGTGGCCGTGGTCAAGCCGGCCACAATGCTGTTTGAAGTGGAAGGCGTGACAGAAACCGTCGCACGCGAGGCGTTGAGTTCGGCGGCGGCCAAGTTGCCGGTGCGCTGCCGTTTTGCCGAGCGTGATTAGATGGAATAGTACAGAATGAAAATTTCAGAGATCAGGGACAAGACAAAGGTTGAGTTGGCGGCCCAGGGGCGCGAACTCCGCATGGAGTTGTTCAATCTCAAGCTCCAGAAAGCCTCCAGTCAACTGGAGAAGCCGATCCGCCTGCGTGAGTTGCGCCGCGACATCGCCCGCATTGAGACCCAAGTCACGCAGCTTGGCCGGAAGGGCGCCTTGGGGAACCTGGCCGCGGCACTGGAGGGGGTGAAAGATTTCACGGTGGACGGTGTGGCCGGCGCGTTGCGCGGCTTGGCCAAGGGCGACCTGAGTCGCAAGGATGTGTTGAAAGTTTGCGGGTCGGTGTTCAACAAGCGATGGGTGCGCCTGAGCAGCAGGGAAATGGCGCAACTCATCCAGGCCAAGGGCAGGGAAAAGGCCGTGGAATTGGTCAAGCAGGCAGCGTTACGGAATTAAAAAGGCAATGACCGAGACAGAGACAGCAACTTCAGCGCGCGACAGCCACCGAAAAGTCCGGGAAGGGGAGGTCGTCTCCTCCAAAATGGACAAGACGATCGTGGTGAAAATTTCCTGGCGGATTGCGCACCCGATCTACAAAAAAATCATCACCAAATACAACAAGTTCCAAGCGCATGACGAGAACAACGAGGCGCAGGTGGGTGACCTGGTTGAAATTATGGAGACCCGGCCGCTCTCCAAGACCAAGCGGTGGAGACTGGTTCGAATCGTAAAACGCGGCGAACTGGCCATGGCGGTCGATGAGGCTGCGCCGGCGGCGGAGACTGCAGCTTAAACCGGTAGAGAAAGGAGGCGAAAATGTTACAGCTCAGATCCAGATTAAATGTGGCCGACAACTCCGGGGCCAAGAAGGCCTGGGCGATCGGGGTGCTCGGCATCCGCAAGGACACCGCCTCCGTCGGGGACGTGATCAAGGCCCATGTGCGTGAGGCCGCGCCGGACGGCAACGTGAAAAAGGGCGAAGTGGTCAACGCTGTGGTGGTTCGCACCAAGTCACCCATCCGACGTGCCGACGGCTCCGTGTTGAGGTTTGACTCCAACGCTATCGTGATCATCGACCCCGAGGGCAACCCGCGGGGCACGCGAATTTTCGGGCCGGTGGCTCGTGAACTCCGGGAGAAGAAGTTCATGAAAATCGTCTCGCTGGCACCGGAAGTCATCTGAAAATGGGCAACAAGCGGCACATCAAAAAAGGCGACACCGTTTACATCCTTTCCGGCAACGAAAGAGGCCGAAGCGGCAAGGTCATTGATGTCCTGACCGCGAGCGAGCGCGTGGTGGTCGAGGGGCTGAACATGGTCAAGAAGCACATCCGCAAAAACCAGGACCAGCCGCAGGGTGAGATCGCCGAGCGCGAGGGCACCATCCACTGGTCCAACGTGATGCGCGAGGATCGCTACCTGCGCAACCGGACGGTCGAGGAGGCCGTCACAACCGAAGAGGCCGACGACAAGGCCGAGTCTGAAGAATGATCCCCAGGTTACAGGAAAAATATCAGGAAGAAATCCGCACTAAGCTCCGGGGGCTGGACAAGTACGGGAACGTCCACCAGGTGCCCAAGCTCGAGAAGATCGTGATCAACATGGGCGTGAGCCCGGAGCTGGGAAAAGAGGTGCTGGGTGACGCGGTAAAGGACCTGACCACCATCACAGGCCGCAAGCCCACGTTGAACAAGGCCAAGGTCAGCGTGGCCAACTTCAAGCTGCGCAAGGGCATGACCACCGGGTGCCGCGTGACGCTTCGACGCCAGGCCATGTACGAGTTTCTGGATCGCCTGGTGGCCACTGCGCTGCCCCGGATCCGGGATTTTCGCGGGGTGAAATCAACGGGGTTCGATGGTCATGGCAACTACTCCATCGGCGTGGATGACCAGTCCGTCTTTCCCGAGATCGACGTGGACAAGGTCAAGCACACGCAGGGAATGGACATCACCATCGTCACCACCGCCGGGAACGATGACGATGCCTACGAGTTGTTGAAGGAATTTGGAATGCCGTTCGACGGTAAACGTAAATAGGGAAGATATGGCAAAAAAAGCCTGGATGGAGCGAAACAAGCGCAAGGCCAAGACGGTGGCCAAGTACGCGGCCAAGCGGGCCGAGTTGAAGGCCAGCGGCGACTACGAGGCCTTGGCCAAGCTGCCGCGCGATGCCAGCCCGGTGCGGCTGGTCAACCGGTGCGAGGTCACCGGCCGGCGGCACGGGTACTTCCGCAAGTTCCGCGTGTCGCGTCTGACGTTTCGCGAGTTGGCCCGCTCGGGAATGATCCCCGGCGTGACCAAGGGCAGCTGGTGAGGAGACAGTAATGGACCCGATCGCTGATCTACTGACCTGCATCCGCAACGCCAACCAGGCGTTGAAGCCGGAAATCACCGTACCCCACTCCCGGATCAAGGAGAGCGCCGTGCGCCTGCTCAGGGACGAAGGCTACCTGGAGTCGTTCAACGTCGAGGGCGACGTCAAGCGGAGCATCTGCATCCGCCTCAAGTTCCAGGGCCGCAAGGGCATCATCTCCGGGCTGCAGCGGATCAGCAAACCGGGGCTGCGCCATTACACCTCGGCCAAAGACATCCCGCTCATACTGGGCGGCATGGGGATCGCCGTGGTGAGCACACCGCAGGGGCTGATGAGCGGGCACGACGCTCGCCGCAAGAACCTCGGCGGCGAACTGCTTTTCAAGGTCTGGTAACGGAAACGGAAACAATGTCACGAGTCGGGAGCAAAACAATCGAAGTGCCGGACAAGGTCAAGGTGGCCATCACCGACAGCCACGTCTCGGTCGAGGGGCCCAAGGGCAAGCTGGAAATGGATATGCCCCGGCGCACCAGCGTATCCCAGCAGGAGAATACCCTGAGCGTGACCCGCGACGGTGACGACCGCGTGGCCAGGGCGATGCACGGACTCGGCCGCTCACTGCTCAACAACATGGTGGTCGGCGTGTCGGAGGGGTTCGTGAAGAAACTCGAGATCAACGGGGTCGGCTTCAAGGCCATGGTCAGTGGCAGCACCGTCACCATGAACCTTGGTTACTCCCATCCGATCAAGTACGACCTGCCTGACCAGGTGACGGTGTCCGTGGACAAGGACACCAGCGTCACCATCGAGGGGCCGGATAAGCAGAAGGTGGGCCTCGTGGCTGCCGAGTTACGCGGGTTCTACCCGGTGGAGCCGTACAAGGGCAAGGGCGTCAAGTACGCCGACGAACACGTCCGCCGCAAGGAAGGCAAGACCGTACAGTAATTTTTGAAACGCCGCGGTTCAGCCGGGGCAGGTGAAATGAGAGCTGATAAAAAACGTGATTTGATAAAACGCCGCCGGTGGCGCATCCGCAAAAAGGTTGTGGGCACCGTCGAGCGTCCCCGCATGAGCGTGCGTTTCACCCACAAGAACATCTACGTCCAGTTCATTGACGATGACGCCGGCAACACCATTGCCTCGGTGTCCACCCGGGCCAAGGCTGCCAGTGGCCTGTCCGCCAATGCAGCCGGCGCGGGCAAGATTGGCAAGCTCGCCGGGGAAGCGGCCAAGGCGGCTGGCATCAAAACGGTCGTGTTCGACCGCAGCGGCGCCCGGTTTCATGGGAAAGTCAAGGTCTTGGCCGACGCGGCCCGCGAGGCAGGATTAAAACTATAAGGATTACCGTGGCAGAAGAACCCAATCAAAACGAGAGCACTCCCTCCGCCGAGACGCCGCAGGCCACACCGGAGCCGGCCGCTACACCGAAGCCGACCGCTACACCGAAGCCGACCGCCGAGGCGCAGCCAGCCAAGGCGCAACCCACCTCGGGAGGTCAAGGCCAAGCGCAGGGTGGTGGTGGTCGTTTCGGAGGTCCCGGCCAACGTCAGGGTGGCGGTGGTCGTTTCGGAGGCCCCGGCCAACGTCAGGGCGGCGGTGGCCAGCGCGGCCGCTTTGGCGGCAGAGACCAGCCCGATGACGGATTTACCGAGAAAGTACTTTGCATCAACCGCTCGGCCAAGGTGGTCAAGGGAGGCCGCCGTTTCGGCTTCAGCGCCGTGGTGATCGTGGGCGACAAGAAGGGTCGGGTCGGTATGGGGCAGGGGAAGGCCAACCAGGTCGCCGACTGCATTCGCAAGGCCAGTGAAAATGCCCGCACACAACTGGTGAGCGTGATCCTGCGTGACACGACCATTCCGCACGAAGTCCTGAGCCGGTATGACGGAGCGAAGGTTTTGCTTCGCCCGGCCTCCAACGGCACCGGGATCATTGCTGGCAAGACTGTTCGGGCCGTCTGCGAATTGGCCGGGGTGCGCAACATGCTCAGCAAGTCGCTTGGCTCGAACAACCCCGTGAACCTGGCCAAGGCAACGCTCCACGGCTTGTTGGGATTGCGCGACCGAAACGAAGTCATGAAGGCCCGGGGCAAAAGTATTCCGGAGCCCGAGGCCGAAACCGCCGAGGAACCGGGCGCCGCCGCAGAGCCGGTGGCTGCGGAAGAACCGGCCACCGCTGTGGAATAGACAACCTTAACGAGACATGCGACTGCACGATTTAAAACCAGCCCCCGGATCAAAGCACCGACGCAAACGGATCGGCCGCGGTCCGGGCAGTGGCCGCGGAGGGCACACCAGCACCCGCGGCCAGAAGGGTCAGGGCTCGCGTTCCGGCTCATCGACCCGACCGGGGTTTGAGGGTGGCCAGCTGCCGCTGGCCCGCCGCCTGCCCAAGCGGGGCTTCAACAACAAGCGCTTTGCCACCGTTTACATCCCGGTCAACATCGACAGCCTCAACCAGTTTGAGGACGGCGTCCGGGTGGACGAGGCAGAGCTTCGCAAAGTCGGCCTGGTGAATGGCCGAGGCGACGGGGTCAAGATACTCGCCCGCGGCAAGCTGAAAAAAAAGCTGACCGTCTGCGCGGCCGCCTTCAGTGCCGGTGCCAAGGCGGCCATCGAGGAAAAAGGTGGCTCCTGTGAGGAGGCAGCCAAGGGCGGCGCAGCCGCTTCCGACGAATAGTTCTTGAATTTGATTGCCCGATAAACGCAACCCATGGCCAGTGACAACCACATAACCCGCATGATCGCCGGCTTCCGGAACTGCTTCAAGATTCCGGAGCTGAGTGAGCGGATTATCTTCACCCTTCTGGTGCTGGCTGTCTGCCGGTTGATCGCCTGGGTTCCCATCCCAGGATTGGACGGGGTGGAGTTGCAGGGCTACTTCGACGATTTGCGCGAGAAGCAAAGCGAGGGCGGGATTGGTTTCATGGGCATGTACAGCATGTTCACCGGGGGCGCTTGGGAGCGGTGTTCTATTGGTGGCCTCGGGATTATGCCCTACATCAGTGCCACGATCATTTTACAACTGATGAGCCCGATCATCCCCAAGCTCTCCCGTCTTTCACGCGAAGAGGGTGGCCGGGTGAAGATCATGCAGATTGGGCGGGTGATGACGTTGTTCCTTTGTCTTGGCCAGGGCTATGTCATGTCGCTTGGCTGGTTGAACCCGGGCACGGTATTTAGCAATTGGACCGGTGGCCCATTGGTTCTTAACCCCGGCTTTTGGTACCATATACAGACCATGATGGCGCTCACCTGCGGCACGCTCCTGTTGATGTGGCTGGGTGAGCAGATCACCGAGCGGGGGATAGGCAACGGCGTCTCGCTGGTCATCACGATTGGAATCGTGGCGGATCTGCCGAGGGCATTACCGATGATTTGGGACATGTACGGGCCCGAGTCGACCGGTGACCATGGCATGTTCGAGGGGATTTTCCTGGTACTCTTGCTTTTGGCTGTTGTCGCCGGGGTGGTCGCGGTGACACAGGCCCAGCGCAAGGTGCCGGTGCAGCACGCGCAACGCGCTGTGGGCCGCAAGGTGTACGCCGGCGGGAGTTCGTTCATGCCACTGCGCGTCAACTACTCCGGCGTGATGCCGCTGATTTTTGCCCAGGCCATCCTGATGTTTCCTGGAATGGTCTTGAACGGGTTGGGGGGACCTGGAGGGGTATTAGAGGGCAATTTTTTGCAGGATTATGTGCAGACCGCAGCGGTCTGGTTTCAGCCACCGCATTTCTTTTACTACTTGACCTATGCGCTGATGATCATGTTCTTCGCCTATTTTTGGGTGGCAACCACGTTCAATGAGATCGAGATTGCCGACAACCTGAAGAAAAACGGCGGTTACATACCGGGCATACGGCCGGGCAAGGCGACCAGCGACTTTTTGCACCGGACAATGAGCAGGATTACGTTCGCAGGAGCAATGTTCCTGGTGATCATCGCCCTCATACCGATGCTGCTCGGCCAATGGTTGACCATCCCTTTCCAAGTGTCCCAGTTCTTTGGTGGGACAAGCATTTTGATTGCTGTGGGTGTCACGATCGACACCATGCGGCAGATGGAGTCGTATCTGTTGATGCGGCATTATGACGGATTTTTGAGGAAGGGCCGCGTACGTGGCCGCTTCTGACGCTGGTGGTGAAACAAGCCCCCAGCGGTTTGTTCCTTGATAGAAACCGGCCAAGCCAAGGCTTGGCTCTGGATCGGGTGCTGAGGCGCCCGCGGACGGCATGATCCACTTGAAGAAAGATCATGAGATAGTAGCCATGCGCCTGGCCGGCGGGGTATCCTCCATCGTGTTGCGAGAGGTGGCAGCCTTTGTCCAACCGGGCGTCAGCACACTGGAGATTGACCAGTATGCTGGGGAGCGCATCAGCCGCTACGGCGGCAAAAGCGCCTTCCTTGGTTACCGGGATTATCCCTGCCAGATTTGCATCTCCGTCAACGAGGAGGTCGTGCACGGCTTGGCCTCCGAGCGGTGTGTTCAGTTTGGCGACATCGTTAGCCTCGACGTTGGGGTGCGATATGATGGCTATATCGGTGACAACGCCACAACCGTGGCCGTCGGCGGATGCGACCCGGCTGTGCAGCGGATGATGGAAGTGACCGAGAAATCCCTGCATGAAGGGATTGGCCAAGCGCTGCCCGGAAACAAGGTCGCGGATATCTCACGGGCCATCCAGAGCTGTGTCGAGGCTAACGGATACAGCATCGTGAGGGAGTTTGTCGGGCACGGCGTGGGCAAAAAAGTCCACGAGGATCCGCAAATCCCGAACTTCGACGATGGCAATCGGCGCTCCCCGGTCTTGAAGCCAGGGATGACACTGGCCATCGAGCCGATGGTCAATCTAGGCCAACGGCACGTCGAGATGCTGGAGGATGGCTGGTCGGTGGTCGCCCGGGACGGGTTGCCATCGGCCCATTTTGAGCACACTATCCTCGTGAACGACGGTGAGCCGGAGATTTTGACATGCCCGGGCAACCTGCCATCCGAGCCGAGGGAATCGTGAGGGACAAACGTCCTCCGGCCACCTTCGTGGTGGAGTTGGCCAACGGCCATCGGGTGTTTGCCCGAGTGTTGTTGAAACAACGGGAACAGATGCCAGGCATCAAGCTTGGCGACAGGTTGAATTTAGATATCTCGCCTGCTGATTTCAGC
>PVBE012121518.1_pt1 | contig 11025 bp, 12 predicted proteins | sample 1631181 | NCBI WGS metagenome assembly PVBE01 (sample SAMN08397723, study PRJNA350692) | Marine metagenome, whole genome shotgun sequencing project. | isolation source: water | place: Pacific Ocean | collected 2012-04 | reverse complement strand
TTACAACCCAAAGGCCTTCTTCACTCACGCGGCATCGCTGCATCAGGGTTTCCCCCATTGTGCAAGATTCCCCACTGCTGCCTCCCGTAGGAGTCTGGACCGTGTCTCAGTTCCAATGTGGCTGATCGTCCTCTCAGACCAGCTATGGATCGTTGCCTTGGTGAGCTTTTACCTCACCAACAAGCTAATCCACCGCGGGCTCATCCAAAGGCGATAAATCTTTCCCCAGCCACCAAATGACATCTTCTTCATAGCAATTCATTACTTTCATCCAAACCCGCTGCATAAGAAACTTTCGACTGCGACCATTGTGTTTCAACAACCGCTCCCGTTTCTCTGCTGCGCGTCTTGACACATATGCTCTTGTAATAAATCAGCCCCCAATTACGGCCGCGTGTAGACCGGTTCTTTTCATCGTTATGAGCCTTCACGCGACGCCGAAGATCCGATGTCACGCCGATATAGCTCTCTCGATTCTCATCTTGGTTCACCAAAATATAGGCATAGTGCATTTCAGATACTGAGATCACTCTTCTAAAGAGGTCATTAAGTGGCTGGGCTTATACGGTATTAGCTCAAGTTTCCCGGAGTTATTCCGTACCTCTAGGTAGATTCCCACGTGTTACTCACCCGTCTGCCACTTTCCACCCGAGCAAGCTCGGGCTTCACGTTCGACTTGCATGTGTTAAGCCTGCCGCCAGCGTTCGTCCTGAGCCAGAATCAAACTCTCAAGTTTAAGTATCCTGGCTAGTCTTACTAATTGACGAGTCCCACACATCTACCATTTGGCATATGCCATTTAGCAAATGCGTGGCTCTAACGTGACTAGCTAGTATCCTTGTCGCCAAGAATACCGCCACCCACGCTTCTCTTCCTCTATCCACAATGTCAAAGAGCAGCTGCGCGAGGCCAAAACGAGCCTCCCGAGACAACACAGACCCCCCGGCAGAGCTATTGCCCTACCGACCGAATCTGCGGAGGTGCTGTATACGCTTCAATTCCCTTCAAAGTCAAAGGGAAATTTGCGGTTTTCCGCGCCTAACAATCTACTCTCAGTTGACTTTTTGAGCTAGCCCGTGACAAGCACACTCAACCATTAGCTGTATAAAATAACAGAGCATTGATGATTTCCTAAGCGCCTTAAGGCAGGCTCAGCCAAAGATCTGGCGACCATCCAAATGATACGTTTGAGCCGGGCAGCCCTTGGCCATTTTGCCACTTTTCAAGGGCACGTGAAGACCCGACTGACGAAGGGGAGACCCGATTATGGCAAAACCAACCATTGGCCTAGCCTTGGGCGGCGGCGTGGCGCGCGGCTGGGCGCATATTGGCGTCATTCGGGCCATGCGGCGAGCAGGAATCCAGCCGGACATTATCGTCGGCACCTCAATTGGCGCCCTGGTCGGTGCCGCCCATCTCACTGACAATCTGGATATTTTGGAAGAATGGGCCCGCGGCCTTAACAAACGCCGTCTCTTAAGCTACCTGGATCTGACCTGGAGCGGCGGCAGTTTTCTGGGCGGTGCGCGCCTAAGCAAACTTTTGGTTAAATATTTCGGCAAATTCAATATCGAGGATTTGGATCAAAAATTCATTGCCGTCACCACCGAATTGGCAACCGCTCACGAAATATGGATTCAGCACGGGAATCTGGTCGAAGCCATCAAGGCGTCCTATGCACTGCCCGGCGTTTTCAGCCCCATCAAAATTGACGGGCGATGGCTGATTGATGGAGCGCTGGTTAATCCGGTTCCAGTATCCGTGTGTCGCGCCATGGGCGCGCGGCTCGTCATTGCTATCGGACTACAGACTGATGCCTTCGGCAAGGGTATCCTCAATGAGGGACCTCTGTTTGCAGAGGGTGAGAACGGCGACAACAAAACCCCAGCAAGCCTCACCGAAAAGCCTAAGACCAGCCCGCAACGCATGGTCATGCGCCAGCTCTTTGGTTCGAGTCCGAAGGCGCCGGGCGTCGGCACCGTAATGCTCGCTGCATTGAACATCGTCATGGATCGGCTGGGCCGATCGCGCATGGCAGGCGACCCGCCCGACGTGCTTATCGCGCCTCGCGTTGGACATATCAGCTTGATCGATTTTGACCGGGCAGCCGAGGCCATCACCATTGGCGAAGAAGCATTTGCTGAAGCACTGCCGCGCATCAAAGAAGCGATAGGCGTTTTAAGTTAAGCGAACCCCTTTTCCTAACGCCGTGACATTCCTTGAGCGTTCAAAATGCAATTTCGAAATCGCAATTAACACTTCCCGACATCAACAAACTCGGATACATCAAAAAGATTCTAACGAGCATTAATCTGAGCGCAATTGGCTCATTTGATCTTCTTGTGTAAAGCCCGTTGAAGCGGCGTTTCTGAGTATGTGTTGCGAATCAGCTTGTCGCAATGTATTCGCGCAGAGCTTCAGCCTCCATCACCGTCTCGGCAATCCGCCACTTCACAACATCTCCGATCGATACGATGCCGCGAATGGCGCCATCTTCGACGACGGGCAAATGCCGAATACGGCGCTTCGTCATGAGTTCCATTAGCGCATCGACCGTGTCATGCAACCGACATGTAACCACTTCGACACTCATGAAATCGCTGACGGGTCGCGACAGCGCGGGCGAGCCTTGCCGGGCGATCGCTTGCACAACGTCGCGTTCCGACAATACGCCGCAAAGTGCGCCTACTTGATCGACCACAACGGCAGCACCAATTCTCTTATCCGCCAAGAGCCGCACCGTTTCAGATAGTTGTTTTCTACGCTCTATTGTGTAGACGGACGTTCCTTTTGTTTTCAAAAGACTTTCAACAATCATGGCAAGTCTCCCTGTTTTATTTAAATCCGGCTCAATAGGTTCGTCCTCTTAGCCAATGACACATGGCGACCGACCTAACGACCGCCAGCACCGGACTCGAACAGGCTACCCCTTTACAAATTGGCAAACGCTAATGGGAATCATGCCCGGAACACATGAATGAAGCAAGTGTGCGCCGCAAAATATCACTTGGAATGTGTCAAAGTGATGCCATAATTTGATCATAGAACACTTTACAATTACCCATGCTGGCAGCTCACCGGTAGCCCATGCGCAATCCCATCTATTTGCGTCAACTGAAGAGAAATTTGGATCATTGGATCAAAGCAGGTCTAGTGGATCCGGATTGTGCAGACAACATTCTCGAGGATTGTCCGGAAGAAGAACTCAACCGTGATTACGACTCTCAAACTCTTCTTTTTACCACCGTGAACGTGAGTTGCGGCATCGACAGCTATTTTGTTCCTGAAGGCTCAGGCAAGAAAATTGAGGCCGCAATCAGAGAATTATTAGAAATCGAGCGTGTTGCCATAGAGGTCACCGTTGACGACGAGGGAACGGCTGCCATCAAGAGCCTCTATCTCGACGACGAATTCTTTTATGAGGAGACCCTTCTCTAATCCTCAGCGATCAAACGGCTCTTGCCTTTGAACGAATAACCCAAATAAAAGCAACCCTGCAAAGAAACCGCCGAGGTGCGCCTGCCAGGCAATAGCCCCCGTATCGCTGCTAAAATTGAGCAATCCGGTCAGGCCGATTAACAAGTTTAGGGCTACAAATATGATAGCAAAGACGACCACGCGATAATTCGTTACGTTGACCAAACCATCCGCGCGGGGTTGGTAGAGCGGCGATGGTACAAAAATAAAGCGAATTGCGCCGCCCATGAGGCCCGAGATTGCGCCCGAAGCGCCAATAAGGGGAATGTTGGGATCTGAGAATGACAACAAATGGGCGGCAGCTCCAATCGCACCACACATTAGGAAAAATGCAATAAAGCGCATATGTCCCCCCGTCGTGAAGCCCAGCCGGCGTGCAACCGCCGAGCCGAAAGCCATCAACCAGAGAAGGTTGAAAAACAAATGCATCAAATCTGCATGAAGAAAAATGTGGCTCACGAATGGAAAAAACCGACCCACAAAATCGACAAAAGTGTCTGGTGCGCCCCCAGCCGTGCCGTCTGACAGCAAAAAACCAACAATACGCTTGGGAATAAAGCCAAAGTACGAAATGACGCGATCATCTATGGCAGTTGGCAATAAAAACCTTATGACGTGTACACAGGCGATTGCGCCCACCAACCATGTAACGACAGGCGGAAGATTGAAGACAGGCTGCCGTCTTGGCCGGAAGTGACCAAATCTGGGGCCATTATCAAAGCTCATGTTTTGCCTTTTATCGGGACTTACATACATAACCAGACATTGACTCGACACAGGTTGTGTTCTGCGTAGATCGCTACACAGGGGCAGCCATTTTTTGTGAGTAAATTTATACCCGCGAGAGTAGTCGAGGGTTGGTTATGTTCATCTCATTTGGTTTGAGGTTAAGCGACGACTCTGCAATATTGCAAGCGTCGATGTTCAATGGTTTTTTGCTTTATTCTTTCTTATCTCCCGCTTGATTGATGCTCAATTCGTTTTTGTAGCGCTGCCACCTTTCAACATACTGCTGAGCCGATAACGAGACATACCTGATCTCCTCCGGCTTCACCGCGCGCACGATCCGTCCAGGCGAACCGAACACCAATGAATTGTCCGGAATTTCCTTGCCCTCGGCAATCAGCGTATTGGCGCCGATAATGCAGTTTGTGCCGATTCTTGCTCCATTCAAGATGATACTTCCTATACTGATCATTGAGTGATCGGCAATCGTGCACCCGTGGAGCATAACCATATGCCCGATGGTAACATCCGCGCCGATGGTTAGAGGGAACCCGGGATCAGTATGAAGAACGCTACCATCTTGAATGTTCGAACGCTCGCCAATTGAAATGAGCTCATTGTCGCCCCTGATGACCGCGCCAAACCAAATACTTGCATCTGGTGCCAGTTTCACCCGCCCTATGACATCGGCTGTCGGCGCAATCCAATAGCCTGAACCCTCCGCTAGATAGGGGCCCGCCTCAGCGAGCGAATAAAGTGTCATCGGTAGTCTCCCAGTAATCTGGCACAAGATAAAAGCGAGCCGCAGATATGCCGGAGCGGCCTTAAAATGTCCAATGCCAAACAAAGAGGCGCGGGAATGATCCCGCGCCTCTTGGGTGATAGGCTGAGGAGAAGGGAGGCAAGACAATCGCCAACGCTCGCTTGGCTACGCGTAGAGCGCCAATGTTTGCGCTAAGATCACCACACCGACAATTGTGCAAGTCACATAGACTAGATATGACGTCAGACGCGGATAGGAGCGCGGATTGGTAAAGACCATCCAAGTGCCACCCCAATGGCATGCCGGCGCGACATGCGTCTCAACGAGGCCCTATCACTCAGCTATCACTTCAAACGACCGTGGCTGACCCAGTGGCCGACATCAACAATAAAGTGCAAGAGTTTGTCTTATTCCTGGCGCTGTCCAGCGCGGGCTGAGACTAAACGGGCCTAGCGCGATGCGTCATCCGTCGCCCGACATACCGGCAACCACCGGCAGATCAAATTCCAAAATTGCCATTTGAAAGGCATAGGAAATTTCATCGTCTTCATCATCCTTGAAGATCACGCCGATGAACTCATCGCCAATATAAACTTCGACTGAATCATCCTTTTGGGGCCGGCTACGGATGGTAATCGTATCCAGCCGGAACGTATCCCGGAGATACTTCTGAAGCCTTGAAATTTCCAACCTATCCACGAAAAACTCCAATCAAGCTGTTACAGGTGCGAATCCCTTGGGGTACCTAAGATCGTCATATGCCGCACGCTTTCAAGTCAAGAGTCGCGAGCGTTTTGCAATTGTCTATGAGGGTGCATTTGGGCTTAGCTACGCCCCCGATAGGCCAGCACGCCCTGGTCAGGAATCCAAACACCTTCGGGGGGAACTCCGGTTTGATAAAAAACGTCTATGGGTATCCCGCCCCTTGGAAACCAGTAGCCGCCGATGCGCAACCAGCGGGGACTCATTTCTTTGACCAGCCGCTCGGCGATTGCGATCGTCGACGCCTCGTGGAACGCGCCGTGATTTCGGAACGACCCGAGATAGAGCTTCAGCGACTTGCTTTCGACGATGAATGAATCCGGAACGTAATCGATAACCAGGTGAGCAAAGTCAGGCTGCCCGGTAATCGGACAGAGGCAGGTGAATTCCGGACAGGTAAATCGAGTGACGTAGATAGAGGCCGGGTTCGGGTTTGGAACGCACTCAATAATTGCCTCGTCAGGTGATGAGGGCAATTCGACTTTATTTCCCAATTGATGAGGCTTCGTCTCTGATGCTGCGCTGTTCATGTGGCTTTGCTTTTGTTGATTGTTAGTCCGCGATCCCTACGCCGTCGCAGGATCAAGCGGTTCGCCATTTGCGTACCAGGAATCCATCTTGTTTATATAGAATGCCACGTAATCCTTGATGCTGGCGACCTCCACGAACGGGTCTTCATAAGACCAGACCGCATTTTCCAGTGAGCGTCCGTTCACGCGAATTGTCCAATAGGACGCCTCGCCCTTAAAAGGACAATAGGTGTGGTGATCGGTACGCTCCAAATAGCCCATCAGCACGGACTCTCGAGGAAAATAGTAGACCGGACCGTGCTGGGATTCTCGCAAAACTAAGACTTTGTCACTTTCCGCAATGGTTTTGCCTTTGAAGACGGTTGTAATCTGATCGTTGCCGATCTCAACGTGAATTTTATGCTCCGGGTGGGTGGTATACCACGACTCCTGTTCAGAGCCGGAAACCGTTAAACCCATGTTGAGCCTCCCTAACCTTTGTTTTCCCTAAGACCGGCTGCCCCAAGGGCACCATCCGTCCATTGCCAATTATAGTTGCCGGAAAAATTCAATCGAACACGTATACCCATTGGATACCGCAATTGATTATACTGAACTTCCCGAGGGGTTGGAACAAAGAGAGTCAGTGTAGTGGTCCATTTGGGGCTGAAAGCGGGCATCTAACAGGTGGCTTTCTAGCCCCCGTTTGATCGACTTTGGCAAAAACAGACCGCAAGGTCGTGTATAGGTCGCCAGCCAGACAATCTTCCACATTCTATTGATTGTTTTGAGCGTCTGCTGCCAAATCTGCTTCAACCTGAGCTTTAATCTCCTTCATTTCTCTGACTGTTCTTTCAAAACTCAGGCCGTCTATTTCCGACATGGTTGTATCACTATAAATACTGACGGTCTTGTACAGATACTCGTCTAATTCGACTTGATCCAACACCCACGCGGCAAAGTCCGAATACATAATAACGCGCCGTGTGGGAATTTCGCCCTCCCCAACGACCACCCTAACAGTGCCGCGGGGAGGTTCAACCAAGAGCTGACCCGGCCGCAGGATGACGTACTCAAGCCCGCTCTCTCGAATGATCTTTTCCATAAGCCCCATGTCATTGTATGGCCCGCGCAAATTGTACGCCCAAAGGCCTCTTTCGGGGGTGATGTCGTCAGGTTTTGGTGTGTCTGGTCTATAGCCCAGCCGCCACACCTCCGGCGCGGCAATGGAGCCCGTGACGAACAAGCGTTTGTTGCCTTTCGCCTTCATGGCATCAATAATGTTTCGGGTTCCTTGCGACATGAGATCGGTTTCAGGAATCTCTTCGCTTGGATCGATGCGTGGCCCATACACTGAAATGACTATTTCACTTCCATCTCCCGAAAGCGCTGCCTCGAGAGACGCTTTGTCGTACACGTCCCCTTTGACGACAGTGAGGCGCGGATGAGGCGCGTAGCGGACCCTATAAGGCCGTCGAGCAAGCGCGATCACTTCATGGCCGCGCCATAAGGCTTGTGGAATCAAATCATCCGCGGTTTTCGATGTTGCGCCGATGAGAACGATGGTAATGCCGGAGGGCTCGGTGCCCTCATGTGCACAACCTGTATCGACCAGCACGAGCATCGTAAAAACAATCATGATAGATGTGAAGGAATTGATGATCGGACTGCAAAGCAATCCTCGCATACTTTGACAGTTTGTTATTGGACTAACCTTCATCGCAGGTCTTTCATTTTCCCTTGTCCCTCTAGGAAAGCACGTCTCGCGCAGAGACGGTAGGCCTATTCATTTCTTCGTACCGTCTTCACAAAGTCATCGCTTACGTTTCCGTGGAGAAAATTGCCGTTTAGGTCGTAGAACCTGGCATTATTCCAATACTCGCCCGGCCGTATGACAAGTTCGTCGATATGATGGATTTTTTGGCCGTTTGCTTGGCTCGTAAAATAGCAGCTATCCTCCTTCATCGCGCCCCTGAGTTCCGAGCCATCCTCACTTTTTGATAAATAAAACTCACATCCCTCGTTGAAACGCACGTCATCCAACGTGACACTTTCTAGTATCGACAGATCGAGATGGGCATCGATGAAGCGCTTGCTCTCCTTAAAGAAATGGAATCGCATTTTGACCATCCCTGAATCAGAATCGGGATAAAAGTGCTGTAGTCCTGCACCAAGCACTGCCTCCGTTGCGCCATCGCCCGATTGCGCAAAGAAGGTGACGCCATCAAAGTCGTTGATGGTCACCAGCGTGAGAATTTGATGGTGCGGCGTGTGTTTCTTGTTATCGGGAACAGTGTTGGCGACATCGGCGGCGAGCTGTGCACTGTTGTCGTACGTGCCGCCAACCCAATCTTGAATCAGCGCCAATACATCTTCCATTACTTGCGAGGAATTCATGTTGTCAGCACTAACAGCTGCCTGCGTCAGGCAAAAACCAAAGAGCAATAAGGCGAAGGTAGAACGAATCTTAATAACCACTTTTGTTGACATGTATCATTCCCACACGGGCTGAATGGATCAATTGTCCGCCCACATAATGATATCAGTTTCTAACAGTTTTGCGACAGCATCGTTCTGCTCTATGATGGAGACGTTCCATGTGACACAGATCGGTCAGACGCAAGACCTGGCCCTATCTGACGGAGGTTACCGTGTCTGTTCGAGGTTTATCCCGTCGCTCCACATTGAAACTCCTCGGCGCGTCATCGCTTGCCTTGAGCGCTCCAGCGTTCAGTCGAGTGGCTCAATCGGCTCATGTCGTTGTTATCGGTGCTGGATTTTCTGGGCTTTACGCCGCCATGCTACTTGAGGGCGAAGGCGTAAAAGTTACCGTGTTGGAAGGCGACACACGCGTCGGCGGCCGTGCACGCACGATGTATGACCTGCCCGGCCAGCCTGAAGCGGGAGCGAAGGAGATTGGCGGCATGTATGCGCGTGTCGTGAGCATCGCCGATGAACTTAGCGTCTCACTCACCAATCCCATTGAAATGGATTCGGAAAACGTCAATCTCGGCGGCATCAAAATGGCAATCAGCTTGGACGGCAACCTCATTGATGATGAGCAATGGGCCACATCGCCCCACAACACATTGCCACCACTTGAGCGGAGGCTTCCTCCGAACGCATTACTCTGGTCATCGATGGCCAAAGACAATCCGATCGAGGACTTGGAGACTTGGCTCGATCCCAGCATCCAAGAGCAATACGACATGCCGTTGTCCGACTATCTCAATTCAACCGGCATCTCGGCCACGGCCCAGCGGATTTTGGCAAATGATGCGTATAAAGAAGACCTCTCTCAGATCTCGGCTCTCGATGTCCTTCGATTGGTCAAGGTATTTGAATTCTATCAACGCCAAGACAGCACTAATTTGCACATTGATGGTGGGACAAGCAAATTACCGGAGGCCATGGCCAATTCTCTGAAAGGCGATGTTCTTCTCAACAAAAAAGTTGTCGCCATTTCCCAAGACACGACGGGCGTCAAGGTCTCCTGCGGGGACGGCACCACACATGATGGCACGCATATTGTTTGTTCGATACCGTTTTCCGTTTTACGCACAGTAGAAATAGATCCCCAACCGCCAGCACTTCAGAAGCAAGCCATCGATAGGCTTCCCTATTCGGAGGCTATGGTCATCTTCTTTACGGCGGCGCCATATTGGGAGGACGACGGCTTGGCGCCAAACACCTGGACGGACGGGCCGTTGGGCCTGATTCAATACTTACCGTACCACGGAGGCACGTTCTGGAGCTTTTCCAATGGCAATGCTTCGCGCTGGCTCGACGGATTAACCCATGAAGAAAGCAATCAGGCGATACTTGCTGAACTGACCCGCGTCAGGCCATCGACGCAAGGTAGAATAGAAGTCACGGGGCTGCACTCGTGGACAAGTCATCCGTTTTCACTTGGCCAATATAAGTATTTTGCCCCAGGCCAAATTCGACGTTTCGCCGACAAGATGGCCCGCCCATTTGACCGCGTTCACTTTGCAGGAGAGCACACGGCCATCCTCAATATCGGGTTAGAGTCGGCGATGGAATCGGGAGAGCGGGCGGCCATCGACATTCTGGGGCAGATTTAAGGACCGGCGAGTATGGCGGGCGAGCCGCCGCTTATGCGGCGCACCCGCGCAGGTGTTTTGTTCCTTTTGGAATAAAACTACCGGGAGCGATAGTAAGACTAGAGCGCCTCCGCTTCAGTGGACAGCGCTCTAGGCCCGTGGCGATTTTGATTGAGTTGCATACTCCGATGGATTAGGAGGATTCGCGATGGAAGTAAAATAAGGCGCATTGGCCCTATGTCCGACGAGAACTCCGCAACAACAGACTGGCACCACAAACCACTAGCTCACTCAAAACGGCGTGCAGATCCCCCGCCCATTTTTTTGGAATACAGTTTCCGGCCCTTTTTCATGCTGGCCGGTCTTTGGGCGGCGATGGCAGCTCCGCTGTGGCTTGCTACATTCGTTAGTATACAGATTATTCCGTACGGCGTCGATCCGCTAATTTGGCATCAACACGAAATGCTATTCGCTTTTGCGGGCGCGGCCATTGCCGGATTCATTTTGACGGCAATCCCCAATTGGACCGGGCGTTTACCGGTGAGTGGCTGGCGACTTGGCGTCTTGGTAGGCTGTTGGCTACTCGGCCGGGGTGTCTTCTCATGGCTGGCAGGGGTGCCTTTTTATGGCTGTCAGGGGGCGTCTTCTTATGGCTTGCAGGGGTGTCAGGAAGCGTCTTCTTATGGCTGTCAGGAGGCGTCTTCTTATGGCTGGCAGGGGTGTC
>PVBE010577032.1_pt1 | contig 11025 bp, 9 predicted proteins | sample 1631181 | NCBI WGS metagenome assembly PVBE01 (sample SAMN08397723, study PRJNA350692) | Marine metagenome, whole genome shotgun sequencing project. | isolation source: water | place: Pacific Ocean | collected 2012-04 | reverse complement strand
CGATTCACTCGCGCGAGTTCCTGGTAGTCAAGCCCGTACCGCCACGCAATCGTGTATAGCGTCTCACCGGTTTGGACGATGTGGGTCCTCGCTTCATAGCTTACGAGAGAACTCGTGCAGCCACCGACCGCCAGCAGAATGATGCCGGCAGCGAGCAACAGAGTGCCTGATCGAGGAGCCCGATGTGCATGAAGTTGCCTGCGCATCGCCGCACAGACCGATTAATGCAGTCGAAGAAACAACACTACCGCCACACCGAGCACGACAACCAGCCACCCGATGGTATCGACATTCGCACGCAACCGACGTTGCATGGGCTCGCCGCCCCAACGGATCAGGCCCGCGACGAGGAAAAATCTTCCCCCCCGGCCGATCATCGAAGCTAGAATGAATGCGGGCAGCAACATATGCAGAGCGCCGGCCGCAATCGTAAATATCTTGTACGGTATCGGCGAGAAACCCGCGGCTAGAACGGCGAGGAATCCCCACGTGACGAACCATTCCGTGGATCGAATATAACTGTCCCAGTAGCCGACCGATCTGAGTAACGGCTCGACGGTGTCCAGTGCCACCCAGCCGATGACATACCCCGCAAGGCCTCCGACGACCGAAGCGACCGTAGTCAGAAAAGCGAAACGCCAACCTCGCTTCGGCTGTGCGAGAGTCATCGGAGCAAGCATGACATCAGGTGGAATCGGGAAAAACGACGATTCCGCAAAACTCAAGCCCACGAGATAACGCTCGGCATGGGGATGTTTAGCCCATAGTAGGACGTGGTCGTAGAGTGCCGAAAAGACCTTCAACGTTTAATTCCCCCCACAAGTGGCACGAAGCTTACGAGCCCCAGTTCCCTCTGCTTGAAATCATCGCCCTCGCGTGTAATGCAAATGAGCCCCTGCCCGCCGCGACCGCCTACCGGAATGACCAATCGGCCTCCATCCGCGAGCTGCGCTAACAACTCCTGGGGAATTTCCTGCGGAGCCGCCGCGACGATGATGCCGTCGAACGGAGCCTGACTTTGCCAGCCTCGCCAACCGTCCGCACATCGTAGCGTCACATTATTGATATCCAGCGACCGCAGCCGCTCGCTGGCACGTTGAAATAACGGACGGATACGCTCCACGCTGTAGATGCGCTGCGCGAACGGAGCGAGTACCGCAGTCTGGTAACCGCAGCCGGTCCCTACCTCCAATACTTTGCCGATTTTCTCCCCTGGCGGCAGATCCCGAATCAAGGCGTCCGTCATGACGGCAACGATATAAGGCTGTGAGATTGTCTGCCCGAAGCCAATCGGTAGCGCCGTATCTTCATAGGCGCGACTGGCCAACGCCTCATCGACGAACAGGTGCCGAGGCGTAGCACGGATACGTTCCAGCACAGCCTCGTTCGCGATCCCCTCCGTTCTGAGCCGTTCGATCAGGCGATCCCTGGTGCGGGCGGACGTCATTCCGATGCCGCTTTGCCGCTGTTGATCCATCTAGAGCGTACGCAGCCACGTCTCGACGGCGTCGATCGCGGAATGGTCGGTGAGATCGACCTTGATCGGGGAGACGGAGACCCAACTGTTTGCAACGGCGTGAAAATCGGTGCCGGAACCGACATCCTGCCCTTCTCCGGCGGGGCCGACCCAGTAAATGGGCATATCCTTCGGGTCCCGTGTCTGAATCACGGGCTCCGATTTGTGCCGAAACCCGAGACGGGTCGAACGAGTGCCCCGGATGGAGCGTTCGGGTAGGTCCGGTACGTTGATGTTCAGAATCGTGTCGCCCGGCAACGGATCATGCTGCATACGGGCTACACACTGGCGAATCACGGTAACTGCGGTAGAAAAATTCTGACCGTCGCCGAGAACCAGAGAGACCGCAAGCGCCGGAAGACCTAAGAATCTGCCTTCCATCGCATCCGCAACAGTGCCCGAATAGAGAACATCGTCACCGAGATTAGCGCCGTGATTGATACCGGAGATGACCATATCGGGCTCGTCGGACAAGAGCCCGGTGATGGCCACATGTACGCAGTCCGTTGGCGTACCATTGACGTAGTAGACACTGGGTTCCGCCTGCTCCACCCTGAGCGGAGAATCCAGCGTCAACGAGTTGCTCGCGCCGCTACGGTTACGATCCGGCGCGACGATCGTCACATCGGCCAGTTCCGCCAGCCCATCGGCCAGCATACGTAGCCCCCGAGCTTGGTAACCGTCGTCATTGGAGAGCAGGATTCGCACGTGCCGGTCCCTGGAATCGCCACGAATCCTGTAACTATACTGGAAGCCTCTGGTCAAAAGGAGCCGCTGAAGTGACGAGTGAGAAGGATCGAGACGCGTTCGCGAAAGCCATGGAGGGCGTGAAACCTCTGGAACAGGTCGAGCGAGCGCCATCTCCAAAACGACCACAGGCCAAAGCACGAAATAGCAGAGCGGCGCGCGATGCGTTACTCGCGGAAAGCTTGAACGGCCCGGGTGGTGATGGACTGGACGCTATCGAGCAGCTCGGTGAGGAGATCGCATTCAGGCGCCCCGGTCTGGCGGAGAAGACATTTCGGCAACTACGGAGAGGGCGGTTCAGTGTCGAAGCAGAGGCCGATCTGCACGGTCTGACGGTCAGCCAGGCAAAACTGTTGTTACGGGAATTTATCGGCGAGTCCGCACAGCATGGGCTCGGGTGCGTGCGTGTCATCCATGGTAAGGGATTAGGCTCGGGGCCTGGCGGCCCGGTCCTGAAGGGCAAGGTCCAGCGTTGGCTGGCGCAGTGGGACGAGGTGCTGGCCTTTGTCACCGCAAAGGCGCGCGACGGCGGCAGTGGCGCGGTATACGTCCTTCTCAGACGACGCTGAGGAAAAAAGGGCCGAATAAAAGGGGGCTTTTTTTCGGCTGTTCCTACTGGTCGCCGGGCGGCGAGGCACGGTAGGGCGTAACCTGATAGAAAGTCTCACCGTCGGCGATCATACCGAGTTCCGTTCGCGCGCGTTCTTCCGCGGCGGCAAGCCCGTTCTTCAGGTTGAGTACCTCAGCCTCCAGCGCAGCATTGCGCACGGCAAGCGCTCGATTCTCTTCGGAGCGCTCGAGAACCTGACTGTCGAGACGGCGTACTTCTCTTAAGCCATCGTCCGACAACCACAAGCGCCCCTGCAGGAGCGCTAAGGCAAGAAACAGTGCGAGCAGCAAAATTCGCATTACGTCCCCTAAAGCGCAATCGGAAATGCGTCGGCGCCAGCATAATGTGCACCGTCACCCAGCGCCTTCTCGATACGCAGTAGCTGATTATACTTCGCCAGACGATCCGATCGGCATAGTGAGCCCGTTTTGATCTGCGTCGCTGTGGTCGCGACCGCGATATCCGCGATCGTCGTGTCTTCCGTCTCCCCCGACCGATGCGAAACCACGGCCGAGTAATCTGCTTCGGTCGCCATCTCGATGGCCTCGAGCGTCTCGGTCAGCGTACCTATTTGGTTCGGTTTGACGAGAATGCTGTTCGCAATCTTCTGCTCGATTCCTTTCGCGAGTATGTCGGTATTCGTGACGAACAAATCGTCGCCAACGAGTTGAATCGAGCCACGCAGGCGCTCGCTCAGTAGCCGCCAGCCTTCCCAGTCATCTTCCGCCATTCCATCCTCGATCGAGATGATCGGGTAGCGGGCGATGAGGTCCTCGAGATACTCGGAAAATGCCGCCGGGTCAAAATGCCGAGCTTCGGAGTTGAGGTGATACTGGCCATCGGCGAAGAACTCGGAACTTGCGACATCCAGCCCCAGATAGATCTCCCGCCCCAGTGTGTAACCCGCTTTCTCGACCGCCGAAGCGATCGTCTGAAGTGCTGCTTCGTTCGACTCCAGGTCAGGCGCGAAGCCGCCCTCGTCGCCGACGGCAGTGTTGAGGCCACGTTGATTCAAGACGGCTTTGAGCGCGTGAAAGATCTCTGTCCCGTATCGCAGCGCTTCCGAGAAGCTCGGAGCACCGACCGGAAGAATCATAAACTCTTGAATATCAACGCGATTAGCCGCATGGGCACCGCCATTGATGATATTCATCATCGGTACCGGCACCACGTACCCGTCGAGATTCGTCAGATAGCGATATAGCGCTAGGCCCTGTTCCGAGGCAGCAGCCCGCGCGTTTGCCAGCGAGACCGCTAGCAGGGCATTAGCACCGAGTCGCGACTTGTTCGGTGTTCCGTCAAGCGCCAGCAACTCTCGATCCAGTGCTTCCTGTTCGGCCGTCTCCGTGCCGATAACCGCTCCTCGAATTTCGGTATTAACGTGCGCTACGGCCTTTGTGACTCCTTTACCCAGGTACCGGTCGGTATCTCCATCGCGTAACTCCACGGCTTCCCTTGCACCGGTCGAGGCGCCGGAAGGTACCGCTGCGCGGGCGATCGTACCCGACTCTAGTTCGACCTCCGCCTCTACCGTCGGATTTCCGCGTGAGTCGAGTATTTCGAGTCCTCGAACATCCCTGATCTTGCTCATTGCTGCTCCTGCATCGCTCACCTAGCTATTAACTTCGAATTTCTCCCGGTCGGGTGAGGCCGTCGAGATCGGCGGGTAATAGAGACAAACGGTATGACGTCCGCGGCGCGGCCGCATACGTCACGCGCCCGCAGCTCGCGGAAGTTTAAGTCCCTGGCAGGCTCGAGCTGCGGTTACGAAACTCGTAAATAACGGATGCCCGTTGCGCGGGTTCGAGGTAAATTCGGGATGGAACTGGCACGCGAGAAACCACGGATGATCCGTTAGTTCGACGACTTCGACTAAGCCGTCTTCGGAGCGCCCGGAGAACTTGAGCCCAGCGCTTTCGAGCTGCTCGATGTAGCCGTTGTTGAACTCGTAACGGTGGCGGTGACGCTCGAGTATCGTGTCTGTTTTATAGGCGTCGTGCGCCAGACTACCGGCAGTCAGGTGGCACGACTGTGCCCCGAGACGCATACTGCCGCCGAGATCGGAGTCCTCCGAACGCTCTTCGGTCACACCGGTTCGATCCTGCCACTCCGTTATGAGTGCGATCACCGGATGTGGCGTCGACGGCTCGAACTCCGTGGAGTGAGCGCCCTTGAGCCCCGCCGCATTCCGTGCAAACTCGATGACCGCCACCTGGAGCCCGAGACAGATCCCGAGATACGGAATACCCTTCTCTCGCGCCAGCTTCACCGCCTGGATCTTTCCCTCGATCCCGCGTTCACCGAATCCTCCTGGAACCAGAATCGCATCAACATCGTTGAGACCGGTGAGGCCATTCTCCTCGAGGTTCTCGGATTCGACATACCGGATTTTCACACGGGTCCGTATGTGTATCCCGGCGTGCAGCAACGCTTCGGTCAGCGAGATATACGCATCCTTGAGATCGACGTACTTGCCGACCATCGCAATATTGACCTCTGCCTCCGGGTGTTCCCGCGCGTCGACCACAGCCTGCCACTCGTCGAGATTCGCGGCCTGGCCGTCAAGCTTGAGCTTGTCGATGACGATATCGTCGAGACCCTGTTCATTCAGCATTAGCGGAATCTTGTAGAGATCGTCGACATCGACCGCGGAAACAACGGCCCGTTCCTCCACATTCGTAAACAGCGCAATTTTGGCCCGCTGCTCCGCCGGCAACGCTTTCTCGGACCGGCACACGAGAATATCCGGTTGAATTCCGATTGACCGAAGCTCCTTGACCGAGTGCTGCGTAGGCTTGGTCTTGATCTCCGACGAGGCTGCAATAAAGGGTACGAGAGTCAGGTGAATATAGATCGCACGCTCCCGGCCAAGCTCTATGCCCATTTGACGTATGGCTTCGAGAAACGGCAACGATTCGATATCGCCAACGGTGCCGCCGATCTCTACCAGGCACACATCTGCATCGCTCGCGCCGCGCTGCACGCTCCGTTTGATCTCATCAGTAATATGCGGGATTACCTGGACGGTTGCACCCAGATAATCGCCACGCCGCTCCTTGGCGATGACGTTGCTGTAGATTCGGCCGGTCGTAAAGTTGCTGTCGCGGCTGGTCTTCGAGCCCACAAAGCGCTCATAGTGGCCAAGATCCAGATCCGTCTCGGTGCCGTCCTCGGTTACGAATACTTCACCATGCTGGAACGGGCTCATCGTCCCGGGATCGACGTTAATGTAGGGATCGAGCTTCATGAGACGGACCGTCAGGCCACGCGTCTCGAGGATCGCTCCCAGGGAGGCGGCCGTAATGCCCTTGCCTAAGGATGAAACGACACCGCCGGTGATGAATATAAATCGCGTCATGAACCGTCCCTGATGGTCGCGAATAGCATGGAAGTCATGGTCAGACCCAGACCTTGGATCTGTCTACGACACCTGAGTCCGCTCGGTTGGTGTATAGAAGACGGTATTACAAGCTACCAAAACTGCACGAGCAGCGCCACTACTCCGATCTCGGGCACCGTTGCATCACGCACGGCGGTGAAATCAATCGATCGGCGGGTGGTCGCTCCAGCTCACTTGCCAGACCGGGCCGGTGGCCTCCACTTGCCGGATTTCGTCGCTCAACCAAAGATCTCCGACGGCAACCAGGCTCGAGTCGCGGTAAAGCAGCGGAATACGCGCGCGCATCCAAGGCACGATGCCCGCGAGCTGCAGCCATTTCTTCAGCTTACGCGAGTGGGCTTCGTGCAATGGCTTGAAGCGCTCGCCACCGACTCGAAATCGAACCGTCAAGCCCTGTTGCGCCCAGCTGTCGGGCAGCCCGAGGCTATCGGTCGGGCGAAGCTCGAGCCTGCCCTCGGGCCCCTCCCATGGCACATCTCGATCCAGCCGGCCCTGATAGTCCGGGCCCGAGTTCGGCGCCATCGGCCTGAACAGGTAGAGCCGGCCACGGTAGATTCGACTCTCGGCGCCGGGCCAGCAAACCCGCGTCTGCGCATCCGGACGCGTGACGTCGATTGCGGCCAGCAGCTCCCGAAGTTGGGCCGCGCTCGGAACCGGCAAACCGAGCTCCGAGATCAGATGTCGGATCAGATTCGCGCGCCGCGCCGACGTCAGCTCACGCAGATAGTCCTGTGAGACCCATCCGGGCGACTCGATGCGGACCGCGTCCTGCGATGCGACGGCCTCGAGTATCTCCTGAGCGTCTCTCATCTGCTGCGCCGCTCTTCCCGCCGTTGTCGCGGCACCGGGCCAGCGGCTGCGCAGGCGCGGAATGACCTCGCGCCGCAGATAATTCCGATCGAAGCGCGCCTCCGCATTCGTCGGATCTTCTACCCAGACTAGACTCCACTCCTTACCAACAGCCTGAATCTCTGCTTTTGAGATCGCGAGCATGGGTCGCCCGAGATAGCCGGGACCGAAGTCGGCAAACGGTTCGATACCCCGGAGACCTTTGACACCGCTTCCACGAAGTAGGCGCAGCAGGATCGTCTCTAACTGATCGTCGCTGTGATGCGCCGTAAGCAGCAGTTCACCGGACCGCATCATGCCCGCAAGCGCCGCATAGCGGGCTTCACGTGCGGCCTCCTCGAGACTTTTGCGAGCCACCTTCTCTATCGAGACATTCCGACTGGCGCAAGGAACCCCCAATCCGGTCGCGATCTCCTGGCAGTGCGCCTGCCAGTTATCCGAGTTGGGGTGTAGCCCATGATCGATATGCAGAGCGCGGACAGGCCTGCCAAGCTCGAGTTTCGCGAGCGCTGCCAGCAACACACTCGAGTCCAGGCCGCCGCTGAACGCCACTGCGATACCAGGCGCGTCGGGCGGTACCGGGAACTTCTCCAGCGCTAACTCAATTTTTCCGAGGAACGGTTCCATAGCGCGAACGACGTCAGCGAAGTAGATCAGGAATCCACGGGCAACAGTGAGACGCCGGTGTTCGCGTTCTCATCTCGGCGCACTCAACCCTCGTGGTAGACCCCATACGCAGCCAGGCGATTGCGGCGCTGCTCGATTAATTGTTCCGTCGACAGAGGCTGGATCTCCGACAGCGCCGTGAGCAGCGCGTTCTTTACCGCCTCCGCCATTGCCTTCGGATCTCGGTGCGCCCCGCCCAAGGGCTCCGGAATGATCTCGTCCACGAGACCGAGCTTCTGCAAGCGCTCCGCGGTGATACCCAACGCCTCGGCAGCAGCCTCCGCTTTCTCAGGGCTCTTCCATAGAATCGAGGCGCAACCTTCAGGCGAGATGACCGAATAGATCCCGTACTGAAGCATCAATACGCGGTCCGCAACGCCGATGGCGAGGGCGCCACCAGAGCCCCCTTCGCCGATAACGACGCCGACGATGGGCGTCTTGAGGCCGGCCATGACGAGCAGATTTCGTGCGATCGCCTCGCTCTGCCCCCGCTCCTCGGCCCCCATTCCTGGATAAGCGCCCGGAGTATCGATGAGACTGACGACCGGCAGGTGAAACTTCTCGGCCAGCCTCATCAAGCGCAGCGCTTTTCGATAGCCTTCGGGTCTCGCCATACCGTAGTTACGCCTGACCCGCTCTTTGGTATCGCGGCCCTTCTGGTGACCAACAATCACTACGGGTTGTCCCTCCAGGCGACCGATTCCGCCGACCAATGACTCATCGTCGGCGTACATTCGGTCGCCGTGCAGTTCCTGAAAATCCGAAAAACAATGTCGAATGTAGTCCAGGGTGTAGGGCCGAAGAGGGTGTCGCGCGAGCTGGGCGATCTGCCAAGCGGATAGCTTCGCGAAGATATTCTGCGTCAGCGCATCGCTCTTTCGCCGCAGGCGAGCGATCTCCTCGCCGATATTCAGCTCGGAGTCGTCGCCGACGAACTTGAGCTCGTCGATCTTGGCCTCTAACTCCGCGACCGGTTGCTCGAAATCGAGAAACTTCAGATCCATATGATGACCTTACCCTCAGGGCCCGAAAGCTGACAAGTTTGCTGCGGTGTTCGCGACGAGACCGTCGCTCTAGGAGAGGTGTCTCGGGTAGTGAATCGAGTAGCGCTCCTCACCGATGAGCTGTGTCAGCCGCTCTCGGAGTTCCCGAGTCGGCTTGACGGTCCAGCCTTCTCCGAATGTGAGCGACGCGGTCGCGTCGGGGCCCGCGTACTCCACACAAACCTCACACTGTCCCTGCGTAAACGGCTGCAGCGTCTCGCGCAGGCTGCGTACGAACTCTTGACCCTGTTCCTCGGATGACCAACGAATAGTCAGCCGCCGGGCATATTCCTCGATCGCATCATCGACAGAGCGCAGACTCTTGGCCGTCACCCGCCACGCGTTCAAGAAGTCGTCGAAGCGTAGTTGGCCATCCACGACGAGCACCGCATCCTTCGTAACGAGTCGACCGTACTGTGCGTAGACGTCTTCGAATAGCGTCACCTCGATACGATCCGTGTTGTCGTCGAGGCGCACCGAGACCCGATTGCCACGGCGCGAGATATCCGTGACGAGTCCCGCAATGTTGACTTCTTTCCGGGTGCGAAACTCGCCGCCGTCGCTCGGCAACGCACCCGTGACCTTAGCTATAGAACCGTGCGTAAAATGGCTGCAGTGCTCCGCATACTGGTCGAACGGATGACCGGTCAGATAGAGACCGAGACTCTCTCGCTCCGCAGCGAGCCGTTCACGCTCATTCCACTCGGGTGTTGGCGTCAGCAGAGTGTCGAGGCCGGCATCATCGTCTTGTTCCGCGAACAACGCGGTCTGCCCCGCTGCCATCGCATGCGCCGAACGCTCCGCGAGCCGCAAAGCGTTCGGGATGGAATTCAACAAAGTCGCCCGATTGGCGCCCAAGCTGTCGAGCGCACCCGAGCGCGCCAGCGCCTCCAACACACGCCGATTGATCTTTTGCTGATCGATACGACGACAGAAATCGAGCAGATTCCGGAACGAACCTTGAGCGTCCCGCTCCCTGACGATACCCTTGATGGCGCTCCGTCCAACGCCCTTGATCGCGCCGAGGCCATAGATGATCGAGCGACTGTCTCCAACGGTAAACTCGTAGGCAGAAACGTTCACATCGGGCCGCTGTAAAGCGATTCCCATCTTCTTGCAATCGTCTTTGAGCAGGTCGAGCTTGTCCGTATTGTCCATATCCGCGGTCAACACGGCCGACATAAAGGCCTCGGGGTGCCGCGCCTTGAGCCAGGCCGTCTGGAAAGCGATGAGTGCGTACGCCGCCGAATGCGATTTATTGAAACCGTAACCTGCGAATTTCTCCATTAAATCAAATACATAACTAGATTTACGTTCGTCCATTCCCTTCCGCGAGGCACCCGCAAGGAAAATCGAACGCTGCTGCACCATTTCCTCCGGCTTTTTCTTCCCCATCGCTCGCCTGAGTAAATCGGCACCACCGAGCGAATAGCCCGCCATGACCTGGGCGATCTGCATAACTTGTTCCTGGTAGAGAATAACGCCATAGGTCGCTTTCAGGATCGGCTCCAGCGTTGGATGGAAATAATCGATGGGCTCGTGGTTGCGCCCGTGCTTGCGGTTGATGAAATCCTCCACCATGCCGGACTGCAACGGGCCGGGACGAAACAGCGCGAGGATAGCGACGAGGTCCTCGAAATGATCTGGCTGCAGCCGCTTGATGAGATCCCGCATTCCCCGCGACTCCAACTGGAACACCGCTGTAGTCTGACAGCTCTTCAGAAGCTCGTATGCCGCGGGATCGTCCAACGGAATTTCAGCAATATCGATGGGCTCGAGGTTCTCCTCCCGGCGCTCGTCGTTGATGAATCTGACTGCCCTGTCGACGATCGTGAGCGTCTTCAGCCCCAGGAAGTCGAACTTCACGAGCCCGATCGCCTCAACGTCGTCTTTATCGAACTGGGTCAGCATACCACCGTCAGGCTCGCAGTAGAGCGGCATGAATTCCGTCAGCGGTGCGGGCGCGATCACGACACCACCTGCGTGAGTCCCTGCGTTACGCACGAGACCTTCGAGCGGCCTGGCGAGATCTATCAGCGCGCGAACCTCGTCCTCGGTCTCATGAGCCTTTCTCAACTCATCGCTGTCGGTGAGTGCTCTCTCGAGCGTAATGCCGAGTTCGAATGGTATGAGCTTGGCGATCCGGTCGACGTAACCGTACGGCATGCCTAATACACGGCCAACATCTCTGACT
>PVBE012716386.1_pt1 | contig 11026 bp, 8 predicted proteins | sample 1631181 | NCBI WGS metagenome assembly PVBE01 (sample SAMN08397723, study PRJNA350692) | Marine metagenome, whole genome shotgun sequencing project. | isolation source: water | place: Pacific Ocean | collected 2012-04 | reverse complement strand
TCCCAAAGAGCATTTTCCGCTATTTTTGAAGGAATGTGAGTGGCGATTTGACAACCCAAAACCGCAAGATCAATTAAGATATATAAAACAGTTGGTTAAACAGTATTTAGCATAGTTAACTGGGTCAGCACCTAAATTAATTATTGATTTTATATAAAGATATGTTTATATCTTTAATTCACTGCAATTCAAGAAATTTTCCAGGCCTCAGCCATGCAAGCCGAAGAAATCAGGGGCGACCAAGCCTCAGGTGCGCACCCCGCACCCGGCCAGGACGACCGTCTGGACGCGTTGCTTTCGGCCTTACGGGCGGCGGGAGAACCGACACGGCTTCGCATCATTGCGCTGTTGTCGAAGGGCGAGTTGACGGTGAGCGAGCTGGTCCACACCCTGTGCCAAAGCCAGCCCCGCATTTCGCGCCACCTGAAACTGCTGACCGAGGCCGGTCTTTTGACCCGCCACCGAGAAGGAAGCTGGGTGTTCCACCGCCTCGCCGATTTTGCCGCTTCCAAAGACGCGGAACCCGGGGCCGAGGTGGCGCGCCATTTGATCGAACTCCTGCCCGGCAGAGCTGCCGGCGCGGACCGCAGGCTGGCTCAGGACCTGGATCGTCTGGCCGCCGTTAAGCAGGCCCGCGCCGAGGCCGCGGCGGCGTATTTCGACGCCAACGCCGAACAGTGGGACAGTCTGCGTTCGCTCCATGTAGACGACGGTGAGGTGGAAACCGTCATCGGTGAATGGCTGGGCCGGACGCCGGTCCAGGCCCTGCTCGATATCGGCACCGGCACCGGGCGCATCCTAGAACTTCTCAGCCCCCGCATCGGACGCGGCGTCGGCATCGATCAGTCCCACGAGATGCTGGCCGTGGCGCGCGCCAACCTGGAACGAACGAAATGCGAAAACTGTCAGGTGCGCCAGGCCGATCTCTACCGTCTGCCCTTCGCCGAATCCGATTTCGACGCCGCCGTGATTCATCAAGTCCTGCATTTCCTGGACGAGCCGGGCGCCGCCATCCATGAAGCGGCCCGCGTGCTGGCACCCGGCGGCCGGCTTTTGGTCATCGACTTTCTGCCCCATCTGCTGGAAAACCTGCGCAATGAACACAGCCACCGCCGCCTAGGTTTCGCGGATACGGAAATCGACGCTTGGTTCCGGCGCGCCGGGCTGCAACCGGCGGACGTCAGGACCCTGGCCGGGTCCGAACTGACCGTCGGCGTATGGCTGGCCGAAAAACCCGGAAGCGGTCTTGAGCAGGACACCGCAACGGACAACCAAGCGGACCGGACCCCATGAATTGCCTTTCCCGATCGAAAGACCGGCGGGCGCCCTTCCTGCCGACCATCTCACCGCTGCCCCAGAACGTAACTGTATCGTTCGAATTTTTCCCGCCGGCGACGGAAAAAGCCAATCTGACGCTGTGGAATTCCATCCAGCGATTGGCGCCGTTAAAGCCGTCCTATGTCTCGGTGACCTTCGGTGCCAGAGGCTCGACGCGCGAGCGCACCCACGCCACTGTTCACCGCATCCTCGAGGAAACCGACCTCAAACCGGCGGCGCACCTGACCTGTGTCGGCGCGGCGCGCGAAGAAGTCGACGCCATCGCGCGCGACTATTGGGATTCCGGCGTCCGCCACCTCGTCGCTCTGCGCGGCGACCCGGTTGATGGTTCCGGCGCCTACCAGCCCCACCCGCAAGGCTACGCCTATGCCTCGGACCTGGTGGCGGGATTGAAAAAAATCGCCGATTTCGAAATCAGCGTCGCCGCCTATCCGGAATCTCACCCGGAAGCCGCCAGCGCTAGAGCCGATCTGGACAACCTGAAACGCAAGCTCGACGCCGGCGCCAGCCAGGCCATCGCACAATTCTTCTTCGACATCGACGTGTATTTAAGGTTTTACGAGCGGGTGCTGGCCGCCGGCATTACGGCCCCGATCATCCCCGGTATCCTGCCGGTGACCAATTTTGCCCGCCTCGTCGAATTCAGCCGCAACTGCGGCGCCTCCGTGCCGAAATGGATGGCCGACCTGTTCGAAGGGCTGGACGGCGACCCGAAAACCCGTCAACTTGTTGCCGCCAACGTCGCCGCCGAACAATGCCGGGCGTTGTACGCCGCCGGCGTCAATGATTTTCATTTTTACACCATGAACCGGGCCGATCTGGTCTACGCAATTTGCCATATTCTCGGCGTCCGGGCGCAAAGTTGAGTTTCTTAAAACCATGACCACCGCCACAACCATCGAAGACCACCTCCGTCAGCGCATTCTGGTGCTGGACGGTGCCATGGGCACCATGATCCAGGGCTACACACTGGAAGAAGCCGATTTCCGCGGAAAACGCTTCGCTGACCATGCCTCCGACCTGAAGGGCAACAACGATCTTTTGACCCTGACCCAACCGGATATTATCCAAGGCATCCACGACGCCTTCCTGGACGCCGGCGCCGACATCATCGAAACCAACACCTTCAATGCGACCTCCACTTCGCAAGCCGATTACGGGCTCGAGGATATTGTTTACGAACTCAACGTCGAGGCCGCCAAAATCGCGCGGGATTGCGCCGACGCGGTTACAAAAAAGACGCCCGAGAAACCGCGCTTCGTCGCCGGAGCAATTGGTCCGACCAACCGCACCGCGTCCATGTCGCCCGACGTCAACGATCCGGGATTCCGCAACATCACCTTCGACGGTCTGGTCACTGCCTATGGCGAGGCCCTGCACGGCTTGGTCGAAGGCGGCGTCGATATCGTGCTGGTGGAAACCATTTTCGATACGCTGAATTCCAAGGCCGCGATCTACGCCATCCACAAGTATTTCGACGATCACGATATACGCCTTCCGGTGATGGTTTCCGGCACCATCACGGATGCCTCGGGGCGCACCCTATCGGGTCAAACGCCGGAAGCCTTCTGGAATTCGATCGCCCATGCCCGGCCGATCAGCGTCGGTTTCAACTGCGCGCTGGGGGTGGACGATTTGCGCGCCCATATCCAGACCATCGCCGCCGTCGCCGACGTCAATATCAGCGTCTATCCCAATGCTGGCCTGCCCAACGAATTCGGCGAATACGACCATTCGCCGGAATACATGGCCAAACAATTGAGCGAATTCGCCGACAGCGGCTTCATCAACATGGTCGGCGGGTGTTGCGGCACGACGCCGGACCACATCCGCGCCATCGCCGAGGCCGTTGCCGGCAAGGCCCCCCGCACCCTGCCCGAAGCCACTCCGCACAGCCGCTTGTCGGGCCTCGAGCCGCTCAACTTCGGCGAAGTCACCGGCTTTGTGAACATCGGCGAGCGCACCAACGTCTCGGGTTCGGCGAAATTCGCCAAACTGATCCGGGACGGCGAGTTTGATACGGCCCTCGACATCGCCCGCGGCCAGGTCGAAGGCGGCGCCCAGGTCATCGATATCAACATGGACGACGCCATGCTCGACGGCAAAGCCTCGATGACCCGGTTCCTCAATCTGATCGCCGCCGAACCCGATATCTCGCGCGTACCGGTGATGCTGGATTCGTCCAAGTTTTCGATCATCGAAGCCGGCTTGAAATGCCTGCAGGGCAAGGGCGTGGTCAATTCCATCAGCCTCAAGGAAGGCGAAGACGCCTTCATCGCCAATGCGCTGGAAGTGCTGCGCTATGGCGCGGCGGTAGTGGTCATGGCCTTCGACGAGGACGGCCAAGCCGATGATTTTGATCGCATGGTGTCGATTTCCCAGCGCGCTTACAAAATCCTCACCGAGACCGTCGGCTTCGCGCCCGAGGACATCATCCTCGATGCCAATATTTTCCCCATCGCCACCGGCATCGAGGAACACAACAACTTTTCCAAGGATTTCATCAACGCCGTCGCCAAAATCAAAAAGACCCTGCCCCACGCGCTGACCTCAGGCGGCTTAAGCAACATGTCGTTCTCGTTCAGGGGCAACAACCCCATGCGCGACGCCATGCATTCGGTGTTTTTGTACCATGCCATCAAAAACAACCTCGACATGGCCATCGTCAACGCCGGACAACTGGCGGTGTATGGCGAGCTTCCAGAAGATTTGCGCGACCGCATCGAGGACGTGGTGTTCAACCGCCGCGAGGATGCCGCCAAACGCCTGCTTGAGGTCGCCGATCAGGCCCGCGGTCAGGTACGCGAAAGCGCCGACAACCTGGAATGGCGCGACGGCACGGTGGGCGAACGGCTGACCCATGCGCTGGTCAAGGGGGTTACCGATTTCATCGAGGAAGACACCGAGGAAGCCCGCACCCAGGCCGCCGAGCCCATCGATGTCATCGAAGGCCCGCTGATGGACGGCATGAACGTGGTCGGCGACCTGTTCGGATCGGGGCAGATGTTCTTGCCGCAAGTGGTCAAGAGCGCCCGCGTGATGAAACAGGCCGTGGCCTACCTGCTACCCTTCATCGAAGCGGAACAAGACCCCGCAAAGGCCCGCGCCAAGGGCAAGATCGTCACCGCCACGGTGAAGGGCGACGTGCACGACATCGGCAAGAACATCGTTGGCGTGGTGTTGCAATGTAATAACTATGACATCGTCGATCTCGGCGTCATGGTGCCCTATGCCGACATCATTGGGACCGCCAAGCGCGAGAACGCCGACATCATCGGCCTGTCGGGCCTGATCACGCCGTCGCTTGAGGAAATGGCCACCATCGCCGCCGAAATGCAGCGCGCCGGTCTCGATATTTCGCTGCTGATCGGCGGTGCGGCCACGTCCAAGGTCCACACGGCGGTCAAGATCGCGCCCGGCTATGAGTCTCCCGTGATCCATGTGCTCGATGCATCGCGCGCCGTCGGCGTGGTTTCCAATTTGCTCAGCGACACCCTGAAAGAAGGCTTCGTCTCCGAGGTCGCCAAAGACTATGAAGACGTTCGCGCGCGGCATGAAGCGCGCGCCGACGGCCGTGGCCAGGCCAAGCTGGAAGACGCCCGTGCTCAAAGCGCCCAAATCGACTGGACCGGTTATACGCCTCCGAAGCCGAAGTTTCTGGGCCTCAAGGTGTTCGACGATTACGACCTTGGCGAACTAGCCGGCTATATCGACTGGACGCCGTTTTTCCATACCTGGGAACTGAAAGGCGTCTACCCGGCGATCCTGGAAGACGACGCTTTTGGGGCGGCGGCGCGCGACCTGTTCGGCGACGCCGGCGCCATGCTGGAGAAGATCATCGCCAAAAAATGGCTCACCGCCAGGGCCGTCATCGGCTTCTTCCCGGCGGCCAGCGTCAACCACGACGACGTGAAAATCTATGCCTCCGATGAGCGCAAAGACGCCGCAGCCACCATCCATTTCCTGCGCCAGCAGATGCACCGGACCGATGGCCGCGCCAACCATTGCCTGGCCGATTTCGTGGCGCCCAAGGATAGCGGGAAAGACGATTATCTGGGCGGGTTCGCCGTCACCACCGGGATCAGCATCGAGAAAAAACTGGCCGAATTCGAGGCCGCTCACAACGATTACAACGGGATTCTTTTAAAAGCCCTCGCCGACCGGCTGGCCGAGGCCTTTGCCGAGCGCATCCACGAGCGGGTGCGCCGTGAATTCTGGGCCTATGCGGAAAACGAGACGCTGGAAAACGAGGATATTATCGCCGAGGCCTATCAGGGCATCCGCCCGGCGCCGGGTTATCCGGCGTGCCCCGATCACACCGGCAAGCGGGATCTGTTCAAATTGCTCGGCGCCGAGCAGAACGCTGGTATTTCGCTGACCGACGGCTTCGCCATGATGCCGGCGTCGTCGGTATCGGGCTATTATTTCTCGCATCCGGACGCCAAATATTTCGGCGTCGGGCGCATCGGCCGCGACCAGGCCGAGGACTACGCCAAACGCCGCGGCATAACGCTCGCCGAGGCCGAACGCTGGCTGGCGCCGAATTTGGGGTATACGCCTTGAGCTTCATATAGCCGCGCTTGCTGCGCTTGTGCTAACGTCTCCGCGAGGAGAAATTGCCATGCGTATTTTAGTCTTTGTTTGGCCGCCCTGTTGATGGCCGCCCCGGCCCCGGCGCAGCAATACCAGCAGTGGAACAACCCGGAATCCAACCAAAGCGCGGCCACCGCGGAGAAGGCCGCCAACGAGCGCAGGCAGGGCTTCGTCGATGAGCTAAACCGGCTGACCGACGCGGTCGAGAAATCGCGCGCCGCAGATCCCGGATTCCTGCGCGACCTGAGGGGATTGGCGCGTGGCTATGACCGGCCATGGCGATTACTGGTTTTGAGCGACGCTTTCCAGGACGGCGACTTTACCCGCGACCCGGCCTGGACCGTCACCTCCGGCAAGTACTGGATTGAGCGCGGCTGGAGCCTGCGCAGCGCGGTCAAGGCCGAACCCGCCCGAGCCGGCGGACAGACCCAACAGCGCTCCTCGGGCAAGGATGTCGCCGCCGCCATCTTCGGGCAAATCCTGCAGCAAGCGCTCGACCCGGAAGGCCGCGCCAGCGGTGGCCAACAGGGCGCGGGAGCCGCCTCCGTCCTCAACCCGGCCGCCATTCAGACACCGCTTCGCCTAACCAACGCGTTTGCCGTGGAAATCGACTTTTCGTCGTGGATCTCCGAAGGCGCCAGCGCCGGGCGCTTCGAGATCGGACCCTATCAGGGCGCGTCGGTTGGAACCGACAGGGCACCCGGTTATGTTCTGGCTTATGTCCAGGGCGGCGATCTCGATCTGATTCGCGTCACCGGGCGGGGCTCATCCATTATCGATAGCCGGCCCGGCCCGTTCCGTCTGGAAGACAAGAAAACCCATCGCCTGGAATGGACGAGGCGCGCCGACGGCCAGATGACGGTTGCCCTCGACGGCAAGGAAATCATCAGCGCCGTGGATCGCGCCTACAACCAGGACTTCGACGGGCTCAGGCTGGTCAACCGGGGCGGCGATTACATCGTCAAACAGCTCAAAGTCAACGGCACGCAATAACCCGACAAGGACACCCGAACCATGGACGCCGAAGAACTGAAAGCCACACAAGCCCCGATCGGCTTTCGCGATGTCCGGCTTGATTTTGACCTGGATACCGACGCCGATGAAGATTCGCTTGCGACATTATTGAAACTGACGGAACGCCATTGCGTGGTTTATCAAACGCTTCGATGCGCGCCGCCGATTGCCGTCAGCCATTCCAGCCAGACATCTTGAGGGCCCTCGACGCCTGAGCAACAGGAAACTCCGCCGCAGGGTTTTACAGGCGGCGGGGTTTTGAAAATGATGCTCTCGGCATCGCCCGAACATACAAGAACGGGCTTGAGTTTTATTGGGTCAATATGTCCTTTGTCTGGCCGGGTGGCGTCATTTTGTATCCTCCATCCCTTGTTCGCCCGATGATTTCACCTGAATCCTCCCAGGACTCCGGGCGCGCGCGCTTAAATCAAGTAAGATGTATACACTAATTCTCACTGAATTTCATTAGGAACGGCATCAAAGAACCGGCTATCGCGTCCTAGGACACGGCCCTTTATACTCGCCTTCATGAGCGCCGATTTAATGCCTCCCGCCTTGCTGTTGCCGAACGCGCCGGCCCTGGTCGCCGCCGTCCGTCAGGCCGCGTGGCTGACGCCCGACGGCGAGATCGAGGACCTCAGCCATGCCGAGGTCAAGGCGCGGCTTACGCCCAAACATCCCCCTATCGTTTGCCACGCGCGGGCAACGGCCCGGCGCCTAGGTATCGCGGCCTTTACCGCCTTCGACGTGCTGGAACTGTTCGCCTTCGTGCGCCCGGCGCGCTTCGTGCTGCCGACGCTACGGGGACTGGCCGAAGCGCTGGACCTGGCCTTGCCCGGCACGCTTGAGCGCGAAGCCGAATGCCTGCTCGCCTCCACCGGAGCCTTGTTGACGGAGTTGGCCGAGCGCGCCCAGGGCTTAAGCGACACCCAAGCCGCCCCGGCTGCTCGCGCCATGGGTTTAGGCGGCTGGCCATGGACGGTGGCGGTGCTGGCGGCGTTGGGCGAGGACCCGGGTGGACTCGATTTCAGCCCGGCGCGGGCAGCGGATGCCTTGAAGGTATGGAACCATCTGCCTGAATGGGAGGAGCAACCACCGGAACCACCACCCGGCAACCTGCCCGTCGATGCGGCCGAAACCCGCGAGCGGTTGGCCGACCTGTTGGGCGGAGCAGCCGAAAAAAGAGACGAGCAGGTGAATTACGCGCTGTCGTGCACGGACGCCTTCCAGCCCCGCGACAAGGCCGGTGAGCCGCACATGGTGCTGGCCGAGGCCGGTACCGGTGTCGGCAAGACGCTGGGCTATATCGCGCCGACCAGCCTGTGGGCGGAGAAAAACGAGGGCACTGTGTGGATCAGCACCTTCACCCGCAACCTACAACGCCAGCTTGATTTTGAGCTGGACCGGCTGTTTCCCGACGCCGAGGAAAAAGCCAGGCGCGTCGTCATCCGCAAGGGGCGGGAGAATTATTTCTGCCTGATCAATTTCGATGAAGCGCTCAGCCGCAACCCTGCGGCAATGCCCACCGCTACGGGAGGGAGCGGCTGGACGGCGCTCGGCCTGATGGCCAGATGGGCGCTCCACACGCGGGACGGCGACATGATGGGCGGCGATTTTCCGGCCTGGCTGAAAGACTTGCTGGGCACCGGGCTGACCACGGAGCTGACCGACACGCGGGGCGAATGCATTTATTCGGCGTGCCGCCATTACCGCCGGTGTTTCATAGAGCACACCGTTCGCCGGGCCGTGGGCGCGAACATTGTCGTCGCCAACCATGCCCTGGTGATGATCCAGGCGGCGCTGGGGTCCTTTGGCGGCGGCGCAAATGGCGCATCGGAAGGCGGCCAGCCCGTACGCTATATTTTCGACGAGGGGCATCACCTGTTCGGCGCCGCCGACAGCGCCTTTTCCGCCCACCTGACGGCGCGCGAGACGGCCGATTTACGCCGCTGGCTGGTCGGCGCCGAAGCCGGCAGCCGGTCCAGGTCCAGGGGTTTGCGAGACCGCATCAAGGACCTCATCGCCGGCGATGACGGGGCGGCGGAATGGCTTGATGAAACCCTCAAGGCGGCCCATGCGCTGCCCGCCATGGGCTGGCCCAAGCGCCTCGGCATAGGTCAAACCACCGGCGTGGCGGAAGCCTTTTTCGCTTTTGCGCGCGAACAGGTCTATGCCTGCGACCCTAACGAAGCGTCGGGCTACAGCCTTGAGACGGACACCACCTCGCCGGTCGATGGTTTGATCGACGCGGCCGGGCGGCTGGAGGGCGCGCTGGCGCGGTTGAATAAACCCCTGGGCCAACTGATCGGAGCCCTTGCGGCGCTGCTGGACGCTGAAGCCGACAGCCTGGACAGCCAGACCCGCACCCGCATCGAGACCGTCTGCCGCAGCCTGGACCGGCGCGGCCGCCAATCCATTGCCGCCTGGCGTGAGATGCTGAAAGACCTCGGCGGCGCGGCGCCCGACGGCCTGGTCGACTGGTTCGGGGTCGAACGCATCGACGGGCGGGATTTTGATATCGGCCTCTACCGTCACTGGATAGACCCGACCCGGCCCTTCGCCGAAGCGGTGATCGAACCGGCGCATGGCGTTGTCGTCACCTCGGCGACGCTGCGCGACGCGACCGGTGATCTGGAAGTGGACTGGAGATCAGCGGAACAACGCACCGGGGCCGCACATCTGGCGCGCCCAGCGGAACTGGCGTCCGAGTCTTCGCCTTTCGATTACGTGGAAAACACCCGCGTCCTGATTGTCGATGATGTCGCCCGCAACAACCCAGACCAAACGGCGGCCGCCTACCGCGAGCTGTTCCTGGCCGCCGGCGGCGGCGGGCTGGGACTGTTTACCGCCATTTCCAGGCTGCGGGGCGTGGCCGAGCGCATCGCCGGGCCACTGGAAGACGCCGGGCTTATGGTGCTGGCCCAGCATGTCGATGCCATGGACACCGGGACGCTCGTCGATATTTTCCGGGCCGAGGAACATTCCTGTCTTCTGGGCACCGATGCGGTCAGGGACGGTGTCGATGTGCCGGGGCGCTCGTTGCGCCTGATCGTGTTCGACCGGGTGCCGTGGCCGCGCCCCGATATCCTGCACAAACACCGCCGTGACCATTTCGGCGGCAAGACCTATGACGACATGCTGACACGGGCTAAGCTGAAACAAGCCTACGGGCGATTGGTGCGCCGGGCCGAGGACCGGGGCGTTTTCGTGATGCTGGACCGGGCCATGCCGAGCCGCCTCAAGGGCGCTTTTCCCGAAGGCGTCAGCGTTGAGCGCCTCGGCCTGAAAGACGCCATTGCCCGCACCCGAACCTTTTTGAGCCAACACGATTAACACCAAGGATCAGTAACCACAGCCATGAGCACACTGGACGGGCAGACAATCGGCTTTATCGGCTTAGGCTTTATGGGCAAACCCATGGCCCGAAACCTCAAGGCCGCCGGCGCAACCATGGTCATCCACAACCGCTCGCAAGGCGTCATCGAGGAATTGTCCAGCCAAGGCATGACCCCGGCGGCGGCGCCATCGGCGCGGAAGGTGGAACGCTGACGATCATGGCCCGCGCCAGGACGATCTTCGACGTGCTGGGGCAAAAAACCACCCATGTCGGGCCCGTCGGCACTGGACAGGTCGCCAAGGCCGCCAATCAGATCATCGTCGGGCTCAACATCAGCGCCGTCGCGGAGGCCCTGGTGCTGGTGAAAAAAGCCGGCGCCGACCCGGCCCGGGTGCGCGACGCGCTCAAGGGCGGCTTCGCCGATTCCAGAATCCTCGAGGTGCACGGCCAACGCATGGTCTATGGAACCTTCGAGCCCGGCGCCAAGTCGACGATCCAGCGCAAGGACCTGAACCAGGCGGTTGAGCTGGCCGCCGATCTGGGTTTTGAGTTGCCAGCGACGGCGCTCGGACGCGACCTCTATGACAAACTGATCGACGCCGGTTTCGGCGATCTGGACCATTCGGCGCTGATCAAGGCCATCGATCCGGATTGAGGACACAAAAAAAGGGCCGCCCTTTGATCAAGGGCGGCCCCGAATTTTTGGCGTTTAACCGGTACGGGCTTTTTTAGAAGCCGCCCATG
>PVBE012486317.1_pt1 | contig 11027 bp, 10 predicted proteins | sample 1631181 | NCBI WGS metagenome assembly PVBE01 (sample SAMN08397723, study PRJNA350692) | Marine metagenome, whole genome shotgun sequencing project. | isolation source: water | place: Pacific Ocean | collected 2012-04 | reverse complement strand
CTCTGCCATAATAATCCTTAGATAAATGTCTGTTCTTTCCATGAACTGCTCTCAATGGTATCGGATAATTGAGCAGAACAACTCGCTCTCTTTTGACCTACATATTTGGTAGAGTATTGGCTGTGTGTAGCTACAATATTTTGTTATTAGCAAATATCGTCGTGTGGTCATGTTATACACCGACTTCATTTGGTGATTGGAATCCTCAAATTTACAATGCAATTAAGTGGAATGCGCCAGGTCAAGGCGTTCGGACCATTGAATATACGACTCATAATGGAATAACTCGAGTTCCCATGGCATATCACGGAGGAGTCGACACCAATGCTTCTGGAGAAATAACTGATAAAAACATTGAGAAGTTCACAAGGTGGGTGCATACGTACCTGCCTAACGATTACTGTGGCCCAGTTGTTATGGACTATGAACAACCTTGGTGGAAGGAGATTCTAGCCAAAGAAATATCCCCAGATCGTCTATATACAATCATGTCTGTATACGCTAAAGGCATGCAGACCGCCAAGAATATTCAGCCTTCTGCACAGTGGGGATATTGGGGACTTCCTGCTCTTAGAAATACGAGTAGTCGATGGCTCGAACAAGGATTGAGCCTAGAACCACTCATCAACCAATGCAACGCTCTATATCCGGATGTTTATAACTGCACTCCTGGTAAAGATAAAACTGAACTAGCCCAAAAACATATTTCAAAAGTTCTTGAACAAGCAGCAGGAAGAATACCTGTCTATGTTTTTGCTTCAGTACGATATTGTGGACCAGACGTTGATCATTCCGAGTTCGTTCCAGATGAAATATTTCTTCGCCAAGTCAACGCGGCATTGCGAGCGTCATGGGTCGACGAAAATGGAGAACAGCACAGAATTAGAGGAATCATTTTGTGGGATGCGTATGGGTTCAGCCCAGAAGAAGAATGGGAAGAACTCGATCGAAAGCACAAATATTATTTTGAACTGCTCTTGGCTCTTTCGGAAGCTTGGACGAAGGCAATGGTGGGTAAAAATGTAGAAACTGGACCATTGGATTCATCCAAATGTAAATTTGGATTACCTGAGCCAGCAAACAGCTCAGGGGCTATCTACGATGAACCGATAGATGGAGAAAATGGTCGTAAACATCCAGAGGGAATTCAAGAAGAATCCGTAGAAAACCGACGTGTCCCAAGTGGAAGAATTCGCGGAGACAGGCTAGAAGAGTAAATGCCAAAAAACAACGAGCTCAAGCCACCTATTTTTCTAATTGGGAGCGTCCGATCTGGAACAACGATGTTCCACCACCTTTTTAACCTGCACGATGATTTAGAAAGCTGGTTTGAACCACGTACAATTTGGATGTATGCTGATCCGGGACGAAAATACGACAAGTTTACTGCTGATGATGCAACAAGTCGTGTCAAAAAATATATACGAAAACGTTTCCTACAATTTCAAAAGAAACATGGCAATCGTCGCATTATGGAGAAAACTCCATCTAACACAATGCGTGTTCCCTACGTTGAAGCAATCTTTCCAGAATCAAAAATGTTGTACATCATTCGAGAACCATTTGCTAATCTAAGTTCTGCTGAATTGCGATGGCAAACTAGAAACAACAATTGGCACCATTTATGGGTACGTTTAATGGAATGCCCCAAAACTCAACTCCATTACTACATCGGCAGATTCCTCATTGACAATATTCGCAGGAATATTCTTAGAAAAAAACACTTTTCAATTTGGGGTGTGCGATACAAGGGTATCTACAAAGAGTTGAAACAAAAAGACCTAACGATTGAGGAACTCATTTGCAAACAATGGGTCGAATGCTCTAAACAGGCAGAGGATGATCTTTCAAAAATGGATCCTTCTAAAGTAATGCGGATTCGATATGAGGATTTTGTTAAAAATCCTGTCGAAATATACCGTGACATAGCCAAGTTTTTTGATGTTGAATTAACTGAGAAAATTGAAACACAAATCGGCGAGATGGTTGACCCTGGCCGTCAAGACAAGTGGAAACGGCTAGACAAAGATATTTTGCGCCGATGTTTTCCAATCTTAAAGGATGAGATGCAAAGACATGGATACGAAACAAACGAAATAGAAAAGATTCTTTCTACTTAATCTTTTTGTAAATCTCGCAAACGTCGCAAAAATTTTATACGACGCATTGACCCTTCATCAGATGAGTTCACCCGAGGATTGTTGCTGTCTCTGTCACGACTTTTTATCTTTAAATCTTCTGAACTAAATTCGCTATCGCGCATTTCATCCATATTTGGTTGGTCTTTAAGCTTTCTTTCTTCACGACGTTTCATTTCTTCGTCGATTTTTAGTTTATATTGTTTTTTAAAGTCGTTTTGTTGATCTACACTTAACAATGCCCACGCGCGATCTTGATATTCTGTCACATCTGGTGCCAACTCCATCAGTTCAAGCATGCGTTTTTTTGATTCCTCGGAAACAGCTGCTTTATCTTTTGGTGCTCCGATGAGGATCGTAGTGAACACATCACGCCTTTGTTCGTTGTGTTTTTCTCGAAAACTTCTGATTTCCTCTCCGTGTGTATCTTGGAATATTTGATTTATCTTTTGATATTCTGCCATAATCTTTTGGATTTCTATTTCTTGATCTTTTGTCAAATCGATAACTTTCATCGCATTCGTCCACATTCGCGACTGTTGACGAGAACCAACCTTTTTTGATTTGCCCTGCTCTTTCAACACTCGATCGGTCATGTCTTGGCTTGTGACTTCTTCTTTTTCAATCGATGGTCCCGCTAACAAATCATCTGCTGGTGGCGAAGCGATTGCCAGATTTCCAAAGAACAGAGCGGTTGTAATTAGTAGGGTTGAGTGTACATTCATGAGAGGGTTCCTTTTTGTTCGTAATGAGAACAACGTATAATTCACACTATATAATGCAATAATTACAAGATGAAAGGCAAAAATGGCTCTACAACCCTCAAATCTTCGCAATGCACTCGGCTCAATCATCGATTCTGACTCAGGAAAGGATATTGTGACCGCGGGAATGGTAAAAGATGTTCAAGTTGATGGCGACAATATCTCGTTAGAAATTGAACTTTCTTCACCTGAAACTCTTATTCAAGAAAGAATGCGGGAGCAGATTGAATCTGCAATCATGGCAACAAGTCGTGAGTGCCATGAAGTTGTTGGTTCTATTGATATCACTTTTAATACGGATACTCGAAGTGCAAACGAACGTGTCCGTGAAGAAACAAACCCACTTCCTAATGTAAAAAAAATTATTGCTGTTGGCGCTGGTAAAGGAGGCGTTGGGAAGTCTACCGTCTCAACAATCCTTGCAGTAGGTCTTGCGAGACAGGGCGCAAAAGTTGGATTGCTTGATGGAGATATTTATGGTCCTTCAATGACAACAATGCTAGGTTTGCATCGTGAAGAATCGAAAGCTGAAGATAATTTACTTCTACCATTCGAAGTACATGGAATTAAAGCCATGACCATTGGAAAACTTGTCGAACCAGACAAGGCGCTAATTTGGAGAGGCCCAAGAGCACACAGTGCATTTAGTCAACTTGCTACCCAAACCAAGTGGGGTGAACTCGATTACCTCATCGTTGACTTGCCACCAGGAACCGGCGATGTTCCATTATCACTCGCCCAGTTGCTCCCCCTTTCTGGAGCAGTCATTGTGTGTACGCCACAGGTCGTTGCACAAGATGATGCAAGACGCGCAGTTCGAATGTTCCAACAACTTGGCGTACCAATTCTAGGACTCGTAGAAAACATGTCCTATTTTGTTGCCGATGACGGGAAAGAATACGATTTATTTGGAAGAGGTGGTGGCGAACAGATGGCGAGGGCTATGAATCTTGAGTACTTGGGGGGAATTCCAATTCATCCTGAAATGCGAATAGCTGCAGATACTGGTGAGCCATTAAGAAACTGGGCTATCAATGAAACGATGAGTAATGCGTTCGAGACAGTCTGCACAAACCTCGCAACAATTGCGCAATCTACAAATAACGACAGGCCAACGCTTACAATTAACTGAGAAACGTCAGCATGAGCGAGATAATAAGTCCATTACTCACACCATGCACAATCATCGAAGGTAACAGTGAGCCACGCCATTCACGCATGACATTCATTCCTATTGCGATACTCATGAGTGCTGGTATTGCAACCCAACCCTGCGGATGAATAGCGGCAAACAAAAAAGATGTCACCAAAATACTCACGATGATGCTCAGCGCTAAGCCAAAGCGCACACTCACCGAACGCAACTGACGATACAACACGCCACGGAACATTATTTCCTCAACAATCGGTGCTGCAAATGCTCCGAGAATAAATAACAAAGTTTTTACCCCAATGTTTGCTTCAGCTATTTCAACGACAATTGGATGAGATCCACCTCCAGTCCCAGAAAATGGATCCGGTACTCCAGACCCCATGGCCTGCAACCATAACAATAGAAATGTAAAGCACAAACCAACTGCGAGCATTGGCAACATCATCGCGTACCCCGCTAAGCCGAATAAACATTCTATGAATACTCCGCGACCTTTGGTTAGCCCAATATCCTGCCGCATTATTTGTCCGCTGATTCCGCGTATTCTTGCCCAAAACAAAACGATTAAACTCATAAAAAACGTGAGAAGTTTCATGCTCATGCTTACGAAAGTATTGTCTTCTAAAATCAAATCTGCAACTGGGTCTGCGAGTATTCCAAATACAAGGAATACAATGAGCCAAAGAACAAAAACCTCAACATAGATTCCGTGCCTGATGGGTTGCTTACCTGACGTTCTTGATTCCTCCGAAAAGTCGAGCACTTGCAAAGAAGATTTTATTTTGCCTGAAAAAATGAATGCGGTACAAATGACGATACCTATAAACCCAAGAGTACCCAAGATAACGATTCCCAAAACGAAAAGTGAAAGAACGACCACTTTTAACTCCGCAATCTGGTTCAGACTTTCTCGTTCCTTCGAATCTGCAACAAGCAAAGTGCCAAACCACCCGAGTTGGTCTGTAAGAAAGTCGCCTTCGCTTGGAATATCCCCTCCTAGAATTAAAGTATCTAATTCCTCTTGAACATGTTGCTGTTTATCACCAAGGCTTCTATCAAGTAATTCCAGTTCCTTATACATTTGCTCGGATGCTTGATTTGCCGCTTCTTTATCCCCAAGAGCTATCATGAGCGCCATGTATCGCTGACGTTGCCCAACGCTTCCTGCATTCAGAGATTGGGCAAGGGAGATTATTTCACTCTGCTCGACGCCTGTAGTAGATGCCATGCCAAGGACGATTTCACCCTGCATTTTTGAGAGAACCTCGCCAGCCACATCACGCTCACTCGCCGTTTCTGACTGATCAGGGAGGGTTTGGAGGTATGCAATCCCGATTACAAGCGAAATGAGAAGTATCCAAGCCGTTTTCACGAAGGGTGCGCGGTGTTCATTCATATAAGCATAGTACTGCACCTAGGAGTTGACAAAATGGCCTATTTTCGATACATTTCCATGTTCGCCCTTTAGTTTTGAGGGCATTGAAGGAACACAGATTATGCCACGTCAAACTACATTTGCAAAACAAGGTGAAGTTGAGCCACAATGGCGACACGTCGATGCACAAGGCCAAACCCTTGGTCGAATGGCGACAACTATCGCTACTCACCTCATGGGAAAACACCGCCCAGAATGGACACCACACGTACTTACTGGTGATTTCGTCGTTGTAACAAATGCTGAAAAAGTTCGAATGACTGGCAAAAAATTAGAGCAAAAAACACAGCTTGTATATAGTGGATACCCAGGTGGTCTCAAAGCGCACAAGTACAGTGATATGATTGAAAAGCATCCTGAGCGTATCATTGAACAAGCTGTTCGACGAATGTTGCCAAAAACTAAACTTGGAAGAGATATGTTTCGTCGCTTAAAGGTATACAGCGGAGACACGCATCCACATACAAATCAAAAACCAGAAGCACTAACCTGCTAACACTTATTTTACGAATGCTTCTGTGAATAAATCACATAGGCATTCACTCACACAGTTCTCAAGAGGGGCTCCAAGAGCTTACGAACAAATGACCGAAGATCAACAAACAAACGAAGCAACCCAAAGCGTTGCAACTAAAACAAAACCAACTCCTACTGCAAAAAGCACCCCAAAAGATGGGCACTGGTGGTGGGGAACCGGACGACGCAAAGCAGCTGTTGCACGCGTACGTATCAAGCCCGGAACAGGTGTATTTAATGTAAACAAGAAGAGTCTTACTGAATATTTTTCAGAAATACGCGATCACAATGATATCTTGCGCGTTCTAGAAAAGACAAATACAAAAGGATCGCTTGATGTGTTTGTAAACACAAACGGTGGTGGCTACACAGGCCAAGCAGGAGCTATTATTCTAGGGCTAGGCCGTGCACTTGCAAAATTTGACCCATCTCTTGATTCAGCACTTCGTTCCAATGGGTACCTTTCACGAGACCCACGTCGTGTTGAACGTAAGAAGCCAGGACAACCTGGTGCACGTAAACGGTTCCAATTCTCAAAACGTTAAACCACTTATATACTCAAACAAAAAACCCATTGAGCCTAAATTGGTTCAATGGGTTTTTTAGAATTCATCACTACGTCTCAGACCACATTAAATCTGTTCTAAGTTTTTTATTACCAGGCACGCAATTGTCGTGTAATCCAAATCGAAGATCTTCCAACCAAAGAAGCTATCTCCTCGATCGTCTTTGGACTTCTTGCCCAACCGTATCTTAGAGATACAATTTGCTCGAGCTCATCTGATGTTTTCTTTGCAAGAGTAGGCAGGTCCTCGGTAGGAAGCAAGAATGACCACGGAACAATTTGATGAAATGGGCAGTGTAATTCGATTGTTTTATATTTCGCAGCGGCTCTAAGAGGTTTAGAGTATGTATCAATCAAAGATAAATTTCTATCAAGTACAGATGCTGGTGTTTTTTGCACCGTTTGTCCTTTGGAAGGATCCAATTTAGAGCATGTTTCTCCAATTACTCGAATCACATGTTTCAAGAGAGAATCTAAACGATTAGCTGGCAATTCTTGTAATGGACGTCCTACATGTTGCACCGCAACTGAAAGGGAGGAAGGCATTGCTCCAACAACTAGTTGTTGCTGAAGCAAAAAAGACCACCTTAAATCTGATTCTATTCGATCAAGATCTCTCAACGGTGGGGAATACCCTATATTTTTAATGTGCAAACCTGCTCGCCTTCGAAGTAAGTGCATTGCAGAAATAATCGATACTTCATTGTTTAGTATTGAATTTTCGTCAGGAAAATCCAGTGAATCAAGCAAGAGTATTATGGGAATAACATTCTGTGATACTTGTGCACCAAGAATAATTTCTTCAGCATCCTCTCTTGAAAATACATCCAATTCAACATGTGAAATATCTAGTTTTTTCAATCGAGTGGATCTAATTCGAGCCAATTTTTTCTGTATGGCTCCAGCAGTGCGTTGATATCGTTTTTCCAACTCCTTCCAAGAAGTCCCCATACGTAACTCCTGCTCAATATCTCTAACATCCTTTCTCGATAACTGGACTGTTTGATGGAATGTCTGTACAACCTCTGGCTTTTGTTGAAGCAATAGTCGAATAGTCTCATGATCTCGACCTGATTGTTTTGATACTTCCACTGAAACTTCACTTAGAGATCTGTTCTCTCCTTTTAGATTCAAAGCAAATGTAACAATTTCTTTTTTTTCTTCATCAGAAAGCCTCGAAAAATTTGATGCACTCTTCATTCTCTTCTCATTATGTTTTGCAAACTTTGTAAGCGTTAAAGAGGAACACCCGAGTCTCCGTCGACCGTTGCTCTCAAGCACCCAATGAAAAACTAGCCCCTCCCTCCTTAATCTGCTTAAAGTTCGGAGTGAAACATGAAGTTTTTTTGCTGCTTGTTTAACGTTCATCATCCCTGTTGATGATAAATCTAAAGTCCTACTAACAGTTGCGATCAAAGCAACTATGTCGCCTAGCAGCGCACTACCTAATAATGCAGGTTGATTAACTGCATCTCCACGATATCCTGTAACCCTGTAAATGATGTAATCATACGGATACAGTGTGTTTTCCTCTAATTCCTGAAGTAATTGCTCTGCCGCTTCCATTTGCTGAATGCGAATTTTCTCTGGAGCTCTCGAAATTTCTAAAGCGAAGTTTTTTATATGTTCAATAAAGAAACTAGAAGCAATCGGCATAAATTCATGTGCCCAGAATTTGAAGCTGACGTACCTCTTTCAGAATGTCGCACGATGCGGCAAGCGAATAAAATAATTGAAGTGAATCCACGTGAGAATTCGTGAAATCATATTGCATGTGCTTCGTTAGATATTGAATTGCTAACGGCGCTTCCCAACCACGACCACTTGCATGTGCTGAAGCAATCTGTTCAATCCTCTGTTTATTAAATGCAAGTTGTCTTTGTAACAACATTGAAATTTTTTGTACAAGTATTTCCGAAACATCCATCCGGCAAAACCATGCGGCGAATACAAATGGCAAACCAGTTTGTTGTTTCCACGCTTGACCTAAATCTAATGTGTACTCATATTCTGATTCACATGCGCTAGAAACAACTTTATCTCCAATAATTAAAACTGTTTCGGGCCAGAGTGAATCACATGTATTCATTGACCGAATATCTGTTGGGATAATTGTCGGCTTTATTTTATACAAATCGTGTAATATTATTTGTAACAATGCAACTGAAGTATGGCTATCGGAATCGCTATGAACTTCGGTAACATTTTTGAACGGAACTCGACTGCATAATTTCACAGTGAGGGAATCTCCATCACTACTCAACACGCCAACAGGCAAAATCCCTAGATCCATTGAGGTTTGTTGATAATCAATTGATGAAGCAAGTGCAACATCCACCTCGCCTTTTTCTAAACTGCCAATTAAATCGCTTGGAACTTTTGATACTATTTCGATACCTTCAACTGCAGAAATACCATCAACCATGGGGGCTGCATTCAAAAAATTAACGACGCCAACACGAATAATTTCTGGCATAACTACTGTCATCCACACATCATAGCCCCTTATCGATAAAAAAACACGGTTTTTGTCAGTTATCGGTCATAGAAGATTATTTATTTCTTTCGTGAACTTCCCTGATTGAGTAACCGATACATAGGTGGACAGATACCTGTGTTCTCGAGCCCAAGCAACGAGAGGCAATATAAGGGACCGCCCACGGGCCGACCCACTTCGCTCTTAGCGTTACTTGGGCTCGACGACACGCGTCAAAAACTCTCTCTCTCTCTTTCTCCAAAAACGTTTGTTCCCGCCAATTGTGGCGGGAACCGTTTTTATTATTGGGTTAATTTTAAAACGAAACTACACTTACAAAGGTGACATTCAAATAATTGTTGCTTGGCGATAATTACTACTGAGTGCCACTGTAACAAGGTTGTTCTGTGGCTCAACATATGTTCGATGTACTTTCGGAGAAATTCTACTCATAATCGCGTGTGGTACAACACCTGCAACCTCTGCAAGATTCGCTAGCGTTGCTTTACTTTCCTTGTCAGCCGATATTAGTTCTATCCCGCAACCTATTCCAAGTTGAGTAACATTAGTTAAATCAACAGCTATTTGATCCATACAAACACTGCCGATGACTGGTGCGTCTCCCAGTGGAATTTTAAATTGTTCGTCATAGACTCTGACAAATGCGCCTGACCGATCACCCTCTTCACCAACCCCAATTGGATACCCAGCAGCGTATCCAACTGGAACAATTCCTATTTTCGAGTTTCGTTTTGACGTCCATTTTCCAGAGTAACCAACATGTTCCCCCGCTTTGACTTGTCGAACATGCGCAAGTCTTGTTCGCCAAGTAACAACTGGCGAGATATTTTGTAATAGTTTTACACCACTGGGAACTGCACCTGCCCACGCAAGTCCAACACGAACCATGTTGCGGTGAGACCATTTCCATTGAACAGTTGCTGCAGTATTTGCTTCATGCAAAAAACACGTTGGCGACAAAGGTGTTTGAAGTGAATCGAGCACTTGATCAAATCTATCGTGCTGAGTGCGGGTCAATGCTTCATCATGAGTTGCTGAAATAAAGTGCGTTAATACTCCCTTTAAATTAAAGTGGTGATTCGATCTAATGGCATCGATTAATTTTTTTGCTTCTGTAAGCACACAACCACCTCGGTGAAGCCCAGTATCTATTTTTACTTGAACATTTAAGGTTATTCCATACCTAATTGCAATAGATTCAAGTGCTTTCATGTGACCTTCGCCGTGCACGACAAGATGCACAATACCTTGGTTCAATCCTTGATAAATTGGATGAAAGCGATCAAAAGTATGTACTGGTGCAAAAACTAAGATTGGAGTACTTACACCAGAGACGAGGAGCTCCCCCGCTTCATCTGCGCTGTATACGGCGAGTAAATCAGCGTGTTTTGAGAGTTCTGAGGAAACCCTGGCTGCTCCCAAACCGTATCCATCAGCCTTTACAACAGCACAGAGTTGACATTGTTGACCAATGTGCTTGTGAATCACGCTACAATTACGATTTATTGCTCCAAGATCAATCTGAACAGTGCTGTGTTGTATTGTTCGAAAAGTGTGCATCCGTGCAATTCTTACTAAACTTTCTACCTATCCAAGAACTAAAACCTTCTAAGGTACCTATCGTCCACGTTACGATTTTACCACCAAAACAATAGAACACCGATGACTACACCAAAAATTGACCTTGAAATCTTTGATACTGAACAAACCTTTGCTGACATTGGATTAAACGAGCTCCTTCAAAAAGCCGTTGACAAAGCAGGCTTTGTGCACCCCACTATTATCCAAGCAAAATTAATCCCTCTTGCCCTCACGGGTACAGATGTCCTTGGGCAATCAAGAACAGGCTCAGGAAAGACCGCCGCCTTTGGACTTCCTGCTCTGAACATTCTTGAAGAGGGCGATGCGTACGGTGCGCTGGTTCTTGTTCCAACACGCGAACTCGCTATTCAGGTAGCT
>PVBE010820458.1_pt1 | contig 11027 bp, 9 predicted proteins | sample 1631181 | NCBI WGS metagenome assembly PVBE01 (sample SAMN08397723, study PRJNA350692) | Marine metagenome, whole genome shotgun sequencing project. | isolation source: water | place: Pacific Ocean | collected 2012-04 | reverse complement strand
GGACAACCGCAGCTTGTATCCCTTCAACACCTGGCGTGAGTGGTGGCTCCAGCACCGTTCCCTTGGTCAGAAGGGCTGGGTTGGCGAGCAGTCGCCGGCCGAGTCCCTGGCAGCCTGTCAGGCGTGGGGCGAGCGGCACCTTCGAAACTACGACGGACCGGCACCAACACTGTCGGCTCCGGTATACCCCTAGAAAGACTCGCGCTAGTTACAGACTCTTAAAGAACTCCCACGTCACTGGCAAGGTGTCGCCATCTCCGAGCTCATCCGGCACATCATGGTCTCCGTCAGGAAGACCGTAATGCACGACCCGCACGCCGTCAGCGCATCCCACATACTCAATCCGTCGATTACCCGAGGCCGTCGTAGCAATCTGGGGGTCGGGTTGACAGCGATTATGTTCGGCCCATAGTCGAACCGTTTCTTCTGCTGACACGAAGTCGTGGCCAACAGGCGACGGACCGCCTTCATAGGGAATTACGTCGTCCTTCATCCCATGCAGCTGAAACACCGCGACTTTCCGCTCCGATGCACCGGGCCTCAGCACATGCCTTGAGCGATGCCGGCGGTTGAGTCTTGGGCGTAGTCGCTGGTTGAGCCTTGGGCGTAGTCGCTGGTTCGGCCGAAGCAACGATACCTTCTGGCGAACTCGAACCACAGCCAGCAATGGTCACCAGCACGATAAGAGCAACCACCCCAACCACGAGTGGATGCCATCACTTGAACTTGAGACCATTCACCGCACAAGTTCCGTCACATTAATGAAGATCAGAAACAACGTCATCCATTGTTACGGATGCCGAACGCACCAACATCTTGGCCAACCGATCGTCATCAGGCTCTGGAAGACCATCCATAAAAGGTCTAACCGTGAGGTTATCCGTCAACTCAACGGCTGGCGTGGCGAGATCCTCCACATAAAACTTCGACGACGGCAGAATATCGCCCGGGTACGTGAAATTAGGCAAGGTGGCGAGTTCTACGAGTAACCCTGCCCCTACCGAACTTTCAAGCATTCCACCGATCCATACTGGGACGCCATGATCGCGACACATGTCATGGATTTTCACCGATCTGGTTAAACCACCGGATCGACCTGGCTTAATGTTCACGTAGTGACAGGCACCAATTTCGAGCGCCTGTTCAACCACTCGAAGTTCTTGGGCTGACTCATCCAGGCATATCGGTGTTTCGATCTGCCGGGCAAGTTCAGCGTGATCGAGCACATCGTGCCAACTCAATGGCTGTTCGATAAACGCCAGGCCAAATTCGTCGATCGCCCGGAACGTATCAATGTCGTCAAGCGTGTACCCAGCGTTGCAGTCGATGTGGATCACGGTATCGGGAAACGCACCCCGAACCGCACGAAGCATGTACACATCCCAGCCAGGACGAACCTTAAGCTTGACGCGAGGGAAACCGGCGTCAACCGCTTTCTGAAAGTCAGCCAGTAAATCATCGAACGAGTCCAGAATGCCAAAGTCAGCACCTGCAACAACTTCCGTGTCTGATCCACCAAGCAACGTATGAACCGGAGTTCCCGAACGCTTACTTTCAAGGGTCCACCACAACAACTCAATAGCCGCTTTCGCGAAATTATTGCCCTTGAACCCCGCCAACCGTTGGTCAACATCCGCCGCGGTTTCAAACTCACGTCCTACAACAAGAGGACCAAAAATATCTGTAACAAGATGAAAGACGGTCCCTGCTGATTCAGGGACATAGTGCGGGGCTCGAAACGGCGTGGCTTCTGACCAGGCCACAACATCACCAGATGTCCCCTTGACGAGTACCGAATCGATCGCATGATCCTCGCCGTAGGCTGTCCGCCATGGATAAATCAACGGCATGCTGACGTAATACACATCGAGCCGGTCAAAACGCATGTGGGTCTTCCGTTTCTGTAATACCCAATCTTGACGTCAGAATGGATCAACCGCAAACAGAGAACAAAAACCCACGTACGATGGTCCCTATGTACGCGATCTCTTTTCAAGACGCTGGCCGAATCCGCACTCTGCTTCGCTACATGCTCAGCGGAGGCCTTGTTGTTGTTCTGATGCTCGTGGTTGGAGGCTGCGGTTCCTCGACCGACAGACCTTCAGGAAACTCCCGTGCTTCCGAAACAGTCCAGCAAGCCACGCCAGTGATCTCACCGAGTGCGCGCCCTTCAATGAAACAGGAAACCCAGCCTGTACAAGCCGCACAGCCAGCACTCACAACTACCCGTCGCCCAACAAGCACATCGACGCCTGTCACACCCAAGTCCGCACCTACATCGGCACCAGACACCCGCACTCGGCCGCAAGCGCAACCAACATCCACACCCGCTCCGGAACCCGTGCAACTCGGTCCAGAAATCACGGCCTGGCTCGACCAATCAGCTCGTCTGATCAATGAGGTTTCAGGGACCTCAGAAGCACTGAGAACCGGGCCTGATGTCCAAGTGCTTTTAAACACTGCCATCCTCGCCTTCCTGGACGGCCATAGCCTCACCACCGAATCTATGGCGGCATTGAATGAAGCAATCAGTCAATTACCGCCTCTCGTATACGCCTTCCCCACCACGGGTCAGTCCGTTGCAGCAGCAGACATTGACGGAGATGGCGAACTGGAATTAATCGCAGGCTACAACCTCTTCGGGGTACGGCCGGCCTGGTTTGATCTCGGATCTGACGAGTTGAAGGCTCAAGCCTTTCCCACTCAAGACCCGGAAAAAGATTTCTACGGCATGACAGTCGTTCACTCGATCACTGATCTAACCAACGAAGGCATTGCCGACGTCATGCTCGTCACAACAACCCCGGGCACATCCACATTAACCGAAGCGGTGCGCGTCTTTACGTGGAACGACGACGGTCCTCGCCGTGTATTTGACATCCCTGTCGTCTCCTGGGCTGATCCAGCCCGTTGGGAACTTCGAACGACTGGTGGGAGAGCTGAGATCGATACAGCCTGTGCCATCTTTGGTCACTACGACATCAAGCAACTCCCGCACCCAGAACTTACCCGCACCTTTGCGTGGGATGGCACGTGGTTTGTCGAGATCCAGCGCACCGTTAGCCCCCCGGTATCCACACATGACCAGATCAATCGGGCCGAAGCCGCGTTCTGGGCTGGTGCATATGGCCCAGCGGTATCTCTGTACACCGAGGTGATTACCAGCCCCGTAGTCAGCGAGGATCAAGACCTTCCAATTGACTGGGAAGGATTAGCTCGCTTACGAATCTCGCAAATTTCGCTACTTACGGGAACCAATGCGAGTTCGGAGTTGAAGCACGTAGTCCAACGAGGAGGGGTCATTGGCCTCATCGGTCAAACGATGCTGGATTCGACCGGGACCCGAAACGCTCTGCAACCTTTTGTCGCACTGCAGCGCCTCAACCTGAAAGCCAACCCTCCTACCGGAAACCACGGGCATATTCAGTTCCCCGTTGACGAAGCTTTAGTGTTGGCACTCGGCAAGGCCCTTGAGGTTGGGTTGCAAGATGTGGCGCCTGACCAATTATCTCGCCGGACAATTTTCAACGTGCTAGGAAATATGGGCTTCGATGTGCGCGATGCCATTGTTGGCGACCTCAATGACGACAACACGCTAGAAGCTATTGTCTCTATTGTTCGAAATAGCGAGAGAATTATTGGCCCACCCGTAAACGACTTCTGGTTCCTGCGTCAAACCGAGAATCGATGGGTGGTCGAACCAGCTCCTGTCATCGGTGATGCAGCGATCGCCAACGGAATACGTCAAATCAGTCCCCGCCGCTCAGCATTTGCACTCATTGAGCCCGGCGCTGGAAGCGAACGTTCGATCTACCTCAGCTTCGACGGCAACCACATCCAGTTGTGGTTTTCACAACCTACACTCGCTGACATGGAACCAACCAACCCGTTCGACAGACGACAAATAACCGAGTGCCGTCACCAAGCAGGGGATTCATAACCCCAAGAAGTTATGTCGCTCGTTTAGGCCTCGGCGCTCGACAACGACCTTGAATTTTCGCTCGGCTCAGATTCCAATACGTCAATCCGACATGCACAAATCTTGTATTCCGGAATCTTTGACACAGGATCAAGCGCATTGATCGTCAGTAAGTTGGCCGCCGCTTCTGCAAAGTGCCAACTCATATACAGTGTTCCGGGAGCTACGCGGCGAGTGATCCATGCTCGAGCTTTCACAGAACCCCTCCGACTAGTCACTCGAATCAACCCACTCTTCGGCACACCCAGTTGCTCGGCATCTTCCGGAGAAACCTCTATGAGCGGCTCCGGATAGGCCTCGTTTAACTTCGACCGACGAGTCATAGCTCCGGTATGCCAGTGGTATAACACCCGCCCCGTGTTAAAGATAAACGGATACTCCGCGTCTGGAATCTCTACATTCTCACGCCACTCCACTGGATGCATGGTGGCCCGGCCATCATCGGTCGGGAATCGGTCACCAAAGAGCCATTGAGCACCAGGGTCATCAGGCGTCAGGCACGGCCACCGGATACCACCTTCCTTGTCAAGACGCGCATAATTTAAACCTGCATGGCTCGGTGTCACCGACGCAATTTCATCAAAAATCTGTGACGGGCTGTGCAAGCCAAGGTCCCGACCCATCCGGCGTGAAAGGTCCGCAGTGATCGCCCAGTCCTCACGAGCCTCGCCCGGAAGTTCAAGTACCGGACGAACACGCTGTACACGACGATCCGTATTCGTATAGGTGCCATCCTTTTCCGCCCAACTCGAGGCTGGCAGCACCACATCCGCGATTTCAGCGGTCTCGGTCATGAAGATGTCTTGGACGACCAGGAAGTCCAGATTCCCGAAATGCTCGCGCGCCGCGTGCAAATCCGGATCAGACATCAGAGGGTTCTCACCCATGATGTACATACCCCGAACATCGCCTCGCCCAGCCGCATCACCAATCTCGATTGTCGTCAGTCCCGGGCGGGATGGCAGGGGCACCCCCCACTGTTGTTCAAAAAACCCACGAACGGCTGCATCCTCTACCGATCGATAATCGGTGAAATACATGGGGATTGCTCCAACGTCACTGGTGCCCTGAACATTGTTTTGCCCCCGAAGCGGATTGAGACCCGTGCCTCGTCGGCCTACATTCCCAGTAGCCAGGCAGAGATTAATCAGCGTCAAACAGGCCTCGGTGCCGTGCGTGTGCTCGGATATGCCTAGCCCCCAATAAAACGCCGTCCTGTCAGCCTCTCCTATCAAATGCGCCGCACGTTCAATATGAGCCGCTGGGATGCCAGTGAGGGCCTCCTGTCGTTCCGGCGTCCAGTCCCGAACCGCCTTTGCCACCGCCTCGAATTCGTTGACACGCTGGGCCACAAAATCCTCGTCCACCAACCCATCCCGGACAATAACGTGAAGTAAGGCGTTGTACATCGGAACATCCGTTCCGGTCCGGGCCTGCAGATGCACAGCAGCCCAACGGGTCAACTCGATGGCACGAGGATCCGCCACAATCAACTTCGCCCCAGCCCGAATCGCGGCCTTCATCTTGAGCGCGGTGATTGGATGCGTTTCAGTCGTGTTGGAACCAGTGACAAAGATCACGTCGTTTTCGCTGATCTCGTCAAGCGAGTTGGTAAAGGCACCTGTTCCAAGGCTCATGCCTAACGCCGCCACGGACGAAGCGTGGCAGAGCCTCGTGCAGTTATCGATGTTGTTGGTCCCAAGCACGACACGGCTGAATTTTTGGAGCAAATAGTTGTCTTCATTGGTGCATTTGGACGACGCATACACAGCCAACGCATCACTCCCGCACTCGTCACGAATTCCCAGCAAACGTCGCGCCACAAGGTCAAGAGCCTCGTCCCAACTCGCCCGGCGCCATTGCCCCGAACCTCGATCACCCACACGAACAAGTGGATGGGTGAGCCGATCTTCACTTTGAGCATAGTCCCAGCCGAATCGGCCCTTCACACACAACCAACCCTGATTAACCGGATGGTTTTCAGGAGACATGGCATGCGTAATCTGCCCGTTCCGAACATGCACCTCGAGACCACAACCAACTCCGCAGAATGAGCAGGTCGTCTGCACGACACGATCGTCACGCACAAACCCGTCCTGCTCTAATTCCCACTGCGTCCGACTCTTCAGTGCCCCTGACGGACACACCTGTACACAATTGCCACAATAGACGCATGTAGTGTCCATGATCCCGTCATACTCAGAAGTTGAGATGCGGACATGAAAACCGCGTTCACCTGGCTCAATGGCATACGTGAGTTGCACCTCATCACCACAGACGTCCACGCAACGCCAACACATCACACATTTAGCGTAATCACGCACGTAATAAGGATTGTCATCTATCACTGCGAGCTGCGATCGGGCCGATTTCCCATCGGGGCTCACGTTGTATTCCGTCAAGAGCCTTGCAAGATCAGGCGCCTCACTAAGATCTACACCCGCCAACAGCAATCGCAACGAGCCCCGACGGGATTGACGAACCCCTTCACTTTGGGTGAATAGAATTTGTCCGGGCTCAACGAGCGCCCGACATGACGACAAGAATTTCGTTTCGCCGCGGAGCGCGGCGTCGTCAGGTGGGGCTTTCCCAGTGGTCCCATCCGACTGTTCCACCACGCACAGACGACAATTGGCTGATGCCGTGATGTTTGGGTGGTAACAAAGCGTCGGGATGTCAATGCCCGCTGTCGCCGCAGCGTCATATATCGACGTGCCAACCGGCACAGTAACCTCTTGCCCGTCAATTGTGACGGATACACAGTCGGTGGCGATAACCATCCCGATAACTCCGTCAGGAACTCAGCTGCCTCAGCCTACGTCAAGCTAAAGCAGAACACTTCACCAAGAAGTTAACCCGACCCAACATTCTCACCTTCGTGAAAGATGAGCCAGAAAATGTAGCCCAGCCACGCGAGCGCCAACAGCAACACGGGAATCACAATTACAGCTAAACGCACTCCAGCCTCATCAAAAAACGAGCCGCGATCTTCCAGAATAGGTGCCGGACTTTCTACCAACTCACGGGCATACGCAACATCAATCGGCCCCGTAAAAAGAACCACTAGGGCAAGTATTGCTACACAGATCCGCAGCATGTCCCTTTGCCTAGTACCGTCACATGCAATCCCAATACATATACGTCAAGAACTCACATCCTCGTTGCATCGATCACCCGTCTAATTGGGTCGAAATCACCAAGACTGTCCAGACAGATGCCGAGCGCACAGAGACCCACGATCATCCATCCAATCGGCGCAACGCCAGTGATCACAAAAACCGACCCGGCAAAGGCCAGTGCTCCATAAACGGCATCAGCTCTGAGATATGTCCGCGCCTCTTCGAGCGCCGGTTTGCGTAACAGGGGAGCGACGAAAAACCGATGCCAACCGCGGGTCACGCTCAAGCCCGACGCTACAGATCCCGCCAAAAGGTTAAAGGCAATGAGCATGACCAACCATGCAGCCGCCTCCGTCCACATCATCACCAACGAGCCCACAAACAGCGTCGTGGTTGCTAGCTGATGAAATTTCCGCTCGTCACGACTTGTTTTCAACGGCGGTTGGTCTTCGGTGACGACTACTCTGCTGCCTCTTCATCCGCCGGTTCAGCCTCAGCAAACAGCACAACAGGCTGCGAAAGGAAAAGCATGCTTGGAACCAGTACCCGACGGCCGTCCTCGAGTCGAATACGTAGTGAGCGCGGACCAATCTCTTCCACAAAGCCACGATACCCACGAATTTCTATTTCCTCGCCCACAACAATCTTTCGTTCAGCCGACACAATCACACCGGAAATCAGGTTCCGCGCAATGTCCTGTGTGCCAAACGCCACACCGACGGACAACCCACCAAGAATCGCAACCAGTACATTCAAGTCAAATCCGACAGAGGTTAGGGCAACATAAATCCCGGTAAAGATGGAGAGTGCCCCCATCACGCGAGCAGCCAGGTTCGCTAAACGGTCGGGCGCACCCGCACGGCGAACCAGCACGTAACGCGTTAATGCCCGAACCCGACCCGTTATCACAAACGTAAGGATCAGCAGCACGATGATCTGGATCGCGCTCATCGGCGTGAGTGTCTTACCGTCAATTTCCGTGATCGGCGCGTTGAGCACGTCGAGCACAGCCTGCCAAACTTCCATTATGGTCCTCCGAGCAATTCCCAATCGAGCTAGCCTACCCAAATGGTAACCACTGTCCCCCTATCTTGGCGCGCTAGCCGCAAGTGGCGAAGCCTCATCGGGGCTCTACTGTCTGCGGTCATGCTCTTCGGAGCATTCCCCCCACTGGAATGGACTGGTCTGGCTTTCATTGGCTGGACACCTTGGGCATTGGCGCAACATGGCCAGTCCGATCAAACAAAACGTCTACTTAGTGGGTTAATGGTTGGAGTCCTGTTTGGTCTTATATCCATCAGCATCGACCCACCAGAAGTCATCACCGGAGCGTCGTGGATTGCCCTGAGCCTTGCTATCGGCGCAGTTGCAGGACTGATAGCAGCAATGATTGAGCTCCCCCACGGACCATCACGCCTGACGCAGCGGCTTGGTCTCTGGTCATTTGTTTGGATGCCAGCCCTAGCATGGACCGGGTTAGATTACCTACGACTCATCACCACAGCGGGCCACCAATGGGGTATGTTTTCGACCACACAGGTAGATATGGCGCCTCTCCGTGCATTCCTACCTATTGCCGGAATGTGGCCGCTTACGTTGCTCACGGTAGCCACGGGGCTAGCCATTGCAGCTGGAGCTCTGATCTTCCTTGGACGCCTGACTCCCACGCGGAGCCTTTATCTCGCCATTAGTGCTGTGGTGGTGGGATGGACAGTCGGATGCGTGCTCGCTATCGGCACACCCAATCCATCCGGCCCAGAAATTCGGGTAGCCGCTGTGCAGACCGGTGAGCATGTGCCCGAGCATCCGCAGACACAACCCCTCATCACAACCCGTCAATACCCGGAACTTACTGATGTCATTACCACGCTTCATACGCCCGCAACAGTCCGCGCGGCGCATGCGAAAGCTTCCCTCGTGGTCTGGCCTGAAGCGTCTGGTTGGGTGGCGCCTGATGATACAAACGCAACACCACAGATTAATCTCGTCCGAGCATTGGCCCGCCGGACCTCGGTAGCCATTGTGTGGCCCTACTTCATACGCATCGACCCGGACCAAACACGTAACGAGATCGTGGTAGTCGCCGCAAATGGGAATGTCGCCACACCCACGACCAAAGACCATCCGGTCTATGTGATCGGAGAACGTAGCGTAACGGCAGGCCTACATCGAACTTACCTGGTCAACGGTATCCCGATCGGACTCGCTGCCGGTCCCGACGGCACGTACACCGACACAATAACTCGCCTCGCGCAGCTAGGCGCCAGACTGGTCGCCATACCCACACACGACTGGGAAGCGTTCACGATGCAACACATTAAACAATTGCGCATGCGCGCCGCTGAACATCGAGTAGCTCTTGTGAAAGCCGACTGGCGCTACGGTTCAGTTGTAATCGAACCCTCGGGTACGGTTATTGCCAGCACATCGGCTACTGAAAAACGCGACGAATTGCTGATAGCCGATGTTCGCCTGACTGAACAAGGTTCCTTATACACATGGACGGGCGACTGGGCCGGGATCTGTGGATTACTGACGCTCTCCCTCATGGCGTCGGCATCAATTGGAACCCAGCTTTGGACTAGACACGTCAACGGCGCCCAGAGGGGATCATCGACGCGCCCCAACTGAACGCAAATAAACCAATAGCAACGACGAGCAATGTCACCACCGCCGGATGCCATCCAATTCCCTGTAACGTCGCTACATGTAGAGCCAACGCATGCAGAATGCCCGCTGCTATGAAATACCCGATAAGTCGATCAGTCATCCACCCCCGGGCCAGTAAGTACGCAGTCCCAAACTGCAAACCTAACCACGCCCATTCCTGTACAAACGAATACGCCAACATATGTTCAGAGCCCACGGGACCAAGCGACCGACTCAGCACCACCTGTGCAGCAATCATGGCGTAACCTGCGGCTGGTGCGACCGAGGCAGCCGTTATCGCCCTTGCATCGGAAGGCTGACCCATCACAAGCATCACACTCACAAGCATTGCAAGCTTGGTGATTTCATCTGCATATGCGGTCAGGACAGAAACAACGATAATCATGACCGGATCTGTCTCAAGGCCTTCTACACGGGCGAGAGCGGCCGTCAACAGATCAGCCACGACGCCTATGGCCTCACCATGCAACCAAACTTGGGCAAAGGGATAGACCACCGCACCAAGTACTAGGCCGAACCATGCTCCGGGACGTCCAGCATGAACTGGAGCTCCAGCTCGCGCCCAAAACAGCCCAAAGGCAAGTGACGCCGCGATCGCCACAGGATGCGGCGCAGCTATAACAGCCCCGACCAAACTAAGCTGATCGGTCAGACCGCTAATGGAGTTCCTCGCAGCAAACCATCTTGAGCTTCCATACAAATATCACGTATAGACAGAAAGTACTCCTGAGACCTATAAAGTTGCAGGCCCGTTGACTGCTACCATTATCAGACGTGGAGTCGGACATATGCTCGAACAACCGCACCAGCGTCCGAGCAGACTTCACACGGACATGTGTTCATTAGGGTCGGTGGGTGAGTGGCTAATACCACCAGACTGTAAATCTGGCGCCTTTACGGCTACGTAGGTTCGAATCCTACCCGGCCCACCTGCCACCAATGGTCGTTTCGTACGCTACCATCGGTTGTCCGGCGCGCCCGGCAAACGGGTCCCGTGGTGCAGCGGCCTAGCATACTTCCCTGTCAAGGAAGAGATCGCCGGTTCGAATCCGGTCGGGACCGCCAGGGGCCATCGTCGACGTGCACGGCGGGCCCATAGCTCAGCGGTCAGAGCAGCCGGCTCATAACCGGTAGGTCCCTGGTTCGAATCCAGGTGGGCCCACCGGCTGGCATTGCGCGCATGGCGGAGTAGCTCAGTGGTAGAGCGGGGGACTCATAAGCCCTAGGTCGCAGGTTCGATCCCTGCCTTCGCTACCGGC
>PVBE010801460.1_pt1 | contig 11028 bp, 12 predicted proteins | sample 1631181 | NCBI WGS metagenome assembly PVBE01 (sample SAMN08397723, study PRJNA350692) | Marine metagenome, whole genome shotgun sequencing project. | isolation source: water | place: Pacific Ocean | collected 2012-04 | reverse complement strand
CTTCCTACACATCCCCATCACCGATGGGGGCCACTTCTACTTCCTGATGTACGAGAAGGTGCAGGGCCTACGCATGGACGAGGAACTCGAAGCCCGCTTCCAGTGGGCCGGCCTGGTCTTCATCCTCATGATCTTCCTGTTCGCGACCTTCAACGACGTGGGCCGGATCTTCGGATTCTGAGCCCGTCGCCCAACGGGGTAGCCTCGACCTGTTGAGCGGGCGGGATCTCCAAGACGAACTTCGCGAGGCCCTCAAGAGCCTCAGCGGCGAACGACGCCCCGAGCACGACGGCGATCGCGGCCCCGTGTCCCTGCTGCGACGCCTCGGCATCACCATCCCGCCGTCCCTGGACGAAGGCGCCGCGGACTCCAACCGCAAGACCCTGATCGCGCCCGTCAGCGGCTACGACGCCACGATGGACGAACCGGCGAAGTCGCCCCTGGACGACTGGAACGACCCCGATCGCGTCGGCTTCGCGCCCACCCTCGATCTCCCCGACGGCCCGCCCGCGCCGGGACGAGTCCCGGAGGATCCGCAGGAGGCCCGCCGGCGGCTGGGGCGGTTCGACGTCATCAAGACCCTCGGGCGCGGAGGCATGGGCGAGGTGATGGAGGGCTACGACCGCGACCTGGGGCGCCGCGTCGCCTTGAAGGTCGCCCGCGACGCCCGGTCGCTGGACGAGAAGCGCCTCGCCCGGTTCGTCGCCGAGGCCCAGCTCACGGCCCAGCTGGAGCACCCCAACATCGTCCCCGTGCACGAGTTCGGCATCTCCCGCGAGGGCGAGGGCGGGGTCTTCTACTCGATGAAGAAGGTCGACGGCATCGCCCTGGCGGATGCGCTCCTGCTCGTGGAAGGGGGCGACACCGACGCGAAGGAGCGGTGGAGCCGGCGCCGGCTGTTGAACGTCTTCGTGCAGATCTGCCACGCGATGGCGTACGCCCACGAGCGCGGCGTCATCCACCGCGACCTCAAGCCCGACAACGTCATGCTCGGCGAGTTCGGCGAGGTGCTGGTCCTGGACTGGGGCCTCGCCCGCCTCGTCGATCGCATGGACGTCGACACCCTCCGCGGCGCCACCACCGCGGAGGTGCGAACGGCCCGCGAGGGGGTGTCCCTGACCCGGGACGGCACCACCGTCGGCACCCCCGGGTTCATGAGCCCCGAGCAGGCCGACGGGCGGCTCAGCGAGCTCGGCCCCGCTTCCGACGTCTGGAGCCTGGGGGCGATCCTCTACACCATCCTCACGGGCACCTTCCCCCACCAGGCCACCGACCTGATGATGCAGATCCAGCACACGATCATGCCCCCTGTCCAGGACTGCCGCGAGCGCGCCCCCCAGCGGCGCATCCCCGAGGAGCGGGCCCTCATCTGCAACCGCGCGGTGCAGCTCCAGGCGGCCGATCGTTACGAGGATGCAGGCGAGCTGGGGGCTGCCCTGGAGGCGTTCCTGGAGGGCGCGCGGCGCAAGGCCAAGGCGCAGGAGGCGCTGATCCTGGGCCACGCTGAGTGGGCCCGGCACCGCACCCTCACCTGCAGCATCGCCACCGCGGAGCAGGAGCTCGTGGCGCTGGAGGCGCAGGTCCAGCCGTGGACTCCGGTGAAGGACAAGAAGGAGCTGCTCCGGGCGCGCGAGCGGCTCGTCGCCCAGCGCCTCGACCGGGCCCGCTGCTTCGCCGAGGTCGTCACCGCGGGGGAGCGGGTGCTGGCCCACGATCCCGGCAACGCCGACGCCCGCGCGTTCATTGCCCAGGCGTGGTGGCAGAAGTTCGAGGAGGCGGCGGCCCGCCGCGACGAGGTCGACCAGGCGCTGTACGCCTCGCGGGTGGAGGCCTACGACGACGGTCCCTACGCCGAGCGGCTGGAGGGGACCGGAGCCCTGGTCCTGACCACCGACCCGCCCGGCGCCGAGGTCATCCTCCGGCGCTACTTCCGACGGGGCCTGATCTGGACGCTGACCCCGCCGCAGATCCTCGGCACGACCCCGCTGAAGGCGCCGCTGCCGATGGGGTCGTACCTGCTGACGATCACCTGCCCGGGGTACGCCGACACGACCTACCCCGTGCACATCACCCGCGGTCGGCGGTGGGAGCCCGAGGAGCCGGTCCGGCTGCTGACCCCCGGCGAGGTCGGGGAGGGATGGGTCTACGTGCCCGCCGGCCCCTGCCAGATCGGCGAAGAAGGACGCGCCGTCGACGCGCTGCAGCAGGGGGAGCGCCACGTCGAGGGGTTCCTCATCCAGCCGACCCCGGTGACGAACCTGATCCGGCGGCAGAGGCCGTCGGCCTGGAGGGCAGCATGAACAGACGTGATTTCGGAAAGCTCGCCGTGGTGGGCCTCGGCGCCGCCGCCGTGACGACCACCGCCACCCCCGCCCGAGCCGCGGGCAAGAAGGTCAAGGGCTCTGGCTACAAGTGCAAAGCGGTCAAAGGCACGGACAAGAAGTTCTACCTGCTGCCGTCGGGCACCTTCGACATCAAGCCGGGCTCCCAGGTCCAGTTCTCGTACACCGGGGAGGGGTCTGACAAGAAGCTCCGCTTCGATCTCGTCGATGCGGGCAGCGCCAGCGGCAGCATCTCGTTCCCGATCGACCTGAACGGGACCCCGTCGGTGGGGCTGGACTCCTCGCCGGCGACGGTGCTCTTTGTCGACGCCGACGGCGAACAGCCGATCACGGTGCAGCAGCCCGGAGGCTGATCTCCCGCTGCAGTGGCATAGCTTTCGCAACCGGGGCGGTCCATGCGACCCCTCACGTGCCTGCTGTCCGCCCTCGCCGTCTCCTTCGCGCTCCCCGCGGCCGCCGCTCCGTTCGACAACGAGGGCGACGCGCTGGTCACCGATCCCGCTGATCACTGGCTGACGGTGCCGATGGCGGACGTCGTGCTCGGCACGGCGGCATCCGACGAGCCCGTCCCGATCGACGGACGCCTCGGCTGGTTCGTGCACGAGAGCGTCATCGGCGACCCCGCCCTGGACCTGCTCGGCACCCCGGTCGCGGGCACGATCGAAGAGGAGGCGCTTGGCGCCTACTTCTGGGTCTGGTTCACCCCCGATGAGCCGCTGCTCCCCTTGGCCGAGTACACCTTCACCTACGGCGCCGGCCAGGAGCGGCAGGTGGTGTTCCGGACCGGGGCCGCGGACCTCGACCACCTCGACCCCGACGCCCCCTTCGACGCCGACCTCAGCGCCATCTGGTACCCCGCCAGCGTCAGCGGTCCCGCGTTCCTGTCGATCCAGGCGGCCGTCCAGGCCGACGCTGACGACCTCGGCAGCAGCCGCCTGTCCGTCGTCCGCTTCTTCCGGGACGACGAACTCGGCGCGCTGACCGTGATGGAGACGGACCGCACCGCCATCGGCTGGCTCAGCGCCGAGCAGGAAGCCGGGACGGAGCGGCCCGAGGAGGTCTGCGTCGACGTCGTGCACGAGAACGGACTGGGCGAGCTCTCCGATCCGCTGGAGGTCTGCGCCGACGTCGAGCTCGCCGAGACGACGGTCCCCACCACCGGCTGCGCTTGCGACGCCGGCGCCCCGACCAGCCGGACCGGTGCCTTCGCCGCCTTCCTCCCCCTGCTGCTGCTCTCCATCCGCCGCCGCGCGCGCGGCTGAAGCCCCCGCGGGCGCGGGCTGATACCCTCCGCGTCCAATGAACGACGAAAACCCCGTCCTTCCCGAGTGGGCCGACCGGCTCCGCGAGCGCTACATCGCCGGCGCCTCCAGCCTGTTCGTGCTCCACGGCAACATCCACGACCTCGTGCAGTGGAAAGGCGGCTGGGTCACCCTCCGCCAGTTCCTCGCGGGCATGCTCGGCCGCACCAAGGAGATCGTCTGCTTCTACGACGTCGCCTCCGGCCTGCAGTTCGCCGACAAGGAGATGGAGAAGCCCTGGCGCCTCGGCATCGACGCCCGCCGCATGTGGCAGGGGCGCGCCCAGCTTCCCGAGGCGCTTCCTCGGGATCCCTACCGGCTGTTCCCCTACGTGGAGACGTTCCTGTCCGACGTGAACGCGCGCGGCGCGTTCGTGATCGAGTACGCCGAGACCGTCATTCCGGACGGTGATGTCAGCTTCATGGGCGAGCAGGACCGGGCGATGCGGGTCACGCTCCAGCGCTGGTCCAGCGACCCCGAGGTGCTCGCCACCGACAACATCATCGTGCTCATCACGGAGAACCTGGCGAACCTCGACCGCACCGTGCGGAGCGCGCCGGGCCTCACCCCGATCGAGATCCCGCTGCCGGATGAGGGCAGCCGCAAGCAGTTCGTCGAGGACGTGCTGGAGCGGGAGGGCAAGGTCGGCATGTCGGCGGGCCGCATCGCCGCGCTGACCGCGGGGCTGAACAACTTCCAGCTGGACAGCGTCGTGCGGGAAGCCCGCATGAAGGAGGCGAAGCTGACTCCGGAGGCGATCTCCCGCATCAAGCGGCAGGCCATCGAGCAGGAGTGCTTCGGGTTGGTCGAGTTCGTCGACAGCCAGCACGACTTCTCCGTCGTCGGCGGCATGGAGGAGATCAAGAAGTCGCTCAAGCGGGTGATCACGTCCATCAAGAAGGGCGATCGCTCCCGGGTGCCGATGGGGATCCTCATCGTCGGCCCGATGGGCACGGGCAAGAGCTTCATGATGGAGGCGTTCGCCAACGAGGTCGGCATGACGACCCTGAAGTTCAAGAACTTCCGGGACAAGTGGGTCGGCTCGACGGAGGGCAACCTCGAGAAGATCCTCAACGTGGTCAAGGCGCTGGGCAACACCCTCGTCATCATCGACGAAGGCGACCGCAGCATCGGCGGGGGCGGCGGCGGCGACAACGACGGCGGGGTCGACAGCCGGGTCACGGCGCGGCTCAAGGAGTTCATGAGCGACACGAACAACCGCGGCTCGATCCTGTTCGCGATGATGACCAACCGGCCCGACAAGCTCGACGCGGACATGAAGCGTCCGGGCCGGTTCGACCTGAAGATGCCGTTCTTCCCCCCGCAGGACGACGACGCCCGCATCGCCATCACCCGTGCGCTGCTGCGGAAGAACAAGATCAAGCACCGGATCGACGACTACGAAGGCTTCTGCGACCACATCCAGGGCATGACCGGGGCGGAGATCGAGGCGATCCTGCTGACCGCCATCAACTTCGCCGAGGACCGGGGCAGCGCCACGGTGCAGGACGAGGATCTGGTGGCCGCGGCGGACGACTTCATCCCGTCGCGCGACCAGGCGATGCTCAAGTACATGGAGCTGCTCGCGGTGTTCGAGTGCAGCAGCCGATCGATGCTGCCGCCCGCCTACAAGGCGATGAACACGGCCGAGTTGAACGCGGAGCTGCGGCTCCAGCAGGGGCGCCTGCTCAAGCCCTGATGCGCGCCCTGCTCCTCGCCGCCGTGCTCCTGCTCCCCGCCGTCGCGGAGGCGGGGGAGCCGACCGTGGTGATCGAGGAGGACGGGAGCATCACGGCGACGATCACCGTGGGCTCGGCCCCGGATGTCGCCCTCGCGCGCGTGGGCGATCCCGTCTGGGTGGTGCGCACGAGCGACGACGGCCAGACCGAGGCCACGGTCGTGGGGCCGGACGGCGACTGCCAACTGGTGGACTTCGTCTCCCGCACCCCCTGTCGACCGCGGAGTACCGCGTCCGGCAGTACCCGGTGGCGGGCGGCTTCGTGTCGAAGTTGGTCCGCAGCGACGCCTTCTCCCACTACGAGGCCGCCTGGGACGTGCAGCCCCATGCCGGCGGAAGCCGGGTGACCTACACACTGGATCTGGTGAGCACGCTCAAGATCCCCGCGTGGATGATCCGGCGGGCGACGCGCAAGTCGGTGGAGACGTTCATCGGCAAGATCGAAGCGGCGCTCTAGAAGGCGGATCGGTCTTCCTCTTGACTCGTGACATCGGCTCCGTATTATCCGCGCGCTCGCGGCCTATCGCGGGCAGGAGTCAAGACGATGTACGCAGTCATTCAGACCCAGGGGCGTCAGTACAAGGTCGCCGAGGGTGACACCATCACGGTGGACCACATCCCGGGCGCGCCCGCGGGCAGCAAGATCACCTTCGAAGAGGTGCTCATGACCGGAGGCGACGAGTCGAAGATCGGCACGCCGTTGGTCGAGGGCGCGAGCGTCGTCGGTGAGATCACCGAGCAGGGCCGCGGCCCGAAGCTCATCATCTTCAAGAAGCGCCGCCGTCACGCCAACAGCGCGACCACGCGGGGCTTCCGTTCGCACGTCACCACCGTGCGGATCGCCCAGATCAACGGTTAAGGGAGAGCGATTCCATGGCACACAAAAAGGGTCAGGGTTCCACTCGGAACGGTCGCGACTCCATCGGCAAGCGGCTCGGCCTCAAGGCCGGCGACGGTGAGACCGTCACCGCTGGCAGCATCCTCGTCCGCCAGCGCGGCACGACGTTCCACCCCGGCTCCAACGTGGGCACGGGCAAGGACTGGACGTTGTTCGCGCTGACCGATGGCGCCGTCGAGTTCGGCCACGACAAGTACGGCCGGAAGACGATCGGCATCGTCGCCGAGGCCTAGCGGCTTCGCCGCCTCCCGACGGCGGCATCCATGCGATTCATCGACGAAGTAAGGCTCACCGCCTCGTCCGGCGACGGAGGAGACGGTGCTTCCTTGTTCCGGAAGGAGAAGTTCGTCCCCCGCGGCGGTCCCAACGGGGGCGACGGCGGGCGGGGCGGACACATCGTCTTCGTCGCCGACCGGAACCTGAACACGCTGCACCACCTCCGGTTCACGCCGTTCGTGAAGGCCAAGCGGGGAAACCCCGGCGGGGGCAACAACCGGACCGGCCGGGGCGGCGAGGACAAGGTCATCCCGGTGCCCGTGGGCACGACCATCACCGACGTCGCCACCGGGGAGCTCATCACCGAGCTGACCGAGGACGGCGTCGAGGCGGTGGTGCTCGAGGGCGGGGACGGCGGTCGCGGCAACGCCCGCTTCAAGACGTCCCGCAACCGCGCCCCCGTGAAAGCCGAACCCGGCGGCTCCGGCATCACCGCCGAGCTGCAGTTGGAGCTGAAGCTGCTCGCGGACGTCGGGCTCCTGGGCTTCCCCAACGCCGGCAAGTCGACCCTCATCTCGCGGATCAGCGCGGCCAAGCCGAAGGTCGCCGCCTACCCCTTCACCACGCTGGAGCCGAGCCTCGGCGTGGTCGAGGTCCCCGGCCAGTACCGCACGTTCGTCGTCGCTGACATCCCCGGCCTCATCGAGGGCGCCGCCGAAGGCGTCGGCCTGGGGCACCGCTTCCTCCGCCACGTGGAGCGCTGCCGGCTGCTGCTCCACCTCGTGAGCCTCGACGCCATGGAGGACGAGGTCCACGGCGCTCCGCTGGAGCGGTTTGATAAGCTCAACGGCGAGCTGGAGCGCTACGCCTCCGAGCTCGCCCAGCGCCCCCAGGTGGTCCTTTTGAGCAAGTGCGATCTCGTCTCCGACGACACCGTCGCCCAGGTCCAGGCTGCATTCGAGCAGCGCGGGATCACCGTGCACGTCGCTTCGTCGGCGACCGGGGTCGGCCTCACCGAGCTCATCTACGCCGTCGCCGCCGTGATCGACGCCGCGGCGGATGAACCGTCCTGACGTCCTTGCGCGCGGCGCTGGCGCTCGCGGCGGCCGCCCTGGTCGCGGCGGCGGGCTGCGGTCCCAACGACGTCGCTCCGCCGGTGACCACGGGAGAGACCGGCGGCATCGTCTTCGAGCGCCCCCCGGCCACCTCGATCGGCACCGTGCGCGGCCTCGGGGCCCACGTCTTCGAAGCGGCCTGGGACCGTCGCGGCGACCGCCAGGGAATCCACCCCAGCAAAGAGTCGACGTACCGGCTCGTCTGGGCCGAACTCGACAACTACGAGTTCAGCGAGGTCGGCGAGGACGGTCGCCTCCACTTCGAAGAGATCCGCGACGAGGAGAGCATCTACCGCCGCGGTTCGGCCGAGTCGCTCTACCAGCAGCTGCCGGGGGTGCCGGGCCAGTCCCTGATCCTCCAGCGCTCCCTGCGCCCGTGGCGCTCCGCCACGTCGCCGTTCGGAGACCAGGTCGGCTACGAGCGGCTCCAGGACTCGACCGTCGAAGGCCGCCCGGTGCGCGTCTACCGGCTGTCCCTGGCCCCCCCGCCGGCGCCCGACTCGGACAAACCGCTGAGCCTCGACGAAGCCGCCAACCGCAGCGGTCAGGCGATCACACCGATCGCGCTGTCCGGCTTCGTCTACGTCGACATCGAGACCGGAAACCGGCTGCTGGCGGAGCTGGAGGGGCGGTACGTGCCGCGCCGGGTGATCGGCAGCACGGATCCAACGGATGAGGTCTTGATCACCTACCGCGAGAGCCGCTCGCCGACCCAACTGCCGCCCACGATCGCGGCCCCTCCCGCCGACAAGGTGCGCGTGGTCAAGCGATCCCCGCTCGCCAATCCCCGCCCACGGTGAATCAAGCGTCCCTTGACCGCCTCGGATCGCGGGCCCTACCCTCAATGTGTGAGGCCCGCTTGGGGCAGGCCCCACGAATCAACCCGGAGCTGTCACCATAGAACCCCTAGACCAGGCACTCCTCATGGCCGAGGCCGCGCTCGAAAAGAAGGCGCGCAACCCGGTCCTCCTGCATGTCACCGAGCTCGTCTCGTACGCTGACTACCTCCTCGTCCTCACTGCGACCTCCGCGCCGCAGGCCAAGGCCATCGCCGAAGGGGTGATGACCGCGGCCAAGAAGGCGGGGTTCAAGGTCCACAGCAAGGAAGGTCTCGACGCGGCCCGCTGGATTCTCGTGGACGTGGGCGATGTGGTGATGCACGTCTTCCAGCCCGAAGACCGCGACTACTACGACCTCGAGGCCCTCTGGCTGGAGGCTCCGCGGATCGAGATCCCCGGCGCCGATGAGGCGACTGAGCTCGCTCCGCTGTTCGCTTCCTAGGTGAAGCTGGTCGCGGTCGGTCGCGTACGCGACCGCTCTTTCGCCGCCTCTTGCGACGACTACACCCGCCGCATCGGCCGCTACGGCCCGTTCGAGACGTTCGTGGTCAAGGAGGCTCGGGGTGAGCCCCGCGCGCGTGCCCAGACCATCGAAGGCGAGCGGCTCCTGGGCAAACTCCCCCGAGGATGCCGGACGGTCGTGTTGGACGAGCACGGCCGGGACCTGACGACCATGCAACTGAGCCAGTTGCTCGACGCGCGGCACCGGGATCTCCGGTTCGTCATCGGAGGGGCCTGGGGTCTGAGCGACGCGGTCAAGGCCCGCGCCGACGACACGATCCGACTCTCGTCGATGACCCTCCCGCACGAACTCGCCCGGGTGGTGCTCTTGGAGCAACTCTACCGAGCTTGGACGATTATCAGACGGGAGCCCTACCACAACCCCTAGCGGGCTATTCTCCGGGTCCATGGGCAGTGGTCTCTTCAAGAAGATCTCGGGGGTGTTCGCGCCGGTCTCGTGCCCCGGCTGCGGGGGGAGCCTGCGGGGACTCGACAGCGAAAAGCTGTGCCCCACCTGCACGGGTTCGATCCAGCGCTCGCAGGAGCCGTGGTGCCTCACGTGCGCGCTGCCGATGCGGCACGGAAGCCTGAGCACGGGCCCGACCCGATGCGACAGCTGCCGAGGCGGACGGTCGTTCGACCAGGCCCGCGCCTTCGGTCTGTTCGAGGGTCAGCTGCGCGAGCTCGTGACGCGCCTGAAGTACAGCGGCGACCGTCGGCTGGGGTACCCCCTGGGGCACCTGCTGCACGACGCCGCCCACGAGCACTTCACGCTCCAGGACTACGAGGCGGTGGTGCCTGTGCCACTGCACCGGGATCGGCTGGCGGAGCGCGGATTCAACCAGGCGTATTTGCTCGCCAAGCCCCTGGCCGCAGCGGCCCGGATCCCGATCGTGCACGCGCTCGATCGCATCGTGGGACGCACGGCTCAGGTGGGGCTGCAGGGGGACGCTCGACGGGCCAACGTACGGGATGTCTTCGCCGCGCACCCGCGCCGCAAGACGCAGATCGCGCGCCGCAACGTGCTGCTCGTGGACGACGTCATCACGACCGCCGCCACCGTGGATGAGTGCGCGCGGGTGCTCCTGGCCGCCGGCACGAAGCGAGTCGACGTGGCCGCCGTCGCCCGCACGCCCTGAGATCCCCTACAATCGTCGTTCGCGCGCTCCACCCGCGCTGAACTTGAGGAGTTCATGCCCTACGCCATCGGGATCGACCTCGGAACGTCCAACTCCGTGGTCTCGGTCTTCCGCGACGGTTCGCCGCTCGTCATCGCTGACGAGGAAGGCAACCGCACGCACCCCTCCGTGGTTTCGTTCGGACACGGCCAGTCGGCGGTGGTGGGTGCCCGCGCGCTGCGGCAGATGGTCTACAACCCCAACGGCACGGTGTACTCCGCCAAGCGGCTGATCGGCCGGGAGATGCACAGCGAGGAGGTCACCAAGGCCCAGGCGATGGTCCCGTACCAGATCGTCCCGGGCCCCCACGGCGACCCCCGGATCCAGGTTCACGACCGCATCTACACGCTGCAGGAGATCTCCGCGCACGTGTTGCGGTACCTCAAGCAGCTGGCCGAGTCGTACCTGGATGAGGCCGTGGCCCACGCGGTCATCACGGTCCCCGCCTACTTCAACGACAACCAGCGGCAGGCGACCCGGGACGCCGGCACCATCGCCGGACTCGAGGTGCTGCGCATCGTCAACGAGCCCACCGCGGCGGCGCTGGCGTACGGCCTGGGCCAGGCCAAGAACGAGTACGTCGCGGTCTACGACCTGGGCGGCGGCACCTTCGACGTGTCGATCCTCCACATCATGGGCGACGTGTTCGAGGTGGTCAGCACCGCCGGCGACACGTACCTGGGCGGCGACGACTTCGACAAGGTCATGGTCGACCACCTGATGGCGCAGCTGAAGGAGTCGGATCAGGCGGCCGTGCGCCGCTCGCCGGCGTCCCGACTCAAGTTCAAGCGCGCCGCCGAGCAGGCCAAGCGGGAGCTGAGCAGCACCGAGGAGGCCGCGATCGTGGTCGAGGGCGTGCTCAAGGACGACCGCGGCTTCGAGAAGGACTTCCACTCCGCG
>PVBE010135940.1_pt1 | contig 11028 bp, 12 predicted proteins | sample 1631181 | NCBI WGS metagenome assembly PVBE01 (sample SAMN08397723, study PRJNA350692) | Marine metagenome, whole genome shotgun sequencing project. | isolation source: water | place: Pacific Ocean | collected 2012-04 | reverse complement strand
TTACGGTTCACACCACACAGTCTCGCTGCTGTTCGAGCTGTTGTCCCTGCAACAAAATGCTCCATTAAGTGGTCTTGCTTAAACTTGCTCAGACGGCTCTTGCGCATACTTCCCATGATAACACCAATTCGCGGTTATCTGGGACAGCCCCATTGTAATTTTAGGTATTTTTCGATGAACTGGTGACAGTACAGTATTTAGGGTAGTGTGGAATTGTAGTGGTGGCTGGCGCACCCAATCGATATGTGGTATGTCACGGCTTAGGAAGTCTTCAAATGGATTCTTTTATTTAGATCTTATAGTTAGAGACGATATCAATGGATTCCGGTACAAAAGAGACCATCGCTATTGCCAGCGATCACGCTGGATTTGATTTGAAGTCCGATCTTGCCGAATATATGGAAGACAGTGGATATCAAATACTCGATCTCGGGACTAACGGTCCAGATTCAGTGGACTACCCTGACTTTGCCCACGCCTTGGCCGATGCCCTGGAACAAGGAAAGACGATTAAAGGTGTTCTCGTGTGCGGTTCCGGAATTGGTATCAGTATAGCTGCCAACCGGCATGAAGGGGTCAGGGCCGCCTTGATCCATGATGCCCTCGGTGCCCGAATGTGCCGCCAGCACAATAACGCCAACGTTATCGTCTTTGGCGGACGAATGATCGGACCGGAAACGGCCAAAGATTGTCTCGGCATATTTTTAAACACCGAGTTTGAGGGCGGCCGTCATGCCCGTCGCCTCGAAAAACTTGCACTACCCCAATAGGATAAAAGTTAAACGATAAGGAACTTAATTTAATGTCACTTGCGAAGGCCGATAATTCATCCTCGTTTCATGACCGATTTTTTAACCGGAGCTTGGCCGAAAGTGATCCGGAACTGTATAAAAGCGTCCATGACGAGTTGGGTCGGCAACAACACCAGATTGAGTTGATTGCCTCGGAAAATATCGTTTCTAAAGCCGTCCTGGAAGCACAGGGCTGCATTATGACCAACAAATACGCCGAGGGTTCTCCCGGTCACCGATATTACGGTGGCTGCGAATATGTTGATGTGGCCGAAAATTTGGCCATTGATCGGGCCAAGACCTTGTTTGACTGCGGTTACGCCAATGTCCAACCCAATTCGGGCTCCCAAGCCAATCAAGGCGCCTTCGCGGCATTAATTAAACCGGGAGATACGATCTTAGGCATGTCGCTGGCCGCCGGCGGGCATTTGACCCATGGTGCGCCGCCAAACCAATCCGGCAAGTGGTTCAATGCCGTCCAATATGGTGTCCGAAAACAGGATGCGTTGATAGATTTCGATGAGGTGGCGGATCTCGCACGCGAACACCAACCGAAACTTCTTATTGCCGGTGGATCGGCTTATCCGCGAACCATCGATTTTGCCAAATTCCGTGAAATAGCCGATGAAGTCGGCGCCTACTTCATAGTTGATATGGCTCATTTTGCCGGATTGGTTGCTGCTGGCGTTCATCCTAGCCCGTTTCCGTGCGCTGATGTGGTCACCTCAACGACCCACAAAACGCTGCGCGGTCCCCGGGGTGGTTTGATCCTCACCAATGACGAAGACATTGCCAAAAAAGTTAACTCAGCCATATTTCCAGGAATTCAAGGCGGTCCGTTGATGCATGTGATTGCCGCCAAGGCCGTAGCTTTTCAAGAAGCGCTGGAGCCGGAATTCAAGCAGTATGCCCAAAACGTCCTTGAAAATGCCAAGGCGCTGGCCGCAAAATTGAGCGAGCAAGGTTGCGATATCGTTTCAGGTGGCACTGATACGCATTTGATGCTGGTGGATTTGCGGCCCAAAGGGCTGACCGGGAAAGCAGCCCAGTCTAGTTTGGAAAATGCTGGCATCACCTGTAACAAAAATGGCATCCCCTTCGATCCGGAAAAGCCCATGGTGACTTCCGGAGTTCGTTTGGGCTCGCCGGCCTGTACGACACGTGGTTTCGGTCTTGCCGAATTTAGTCAAGTGGGAGAAATGATCAGTCAGGTCTTGGATGGACTTGCCGATAATCCCAATGACAATAGTGCCGCGGAAACGGAAATTCGAAATCAGGTCGAAGATCTGTGTTCCCGTTTCCCGGTATACACCAATTTCTTAGCGTGAACAGAAGTTCATAGAAAGGAAGATTTGCCATGCGCTGCCCCTTTTGTGGTCACAACGACACCCAAGTGAAAGATTCACGCCCCACCGAGGATAATTCGGCGATCCGCAGACGGCGTTCCTGTCCCGAGTGCGGTGCACGCTGGACTACTTTTGAGCGCGTTCAATTGCGGGAACTGACGATCCTTAAGAAAAACGACAAAAAGGAGACTTTTGACCGTGATAAGCTGGCGCGTTCGATTAAGATTTCGCTGCAGAAACGCCCGGTAGATCCCGACCAAGTGGAACGAATCGTCAATTCTATTCAACGGCGGCTGGAAAGCCTCGGAGAAAACGAAGTACCGTCAAAAGTTATCGGAGGGATGGTAATGGATGTGCTCGCCGACCTGGATAAAGTCGCCTATGTGCGATTTGCTTCCGTCTACCGGAATTTCCGGGAGGCCAAGGATTTCGAAGACTTTGTAGGAACATTGAGTGAAGAGTAATTCATCGAGGGCAGAGCCTGCCTTTGATAGTCACTTAGATCACATGGCGGCTGCGTTGAGATTGGCACGGCGGGGATTGGGTAATGTCTGGCCTAATCCCGCCGTAGGCTGCATCATCGTAAAAGATGGCTTGGTCGCCGGTCGAGGTTGGACGCAACCGTCCGGACGCCCACACGCGGAAACGGAAGCACTGTGCCGTGCCGGCAAACAGGCGGTAGGTGCTACGGCCTACGTGACGCTGGAACCTTGCAATCATGAAGGACAAACGCCGCCCTGTGCCGAAGCCCTTATTGAGGCCGGGATCGCCAGGGTCATCGTTGCCGTTCAGGATTCAGACCCTCGCGTCGCTGGGTTGGGAATTGACCGCCTGAAAAAGGCAGGAATAGACACACACGTCGGGACTTGCCAGACTGCAGCGCGACAGATCAATGCCGGTTTTTTCTCACGCATTGAACTCGGGCGCCCGCTGATCACGTTAAAAACGGCGGCAACGCTCGACGGCCATATCGCCCTGGCAAATGGCGAAAGCCAGTGGATAACTGGCCCGCCGGCACGCCACGCCGCACACGGATTGCGCTCCACCCACGATGCCATCATGGTGGGCAGTGGAACGGCAATTAAAGATAACCCAAACCTCTCCTGCCGTCTATCGGGCCTATCCAATGATCGCCGACCGCGGATCGTTTTGGATGGCCGACTTCGTACTCCCGTTGATAGTGAATTGGTAACAACTGCGTCGACAATGCCGCTGTGGATTATCACCACCAAAGGACATCCATCAGATCAGCTGGACAAATACCGGCAGAAAGACGTTGCCGTGATCGAAGCGCCGGTTGGATCAGTTGGCCAAATCGATCTCGAATGGATCGTCTTGAAATTGGGAGCACGAGGATTAACCAGAATTCTAGTTGAAGGCGGTGGTCATCTGGCGGCGTCACTTTTCAAGGCGGGTTTTGTCGATCAAATCGCATGGTTTCGGGCGCCATCCGTCATCGGTAATTCAGGAATTTCCGCAATTGGCGAAATTGGGCTGGAAAAACTGTCAGAAATGCCTAAGTTCAAGCGCCAATCCTTGATTGAATTTGGCGATGATACGTTGGAAATTCTCACTAAAATAAGTTAAGGCACATTATGTTCACCGGCATTGTTACGGACCTCGGCTCAGTCAGAAAGGTTCAAAAAAATGGCGATACACGATTTGAGTTTGCCACCAGTTACGATATGGACACCGTGGATATCGGCGCTTCTATAGCGTGTTCCGGCACCTGTCTCACGGTCACGGAAAAAGGTGAGGGCTGGTTTGCTGTTATGGCCTCCGAAGAAACCCTCTCGGTGACGATTGTCGGTGATTGGACTGAAGGATCAACGGTTAATTTTGAGCGCCCGCTGCGGGCAGCCGATGAATTGGGCGGGCATTTGGTTTCGGGGCACGTGGACGGTGTCGGCCAAATTAGAAATATCGAGCCCGAAGGTGATTCCCACCGCTATACGTTCTCCGCACCCGACGATTTGATGAAATTTATCGCCCCAAAAGGGTCGGTGGCCGTAAACGGTGTTTCCCTAACGGTCAATGAGGTCGAGAACAATACCTTCGGCATTAACATTATCCAACATACCCAAAAGGTTACGACTTTCGGTTCCGCCGAGGTCGGCAACAGGGTAAATCTGGAAATAGATCTGTTGGCGCGATATGTTGCGCGCATTCTGGAAAAGGAATAACGCGTGCCCTATAAAGAATACCTGTCCTCGATCGAGGAAATTATTGAAGACGCCCGTAACGGCCGGATGTTTATATTGGTCGATGACGAAGATCGTGAAAATGAAGGTGATCTTGTCATACCGGCTCAAATGGCGACGCCGGACGCAGTTAATTTTATGGCCACACATGGCCGGGGGCTAATCTGCCTTACCCTTACCCAGGGGCGCATCAAAGAACTCGGTCTGCCAGCCATGGCGCAGCATAATGAAGATCGCCACCAGACCGCCTTTACCGTATCTATCGAAGCCAAGGAGGGGGTTACCACGGGCATTTCGGCATCCGATCGGGCGCGTACCATCGCAACGGCCATTGATACCTCCAAAGCGCGTGAGGATATCACGACGCCAGGGCATGTTTTCCCCTTGGAAGCCAGAGAAGGCGGCGTCCTGGTGCGGACCGGACACACGGAAGCATCAGTGGACATCGCTAGATTGGCGGGGCTCAATCCCAGCGGCGTGATCTGCGAAATCATGAAGGATGACGGAAACATGGCGCGCATGCCCGATCTTATTACTTTTGCCCAGCTCCATGGATTGAAAATAGCCACCATCGCTGATCTAATTGCTTATCGCTTGCGCAACGACCGGATCATTAAACCTGGCGTGGAAACAATTTTGAACATTATCGGTGGCGGAGATTTCCGGGCGGTCGTTTACACCAATACCGTTGAAACGGTGGAACATATGGCCTTGGTGAAAGGTGATTTGTCGACGGGCAAACCTGCGCTAATCCGCATGCATTCCTTTAATATATTTGATGACATTTACAGCGCTGAGAAAACGTTGGAACTTCATCGGGCCATGGAAATGATCGAGGAAGAAGGGCGGGGCGCCGTCGTCATGATCCGAGGTGCCAGATCGACCAATCTAAGCGACCGCATCAAACAGCATCTGGAAACCCGTGAACGTCCAGCGCCTTTGCTTCGTGATTACGGAACCGGTGCTCAAATCCTGCTTGATCTTGGCGTTCATGAAATGATTTTGCTGTCCAATACCAAAAGAACTTTGGTGGCGTTGGAAGGCTATGATATTAAAATTATTGAACAACGCCCGATAAAAATGAACAGGAATGACCCCATTCCAGTGAGGGATGAATTTTATGAGTGAAACAAACCCAAAAATTTTAATCGTTGAAGCAAGGTTTTATGAAGATGTCGCCGATGCGTTGGTCGCCGGTGCGACGAAAGTAATTGAAGATGCGGGTATGGAAGCCGTTCGCGTACCCGTGCCGGGCGTTTTCGAAGTACCTGCCGCCGTTCGGCGCGCTTGGGCGACCGGAAAATTCGATGGCTGCGTGACACTGGGCTGCGTGATTCGCGGTGAAACGGATCACTATGACCATATTTGCCGTGAAGTAAGCCGGACTTTGATGGATCAGACCGTAGACCACGTTATGCCGCACGGTTTCGGAATATTAACTTGTGAAAATCGTGATCAAGCTTGGGAACGGGCTGATGTCGTACAGCGGGATATTGGGGGCAGGGCTGCTGAAGCCTGCCTCAGGATGATTGAAGTCGAAGAGCAGTTTTCCAGTAAGTCAATACGCTTCTGATACGTTATTATCTTGATCCAACATCGGAGCATGTGGTTTGTCCAATAAGGTCAAATCTTCACGCGATAGCCGCACCACCAGTACTGCGCGTCTGGCCGCAGTGCAGGGGCTGTATGAGATAGAGCTGACCGGTGCCCAGCTTGATGACATTCTCTTTGATTTCCTGGGACGCCGGTGGACAGTTCAGAATGATATCGACGCGGTCGGTCAAGCGGAGAAAAACGAGAGGTTGGCCGATCCGGACAAGAAGAAATTCAGCGAAGTGGTGCGAGGTGTCTTGGCCAACAAGGCTGATATAGATAAGATGATTGAAGGTGCTTTGTCGGAAAATAGTACGCTGGAGAAACTAGATGTCATCATGCGGTCGATTTTGCGGGCGGGTACGTTTGAACTCTTTCACCTACCTGCCGTTCCCGTCAAAGTTATAATTAATGAATATGTCGACTTGGCGCACGCCTTTTACAGCGAAAAAGAACCAGGTTTCGTCAATGGCATTCTTGATCGATTGGCCAAGGTGATACGCCAGCAGGAACTTGGTAATTAGGAAAATATCGTGACCGACAAGATGGGCGAGTTCGATTTAATACGTCGCTATTTTGCTCCCCTTAGCAAAGGCGAAAAGGGAGCCTTTAATCTGACCGACGACGCCGCCGTCCTTGGTGCTCCCAGCGGCGAAAAAATCGTCGTTACCACCGATTCCTTGATTGAGGGTATTCACTTTTTTAACGATGACCCAGCTGATCTGGTGGCCGCGAAACTTCTGGCGGTTAACCTTTCTGATTTGGCGTCAATGGCGGCAACCCCGGCATACTACACGCTCTCACTTGCCTTACCAATAAAATGGGAAGAAAGCAAAAGAAACAATTGGTTAGAAAAATTTTCTAATGGATTAAGTGAATATCAAAAAAAGTTTAAAGTAACGCTCGTCGGCGGTGATACCGTGGCCATATCCGGGCCACTAGTTTTGACCATAACGGCATTTGGGCTGGTCCGGGAAAATGCTGCCCTCCGCCGGAACGGGGCTGCTGTCGGCGATACAATATGGGTCACTGGTACCATTGGCGATAGCGCTCTCGGACTGCTGGCACTGCAGAACCAACTGGATGAGATCGACGCTGATAGTTCGGTATTCCTGGTTGATCGATATCGACGCCCGCAACCGCGTATTGCCATCGGGCAGCGCCTGCACGGGAATGCCAGCGCAGCCATCGATGTATCGGATGGATTGGCGGCCGATTTAGCTCATATGTGCCGGGCATCGGGTGTCGGCGCAGAAATTGACATCGCGAAAATTCCCATATCTGCAGCTGTCCGCACATTGACTACGGCTTCGCCCGAATTGATCGAAATCGCCATCACCGGTGGAGATGATTACGAACTCCTTTTCACAACCGATCCCGGATCGTCACCGGCAATTGAATCAATCGAGAAAGTAACGCACTGCACCATTACCGAGATCGGGCGCATTATCGAGGATCCTGCGATACGGTTTTTGGATGATAACGGTGAAAATTTGGCTCTGAGTAATGCCGGATATAATCATTTTAACATTGTGTATCATTGAAACGACTAAAATTGGCAGGATGGGCGAATTCATAGTGGATTCTCCGGTCGTTCTTCACTAGGGTCTCACTATGCCACGAATGCTCGTCATCGTAATTGCCGTGATCATCATGCTTGCGGGCGGTGCAGTTACCGTCGTGCAGCAGATGGAATTGGGGCCATTTGCGTCGAAAGTGACTACTGAAGAAGATGCTGATGGTAAAAAGAAAGAGGCGCTAAAATCAATAGAACCGCCGCGTTTTATAGCCATGGAACCGTTATTAATTCCATTATTTCAAGGAGATAACGTTGCCGCGACGGTGCAAATTCAAATTCAAATAGAGACGACTGCTGATCGTGAACCGCAACTCAACAAACAGCTGCCGCGTTTGAAAGACGCCTATATCAGGGATTTACATTCTTATGTTCCCCGACTTCTCAAGGAAAAGAAGGATTTGAACATAAACTCACTGAAAAGGCGGCTAACGATAATCGGTAGCCGGACCGTCGGCAAAGGTCTGATAGGCGGAATTCTCATTCAATCCGCCATGAATCGTAAGCTACCGTAATGGCATCTAGTCAAATCAGTAATTTTTTTAAGGCTCAGGTTGCTTTGTTCGGCAGCATCTGGCATTGTCCCGGCGAAATTTTCAGCGCCACGTTTAAATTCCTAATTCGATTTATTTTGTTATGTCAGGAATTTTTTACTGGGTGTATTCCCAAACATATTAGTCATCAACCAAGTAAGGGTTAACGACATGTCTAACATATCCCTGTTGATCGTCGCTTGCGGCGTCATCGCACTTCTCTATGGCATCTATGCCATCCGTTCGGTCCTCGCGGCCCCCGCCGGCACCGATCGGATGCAGGAAATCGCCGCCGCTGTTCAAGAAGGTGCAAATGCCTATTTGAACCGCCAATATACAGCGATTGCCATCGCCGGCATCGTAATCGGTATTTTTCTTGGCTTCCTGCTGGGCACGACCGTTGCTATCGGCTTTTTCATCGGCGCCATCTTGTCGGGCGCCGCCGGTTACATTGGCATGAACGTTTCGGTCCGTGCCAACGTGCGCACTGCCGAAGCGGCGCGCTCCGAAGGTTTGGCTGCCGGCCTCAGCGTTGCCTTCAAATCCGGTGCGATCACCGGCATGTTGGTTGCCGGCCTGGCTTTGCTGGGTGTCGTGGTCTACTGGCTAATCTTGCAGGAAATGCTGGACATTTCCACATTTGCGGGCATGCGTCACGCGCTTGAAGCTTTGGTTGCCCTGGGATTTGGTGCTTCCCTTATCTCTATCTTCGCCCGTCTCGGTGGCGGCATCTTCACCAAGGGCGCTGACGTCGGATCGGATCTGGTTGGTAAAATTGAAGCCGGTATTCCGGAAGATGACCCCCGTAATGCCGGTGTTATTGCCGATAACGTTGGTGACAACGTCGGTGACTGCGCTGGTATGGCGGCCGATTTGTTTGAGACCTACGCAGTGACGGTGGTTGCGACCATGCTCTTGGGTGCCGCATTCTTCACCGGTACCGAGCGGGAAATGATGATGACGCTGCCATTGCTGATCGGTGCGGTCTGCATTATCGGTTCCGTTATCGCCACGTTCTTTGTCAAGTTAGGCTCCAGCAATAGTATTATGGGTGCTCTATACAAAGGTTTCTTCGCCAGCGCGATAATTTCTGCAGTATTGATTGTTGCCATTATCAATTGGCAGTACGGTTTCGATACCGTATTTAAATCTTCCAATGGCGATATTACGGGAATGGATCTCGTAATTTCAGCTTTTGTCGGCTTGGTCGTCACAGCCTTGATTGTCTGGATCACAGAATATTACACAGGCACGGAATACCGTCCTGTGAAAAGCGTTGCTAAAGCGTCAGAGACCGGCCATGCGACGAATATCATTCAGGGTATCGCCGTTTCCATGGAAGCGACAGCATTACCGGTTATCGTCATTTGTGCCGGAATTATTGTCGCCTTTTTGACGGCTGGTTTGTTTGGTCTGGCGATTGCAGCCACTTCAATGCTTGCAATGGCTGGTATGGTAGTTGCGCTTGATGCTTTCGGTCCGGTAACGGACAACGCTGGCGGTATTGCCGAAATGGCCGACCTGCCGGAAGATGTTCGCAAGACCACAGATGCCTTGGACGCCGTTGGAAACACGACCAAAGCGGTCACTAAAGGCTACGCCATCGGGTCCGCTGGTCTGGCGGCTCTGGTGCTGTTTACAGCCTACACCCAGGACTTGAGCCTGCTATTCCCGAACCTGAAAGTCAGCTTCTCGCTGAGCGATCCTTTTGTGGTTGTTGGATTATTTATCGGTGGCTTGATACCGTTCCTGTTTGGCGCCCTTGGCATGATGGCCGTTGGCCGGGCCGGCGGCGCAATCGTCGAGGAAGTCCGTCGCCAGTTTCGCGAAATTCCGGGCATTATGGAAGGCACTGCCAAGCCGGAGTATGGCAAATGCGTTGACCTCCTGACCAAAGCGGCGATCAAGGAAATGATCGTGCCCTCCATTCTGCCAATCGCGGCGCCGTTCGTAATCTACTTCGTTATCAACGCCATTGCTGGTCAAGCGGCAGCTTTTGCAGCACTTGGGGCCTCGTTAATGGGTGTGATCGTCACGGGCTTGTTTGTGGCCCTGTCGATGACCTCAGGCGGTGGTGCTTGGGATAACGCCAAGAAGTATATTGAAGACGGTAATCATGGTGGTAAAGGTTCCGAAGCTCATATGGCGGCGGTAACCGGTGATACGGTCGGTGATCCCTATAAGGACACCGCCGGCCCGGCGGTCAATCCGCTGATCAAGATTATGAATATCGTTGCTATTCTATTGCTGGCCATCATAGCTGGCTAAAACGGCAGAACATCAAATTAAAGCCCCGGGGTCGGTCCTCGGGGCTTTTTTCTACGCTACAAGAATTTTACTTAGGACCGGCATTGTTAAAGCGGCCGATATTGCCGAACAGCTGTTTAATTAAGGAGAGTTCCTTACCGGCAGTCGGGGTTACACGGGCAACCATTTCGATATCCTGGCCGGCTTCCAGGCCAAAAGATTTTTTCTCTTTAACGATTCCCTTGTCATCAAAACGGATAATAACCACTTTGCGTTCAAGGACTTCCGGTTTTAGGAATGCGACGGTTTCCGTCCGTTCGCTGATGTAATACCAAGTCTCACCTTGGAAAGGCGCCACACTCGAAGGAGAGCCAATCATTTCGCCAACATCACGTTTGTTAACATGCCCGACTTCGATGTTGGCCAATAAGTCAGGATCGGGTAAATTACCACGGATGGCAATGCGGGAAGTACATGCTTCCAGCGTCAAAGCAGCTGCTGCTAAAACGGCAATAAGGTGATATTTATTTTTCATTATTAGTGTTTGTCTCTCATCTACAGAGCCCAGGAGCCGGTTGATAAAGCGTATTTATAAATAATTATAGTGCCATTTGCTATGTGAAAAGGAGTTATAACTGAATCTGGTGTTTGGATATTTGAAAGAAAGCGGCGTATCAGGTTGATTTTTTATTGCAAGACATCAATCCAACCAAAGGAGATAGGCCACCATGAAGAAGAATA
>PVBE012067372.1_pt1 | contig 11029 bp, 12 predicted proteins | sample 1631181 | NCBI WGS metagenome assembly PVBE01 (sample SAMN08397723, study PRJNA350692) | Marine metagenome, whole genome shotgun sequencing project. | isolation source: water | place: Pacific Ocean | collected 2012-04 | reverse complement strand
CGCCCGCGTCGGCGGCGACGCTTTCCAGGGCCCGACGCAGGTTGTCGGCCACGCCCAGCATCTCGCGGGCGAAGTTGGCGATGGCGTAGCGCGAGGCGTCGGCGCGGTCGCGCTCGGCGCGGCGGCGCACGTTTTCCATCTCGGCCAGGGCGCGCAGCAGCTTGTCCTTGAGGTCGGCCACTTCCGCTTCCGGGTCGGCGGGCTCTTCGGGGGGTACGTCATCGGGCTCCCCGGCCCCTTCCGGATCCTCCTCACGCTCCGCCTCCGGCGACCCGGCCTGGTCTTCGTCCGAATCGCCTGCGACTTCCCCGGCCTCGGCTTCCGGTGGCGCGCCGTCGGCGTCGTTTTCCTCGGCTTTGTCGTCTCCGGACATGTGTCCTCCGTTAATCAATCAGGTGACTGACGATCTTGGCGGTGTAATCCACCATGGGAATGATGCGGGCGTAGTTCATGCGCGCCGGACCGATGACTCCGATGGCGCCGATCACTTGTTCCCGACTGTCCTGGTAAGGGCCGACGATGATGGAGCATCCGGCCATGTCGAAGAGCTGGTTTTCGGCGCCGATGAATATCTGCACCCCTTCCGCGGTGTCGGCGAGGGACAGCACCTTGAGCATCATCTCCTTGGTCTCGAGGGCCGAAAACAACGAGCGGATGCGCTCAAGGTGGGCCGCCCCCTCGACGTCCTCGAGCAGGTTGGCCTGGCCGCGCACGATCAGGGTGCCGCCCGAATTTCCTCCGGCCCAGGTGGCCAGGCCCCCTTCCACTACGCGGGCCGTCAGTTCATCGAGCTGGACGCGCTGGCTTTCCAGTTCGCTCATGATCTCGTCCCGGGCCTCGATCAGGGTGCGCCCGACTAGGCGCGCGCTCAGGTAGTTGGTGGCCTCCACCAGGGCCGACGGCGGCAGGTTCCGGGTGGTCTCCAGGATGCGGTTCTCGACCACCCCGTTCTCGGTGACCATGATCACCAGGGCGCGGCCCGGGCTGAGGTTGACGAACTCGATGTGGCGCAGCGGGCTGTCCGTCTTCGGCGCCACCACCAGGCCGGCGCAGTGGGAAAGGCCGGAAAGGGCAGACGACGCCTCCTCGAGAAGGCCCTCCAGGCTAGTCCCGGCGGAGGCGCATTGGGCCTCGATGCCCTGCTGCTCCTCGCGGGTCAGGTCGCCCAGCTCCAACAGGCCTTCCACGAACAGGCGCAGCCCCGCCTCGGTGGGCAGGCGCCCGGCCGAGGTATGGGGGGCAAACAGCAGCCCCGCTTCTTCCAGATCTGCCATCACGTTGCGCACGCTGGCCGGCGACAGGCCCAGCTCCAGGTTCTTGGCCACGGTGCGCGAGCCGACGGGCTCTCCCGTCATCAGGTAGGAATCGACGATCTGGCGGAAGATCTCACGGGAGCGGTCGTTGAGTTCTGTGATCATGGTCATGTCTAGTGCCTCGCTGGCCGGGATGAACTTATGTGTCCCGAGGGCCATCGTCAACGGACGCGGGGGTTTACGAAGGGATGAGCCCGCGCTAGCTTGACCGTCCCGCCCCCGATCGAGGACGCCCCATGAGACCTTCGGGCCGCGCCCCGGACCGGCTTCGCCCCGTGAGCCTGGAGCCGGGTTGCAGCAGATACGCCGAGGGCTCGTGCCTGGCGCGCTTCGGCGACACCCACGTGCTTTCGGCGGCCACCGTGGAACAGCGGGTGCCTCCCTGGATGCGGGATTCGGGCCGCGGCTGGGTGACGGCGGAATACGGCATGCTGCCCCGTTCCACCACCACCCGCACGGGGCGCGAGGCGGTGCAGGGAAAACAATCGGGGCGCAGCCAGGAAATCCAGCGCCTGATCGGGCGGTCCTTGCGCGCCGTCACCGACCTGGAGGCCCTGGGCGAGATGCAGATCCGCCTCGACTGCGACGTGCTGCAGGCCGACGGCGGCACCCGCACCGCCGCCATCACCGGGGCCTACGTGGCCCTGCACCTGGCCCTGCAAAGACTGGTGGACCTCGGCATCATCGGGGCCGTGCCCCTAACCGACCGGGTGGCCGCCGTCTCATCGGGCCTCTATGAGGGGACGCCGGTGCTGGACCTGGACTACGAGGAAGACGGCCGGGCGGAAGCCGATGCGAATTTCGTCATCACGGCGTCCGGCGGCATCGTGGAAATCCAGGCCACGGCCGAGGACGCGCCAATCGGCGAGGACCGGTTCATGGAGCTGCTGGCCCTGGCCCGCGCCGGGGTGGCGGAGCTGGCGATCCTCCAGGGCAAGGCGCTGGGGCTGGACTGAGGGCATGGGGGCAAGGCGCGTCGCCGGCGGACGCCTGGTGATCGCCAGCCATAACCCGGGAAAAGTGGATGAGTTCGCGGCCCTGCTCGCACCCTTCAATGCCCGCGTGGTCTCCGCCGCCGGACTCGGCCTGCCTGAACCCGATGAGACGGGCGCCACCTTTACCGCCAACGCCGAAATCAAGGCCCTGTCGGCCGCGCGGTATTCCGGCCTGCCCGCCTTGGCCGACGATTCCGGCCTGGTGGTGGAAGCCCTCGACGGCGCGCCCGGTATCCACTCGGCCCGCTGGGCCGGGCCCGGCCGGGATTTCGTCCTGGCCATGAAAAAAGTGGAAGACGGGCTCGAAGGCGCCGGCGACCGGCGCGCCCACTTCGCCTGCGCGCTAGCCCTCTGCTGGCCCGACGGCCACGCGGATACCTTCCTAGGGGAGGTCCAGGGCCGCCTGGTCTGGCCGCCCCGGGGAAGCCTCGGCTTCGGCTACGACCCCATGTTCTTACCCTCGGGCTTTGATGCCACCTTCGGCGAGATGGAGCCGGACGCCAAGCACGCCATCAGCCACCGGGCGGCGGCCTTCGGGAAACTCGCCGCCGCCTGCCTCGACGATGCCTGACAGCCCCCCTCTCGCCATCTACGTCCACTGGCCCTTCTGCCGCTCCAAGTGCCCCTATTGCGACTTCAACAGCCACGCCGAGACCTCCGTGGACCAAGTGCGCTGGCGGGCGGCCCTGCTCGCCGAGCTAGATCATTTCGCTAGCGAAACGGAAAGCCGGCCCGCGGCCAGCCTCTTTTTCGGTGGCGGCACGCCGTCCCGCATGGCGCCCCGGACCGTAGCCGACCTGATCCAAGCCGTCCGGGAGCGCTGGCCCCCGGTTGGAGACTTGGAGGTGACGCTAGAGGCCAATCCGTCTGCCGCCGCCGGTCTCGGGGATTTCATGGAGGCCGGGGTCAACCGGGTGTCGGTCGGCGTCCAGTCCCTGGACGACGATCGGCTGGCCTTCCTCGGGCGCTGGCATTCCGCTGCGGAAGCGCTGGCCGCCGTCGCGGAATCCGCCCGCTTCCCCCGCCGATCCTTCGATTTGATCTACGGGCTCCCCGACCAGACCGTGGAGGCCTGGCGGGCGGAGCTGGCCCAAGCCATGGAGATCGCGGGCGAGCACCTGTCGGCCTATCAGCTCACCGTCGAGCCGGGCACGGAATTTTTCGCCCGAGGCGTGGAGGAAGCCCCGGAAGGGACCGCCGCCGCCCTTTACCAGGTCACCCAGGAGGCGCTCGTTGGGGCCGGGCTGCCGGCCTACGAGGTCTCCAACCACGCCCGGCCCGGGGCGGAGTGCCGGCACAATCTCTTCTGCTGGCGGGGCGGCGACTATCTGGGCGTCGGCCCGGGCGCCCACGGGCGGCTGGCGGACGGCGGCGGCGGGGCCCGGGCCAGCCACCGGATCGCCGGGCCGGAGCGCTGGCTCGCCGCGGTGGAGGCCAGGGGCCATGGCACCGCCAAGACCACGCGCCTGAGCCCCCGTCAACGCCGGGAAGAAATCATCATCACCGGGCTGCGCCTGACGGCAGGGATCGAGGCCGGCCGCTTCCAGGCCGTCGCCGGCCAGCCTCTGGCGGACTCCCTGGACACCGCCCGGCTGGCGCCCCTCACCGAGGGCGGGTTCATGGAATGGGACGGGCGCGCCCTGCGCGCCACGGCCCAGGGCCGGCTCCGCCTCAACGCCGTCACCCGCGCCCTGCTGGCTTAGGTGTCTGCCAGCCCGTGGTCACACCACGGCAATGCATGGACGCAGTTTTGATAGAGGTTCAATCGCCTTCCATGTACACTCAAATCCATGCAAAGCGAGGCCGAGAAAGCGAAACTCAGGCTTTCTGCGAACCTTGTGCAACAACTTGGCCGTTACCGTGATTTCACTCGGCGTGATCGGTCCGTTCTTCCAAAACCTCCTCGGCGGCCTTTCCAAAACTCGGCTACTGGTATTTGAGCAACCTTGAGGATTGAACGCAATGTCACCAATCGCCGCACTCTTTTGAATCTTCGGGATGGCACTCGTCGCCCTGGTGGCGCTGCGCCTGTTCACCCGCAAACGGCCCGATTCCGACCAGGCGGCGTCGGGAACCTGACGCCCACCACTCCGGCCAAGTCGCCGCCCCCACCGAGTCCGTATTAGCCCGTTATCGGGTTCATGTTTTGCTCGTGCCCGCAATCGGCCGAGACCCGGAGTAATCAACCGCCAGCTAAATATCTTTAAATTCATCGCCGGCTCGAAGGGTTCCGGAACCACGCATTGATTCCCTCGACCGAGACAATATCTTTTTAAGGCTTCGAAACCGTGGCCACGAAATTCCATGAGGAGGTTGACTGTGCCTAACGTCGTCAGCGTCGCTACCACCGCGGCCGGCAACGGAGACAAGGTGCTGCTCGAGGTCTTCGATGACGGCACCGTCATCCTGACCCATTCCGACAGGGAAGGCCGGATGCTCACCAGGACCTGCTCGGGCACCTGCGGCGGCAGGAGGGTCGGACCCATAAATTGCCCCAAACCCCAATCGCCGACGTTGGATTGCACCAAGAACCCACCCACCATCGCGTGCTCTTGAGAGCCCCGATAGGGACCACGGCAGGCGGGACGGTCGGGGCGCGCACTCGGGGGCTTAGAGCATTTCAGATTGGTTCGGAATCGGCGGAAATGCTCTATCTTTTTTCGCAAATACGTCGTCGCGGATCGGATCGATCCGCTCGGGATTTACTCTAGTTGATGGCCGGCTCGAAGGTCTCGGGCGCCTCGCTGATGATCTTGACGCCCCGGGGCTGAACCTGGAGCACGGCCAGCCCGCGCTCCGTCACCCCGTCGGGGAGCAGGCGGAAGATGCCGTCCCAACCCCCGAAGCCGCTGGCGGAGGTCAGGGCCCCGGCGGAGAAATCGGAGCCGCCCTTGGCCAGCACTGCGGCCAGCGCCGTGGCGTCGTAGGCCAGCGTCGCCAGGCGGTGCGGCGGCTTGCCGTAGGTTTCCCGGTAGCGGGCCTCGAACCTGGCGCGGACCGTGGGCGGCGGGGCGGCGAACCAGCCCCCCACCAGGGCCGGCTCGGCGCCGAGTCCGGGCTCGTCCCAACGCCCGGTGCCCAGCATCCTGATCTTGTCCGGGTCCACGTCGAAGAAGGGCAGCAGGGCGGCGATGGCCTGCAGCCTCTTGCCCCCGTCGGCGACCAGCAGGGCGTCGAAGGGCAAATCGCCGACGGTCTGCAGCTTCGCCAGCCGCCTCAGCGCCCGCCGGGCGATCTCGTCGTCCCGGGCCTTGAGCTGGGAGCGCTGGTATTCCAGGGCCCGGCGGCGGGACTCGTAGTCGGCGAGCCGCCTGACCGCGCCCGAGAAGTCGCTGGCGCCCGGATCGTAGAACTGGACGCGGCTGACGAAGGCGCCCTCGGCGGCGCGCCCCAGGGCGGCCACCACCGCAACGCCATAGTCGTTGTCCGGCGCCAGGGCGGCGAAACGCCGGAGACCCCGGGAGCGGGCGAAGGCCACCACCCTTTGCACCTCGGCCTCGGGCAGGAACCCCATGGTGAAAACGCCGTCTCCCGCCACCGAACGGTCGCTGGAAAAGCCGAGCACGGTGACGTTGGCCGCCCGCGCCGCCGGCGTCGCCGCGCGCACCGAGGACGCCAGCAAGGGGCCCAGGATCACGGACGCGCCGTCGCCGATGGCGAGGGACGCGGCCTCCGCCGCGCCCTCGGACGTGCCCCGGGTGTCATGGAGCAGGAGCTCCATGTGCTTGTCGGCGAAATCGAACAGCGCCATCTGGGCGGCGTTGAGCATGGCGGCGGCGAGATCCGACTGGGGCCCGGAGAGGGGAAGCAGCAGGGCGACGCGCGTCCCCGATACCCTGGGCGGCGCGGGCGTAATGGGCTTTGCCGGGCCAGGGGTTTCTGGCGCGGGTCTGTAGATAAAGTCCTCCGGCGGCCTTTGGGCGATGGCGTCTTCAAGGGAGGGGAAGGCCTGCGCCTGAGGTGACGGAAGCTCGGCCGCGGGTGCCTGTGGCCGGGAGGCCGGGGACGCAGGCACGGCCGTCACAGGTGCCGGGGCCGCCTCGGGCGCGGGGGCCGGGGGCGGGGCCTTGGCCGGCGGCGGCGCCGAAGCCACGGGCTTGCCCGGGCCCCCTTGCATCCATCCCGGGACTTGTTGAAACTGACACGCGCCCAGCATCACACCTGAGAGGACGGCCAGCCATGGGACGGCGCGGAAAAAAACGTTCATCTGGCGGCGTGAATCCTCATGCAAAGCCTGACCCCCGTACCCGGCGCAAGCCTACCCACGCCAGCAAAGCGAGTAAACCGCCCGATGGCGGGCTGTTCGTGGTGGCGACCCCCATCGGCAATTCGGGCGACATCACCTTGCGCGCCCTGGACGCCCTCGGCCAGGCCGACGTGATCGCCTGCGAGGACACCCGGGTCACCGCCCGGCTGCTGGCCATCCACGGGATCGGGACGCCAATGGTCCCCTATCACGACCACAACGCGGGCAAAATGCGCCCGGCCCTGATCAAGCGCTTAAAAAAAGGCGAAAAGGTGGCGCTGGTGTCGGACGCGGGCACGCCGCTGGTGTCCGACCCGGGATACAAGCTGGTCAGGGCGTGCATCGAAGGCGGCCTGACCGTCACCGCGCTCCCTGGCGCGTCGGCGGCCCTGCCCGCCATCGTGCTCTCGGGCCTGCCCGTGGACCGCTTCCTATTCGCGGGCTTCCCGCCCGCTCGCTCCCCCGCCAGGAAGCGGGAGCTGGATGCCCTGGCCAGCGTCCCGGCTGCGCTGATTTTCCTCGAATCGCCGAGACGCCTGGCTTCCTCCCTCGCCGACATGGCCGAAACCCTGGGCCCCCGCGAAGCCGCAGTGATGCGCGAGATGACCAAGATGTTCGAGGAGTCGCGGCGGGGCACGTTGCCCGAACTGGCCGCCCACTACACTGAGTCCGGCCCGCCCCGGGGCGAGGTGACGGTGGTGGTGGCGCCGCCCGGGGACAAGCCTCCCGACGCGGGCGAGCTGGACCGGCGGCTAATCCAGGCCATGGCGGCCGGCACCTTGCGCGACGCCGCCGCCCTGGTCACGGCCGCGATGGGCCTGCCCCGGCGCCGGGTCTACGCCCGCGCCCTGGAGCTCAGGGAGCGGGGGCCATGACCGCCGCCCGCAGAAGGCGGGCCTGGGCCTTCGGCGGCCTAGCGGAGAATTTATGCGCCTGGCACCTTCGGTTCCGCGGCTACCGCATCCTGGCCAGGCGTTTTCGTACGCCGGTGGGCGAGCTCGACATCGTGGCCCGGCGCGGTAGCACCCTGGCCGTGGTCGAGGTCAAGGCCCGCGCCGATGCGATCACGGCCCGGGACTCCTTGAGTTCCCGCCAGCAAGGCCGGATCATTCGCGCCGCCGAGGCCTTCATCACGGCCAGGCCGGCATGGACGTCCGCTTCGACCTCATGGTGGTGGCGCCCTGGCGGCCGCCGTCCCACATCGTGGACGCCTGGAGACCATAAGTTCGCTCTGGCATTTTAGGCGCGGACGGGAGATAGTGATTTCGGCCCACCGGCAAGGTATATTCGGCTCATGATGCGGAACTTGATCTGGCTCTTGATGGCGTTCTGGCTCGCCGGCTGCGCCGGCGTCGTGGTCGGCGCCGGGGCCTCCACGGGCGTCGCCGCCTACCAGGAAAGGGGCGTCGAGGGGGTGGCCAAGGACCTGCAGATCGAGTCCCGGATCATCGGCAACTGGTTCCATTTCGAACACACCCTGCCCACCAAGGTAAGCGTCGAGGTCTACGAGGGCCGGGCCCTGCTCACGGGCGCCGTCGGTGACCCCAAGATCAGGGCCGACGCCGTCCGCCTCGCCTGGAAGGCCCTCGAGGTCAAGGAGGTGATCAACGAAATCCAGGTCACCGGCCCGGGCGACGCCTTCGACATCGTCCGGGATACCTGGATTACCGCCCAGCTTAAATCCAAGATCACCTTCGACGAGAATATCCTGGCCATTAATTACGTTATCGAAACGGTCAACGGAACCGTTTACCTGATCGGCATCGCCCAGAACCAGGCCGAACTGGATCGGGTGATCGCCCATGGCCGCGCCCTGAAACACGTCAAGAAGATCATCAGCCACGTGCGCGTCAAGGGGGCGTCATGACCCCGACCCGCGCCGTCCGCGCCCAACTTATCCGCATCGGCGCCGCGCCCGATGGCGACATCGACTTGGGCGGGGCGGCCCTGGTCCTGGCCTCGATCGCGCGCCCCCGCGTCGCCATAGAGCCCTACCACAGGCACTTGGCGAAACTGGTGGCCGAGGTCGCGGCCTATGCCGGAGCGCAAGAGCCGGGCGGCCCCGGACTCCCGGCCGAAGCCCTGCGCCAGGTCCTGGCCCGGCGTTACGGGTATATGGGCTCGGAGGACGCGGAAGAGGAAGACGCCGACCTGATGCGGGTCATCGACCGGCGCCGCGGCCTGCCGGTGGCGCTCGGCATCGTCTATCTCCACGTGGCCCGGGCGCAGGGCTGGACCATCGACGGCATCGGTTTTCCGGCCCGCTTCCTGGTCCGCCTGGAGGTGGAGGGGCGGCGGCAAATCCTCGATCCCTTCGCCGGCGGCCGGGTGCTGTCGCCCAAGGACATGCGGGCGCTGTACAAGGCCCAGGCCGGAAATCAGGCCGAGCTCACCCCCGCCCACTACCGGGCCTTAAGCAACCGTGACATTTTGGTGCGCTTGCAAAACAACGTGAAATCGCGGCTTTTCGGGGCGGAACGCCTGGATGACGCGCTGGACGCCATCGAGGCCATGCTGCTGTTCGCCCCCGACGAGGCGGCGCTGTGGCGCGAGTCCGGGATCCTCAGCGCCCGCCTGGACAACGTGGAGGCCGCCGTGGAGGCGCTGGAGGAATACCTGCGCTGCAACACCGGCGAGGCCGCCCGCTACCGGGCCTCCGCCCTGCTCCAGGAGCTCAAGGGCCGGCTCGACTAGGGGCCGCCCCGGCGGCGGTTTATAGTGCCCAGGAGTGACCCGATCCGGTAAAGGAAGAACGCGCCCATGGGCCTATCCGTGGCCATACAGATGGACCCCATCGAGGCCATCGACATCGACGCCGACAGCACCTTCGTCCTCGCCCTGGAGGCCGGGCGCCGCGGCCACGCACTCTATCATTACCTGGCCCGCGACCTGACCCTGGAAGAGACGCGCCTCATGACCCGGGCCAGGCCCCTGGAGGTGCGCCGCAAGCAAGGCGACCACTTCACCATGGGCCCCGAAGAGGAGTTGGACCTGAGCACCCTGGACATGGTCCTCATGCGCCAGGACCCCCCCTTCGACATGTCCTACATCACCGCCACCCACCTGCTCGAGCGCGTGCACCCGGCGACCCTGGTTGTCAACGACCCGGCCCACGTGCGCAACGCGCCGGAAAAGCTCTTCGTCTTCCAGTTTCCCGACCTCATGCCGCCCACCCTGATTACCGCCGACCGCGCCCGCATCGACGCCTTCCGGGCCGAGCACGGGGACATCATCGTCAAGCCCCTCTACGGCAACGGCGGCGCCGGCGTCTTCCACATCAGCGCGGGCGACGACAACCTGAACGCGCTCACCGAGATGTTTTTCGCCGCCTCCTCCGAGCCCCTCATGGTGCAGGCCTACGTGGCCGCGGCACGCGCCGGCGACAAGCGCATCGTGCTCATCGACGGCGAGCCCGCGGGCGCCGTCAACCGCATCCCGGCCCCGCTTGAGGCCAGGGCCAACCTGCACGTCGGCGCCAAGCCGGTGAAGTCGGAGCTGGACGACCGGGACCGGGAGATCTGCGCGCGCATAGGGCCGGCCCTGAAGGAGCGCGGCCTGATCTTCGCCGGCATCGACGTGATCGGGGGGTACCTGACGGAAATCAACGTCACCTCTCCGACGGGGCTGCAGGAGATCGACCGCTTCGACGGCGTGGCGCTGGAATCCCAGATGTGGGACGCCATGGAGGCGCGCTTCGAAGCCACCCGGGGTTGAGGCGGATTCCCACTGTTTAATCAATGTAGCGCCAAGGGCCCCCGCCCCCTACCCTGCCGGCAACGTTGGGAGGGGTTTCATGGTGGCGCGGGTCAACACGGTGGCCTTCCTGGGCATCCGGGTCATGGACGTGGACGTGCAGGTGCAGATGGCGCCGGGACTGCCCGCCTTCACCGTGGTCGGGCTGCCCGACAAGGCGGTCACCGAAAGCCGGGAGCGGGTGCGCGCCGCCTTGAGCGCCATGGGCCTGGCCCTGCCGCCGAAGCGCATCACCGTCAACCTGGCGCCGGCCGACCTGGCCAAGGAAGGCAGCCACTTCGACCTACCCATCGCACTCGGCCTGCTGGCCGACATGGGGGTGCTGCCGACGGACGAGATCGGCGACTACGCGGCCCTGGGCGAGCTGGCCCTGGAGGGGGGCCTGAGCCCGGTGGCCGGCGTCCTGCCGGCGGCCATCCACGCGACCGGCCGGGACTTGGGGATAATCTGCCCCGCGGGCCAAGGCGGCGTGGGCGGGAGAGTTGGACATCCTGGCCCCGTCCGGCCTGCTTGAGCTGGTCAATCACTTCAAGGGCACCCAGGTGCTGAGCAGGCCCGAGGCGCGGCTCGCCGAAGACGGCGCCGAACTCCCCGACATGGCCGACATCAAGGGCCAGGAGACCGCCAAGCGGGCCCTGGAGATCGCCGCCGCCGGTGCCCACAACCTGCTAATATTATATTGTTTTGACCGAAATGGTTTTGATGCTATAATTCATAGCCGG
>PVBE011497108.1_pt1 | contig 11029 bp, 9 predicted proteins | sample 1631181 | NCBI WGS metagenome assembly PVBE01 (sample SAMN08397723, study PRJNA350692) | Marine metagenome, whole genome shotgun sequencing project. | isolation source: water | place: Pacific Ocean | collected 2012-04 | reverse complement strand
GCCCGTGCCTTGGGGGCCCCCGCGAATGAACGTGCCAGTGATGCCGGTGCTGCTCGTCGTCCTGGTCGCCCTCCTCGCCGGCTGCTCCGCCCGGGAGGTCGACCTGGCCGACCCCGACGTGGTCGTCGTCTGCCCCGCCGGCGCGTCCTGCCCCACCGGGAAGATCTGCGCAGCCGGCCAGTGCCTGACCCCGCAGCAGTTCGCAGACGGTGGAGGCGAGGTCGGCGCCGGGGAAGGCGAGGCGCGGGGTGGGGGTTCCGGGGAGGGTGAGGGCGAAAGCGATGCACCACAGCCGGGTGAAGGAGAAGGGGAGGGGGAGCTGGATCCGGGTGGGGAAGGCGAGGGTGAGCCTGCTACGCCGGGCGAGGGGGAGGGCGAAGGGGAAGGCGAGCCCGTGGTCCCCGGAGCTGGTGAGGGTGAGGGCGAGGGCGAGGGCGAGGGCGAGGGCGAGGGTGAGGGTGAGGGTGAGGGCGAGCCGGAGCCGCGTCAGTGCCCGCCCCAGCGACCGTGGGCGCCCGCGGACGTCGTGTGGGCCTCCGTGGGTGACGAGGTGGTCGGCGTGTCCCTGCGCGGCGAGCCCGAGGTGGTCGCACGCCACGCCGCCGCGCCCGCCGCGGACGCAGCGCTCGCCTTGTTCTCCGACGGGATCCGGGCGGTCGGGCTGGGGGGTGCCAGCATCCGGCTCATGAACCTGGCGGCGGAGGGCGGTGGGGCCACCCGCGGGCTGCTCGACCTGGGCGCCGAGGGCCGGGCCGTGGCGCTGTCGCCCAGGGCCCGTTTCGGCGTGGTGCTCCTCGACGGGCTCCGCGAGGACTCCATGGCGTTCGTGGACCTCGGGGCAGGCGAGCTCGTGGACCAGGACGCCGGGCGTCCGGGGCTCGATCACCACGCGCTGCCGACCCGCGAGGCCGAGGATCTTGCCGTGCTCCAGGGGGATCGGACCTGGTTCACCGACGGGCCCGGCGGCCGGATCCACGAGTGCGTGGGGCTGCCGATGCCGACCCCGGCGCGGGCGGTGGAGCTCTGCCCGGGCCGACCCGCCCAGCTGCTGCTGGCCATCGATCGCGGTCGCGCGGCGTTGGCGACCGCAGGGGACCACTTTGCCGTCGTCGAGTCCACGGCCGGCGGGCACGACTGCGTTCAGGTCGAGGGTGACGGTCGCGGCGAGGACAGCCGGTTCATCGCCCTGGCCGCAGGCCGCCCCGGCGAGGCGTTCGGCCTGGTCGCGGATCCAGGCGTGCGCGTGGAGCTCGTCGGCCTGGGCACCGAGCCCGCGGCGTTCGCCTGGCGGGTCAGCCTCGCCGAGGGCGCGGACGCCGGCGTCGATCCGGACTCCTGGGGCCTGGCCGCCAGCGCCGACGGCCGCTTCCTGTACGTGCGGGGCGAGGCGGGGGCAGTCGCGCTGCGGTCAGCGGACGACGGCCAGCTCGTGGTGTCGCTCCCGCAGCTGCAGGGCGCGACCGCGCTCGGCGGCGGCGCCCGCGAGGACCTCGAGTGGTGCGACGGCGGCGACCATGACTGCGACGGCGAGGTCGACGAGGGCTTCACCCTGGACGAGCTGGCCCTCGGGGCGGTCTGCGATGGGCTCGGGGTGTGCCTCGAGGGGCTCGTCGAGTGCCAGGCCGACGGGCTCGCCGCGGTCTGCTCGACCAGCGCCGGGGGCAGCGAGCCGGGGGGCGGCCCCGAGGAGTGCAACGGCCTGGACGACGACTGCGACGGGCTCGTGGACGAGGACGTGGCGTTCGAGGGCCTGCCCGATCCGTTCGAGATCAGCACGGGAGTGGGCGGGATCAACGGCCACGGCCTCGATTGGGCCCCGGACGGCGGCGAGGAGGGGCGCGGGGCGTTCCTGTCGGTGTACGGACAGGGCCCGGCCGAGGGCCTGCCCAACCGGCCGCTCATTCAGCGGTTCGGTGCCGACGGCGAGCTCATCGGAGAGCGCATCGAGATCACCCACGTCCCCGGCGTGACCGCCGATCAACCGGACATCGCCTGGAGCCCGAGGGGTTGGGGCGTGTCCTACCGGGTCGTCAACGGTGGCCAGTGGGACGCGATGTTCACCTTCCTGCCCGCGGGCGGCGGGCCCCGCAGCGACGGCCGTCCGCAGGACTACTCGCTGACCCAGCAATGGACCCGCATCGTCGCGGGCTCGGGCGACTGGGCGGTCGGCTGGCGGCAGACGGACATCGCGGGCACAAACACCTCGCTGTTCAAGCGGATCGGTGACGGCGCAGCCCCCATCGGCGTCATCTCCGGCTGTTTGGGGTTCGAGCCCAACGTGTTCGGCGGCTGGACCCTCGTCTACGGGGGACTCGAGCCCCACTACTACATCCTGTGCACGGGCTCCGCGGCAGGCGGCGTCTGGTCCTCCCGGGCGTTCGACCCGCCCCCGTCCCAGGCGCCGGTCGCCGGCACCGCCGGCGGCTTCGGCATCGCCGCGCTCTGGGCGCCCGAGGTCGAGCGGTTCCTGATGGCGTGGCACACGCGGGACGCGGAGGTCTTCATCCGCTGGACCGCCCCCGACTCCGTCTCTCCCGTTGGCGAGCCCATGCGCCTGACCTTGCGCGGCGAGGGCGCCGGCGGCGGGTTCGACCCCGGTCGCTGGCCTGCGGTCGCTTGGACCGGTGGCGAGGCCATCGTCGCCTGGCAGGACGATCGGCTCGGGTCGCCCGCGGTGTTCGTCCAGCGCTTCGGCCCGGATCTGCAGCCCCGAAGCGAGGCCCTGCAGGTCAGTCTGGCCGTGGGCGACCCCGGTCTGAACGACGGCATCGAGCTCGCCTGGTCGCCGGAGGAGCGCCGGGCGGCGATCACGTGGTGGCAGTCCACCGACGGCAACTTCACCAAGGTCCACGGGGTGGTGAGCCACCTCGGCTGTCCGGCCACAACGCCGCAAGATCCCTGACCGACGACCCCCATTCCAAGGCGGCTTTGGGTCGCCAATTGACGAACCCCGTCCTGCCGGCCACATGTGGCGCTGGAGGCTCCGCAGCCCACTGTCCAGTCGCGCCGCGGATACCATGGCTGTCGCGGCAGGGAACCACGTTGGGGTCTGCTACGCGAACGCCGCCAGCTTGCGCATGAACCGGTCGAGCTCGGGCAGGTTCGCCCGGGCGCCATCGAGCCTTCCAGCGAGTTCCTCGGCCATCGCGCGATACTGCGAGAGGTCCTTCCGTGGCTTGCCGTGGCCATCGGGTTCCAGCCTGCCCTTGCTCGCCAGACGCTGAGCGGGGTGGGGAATCCCCTCGGACGAAGGCGATACCGGCTCGATCAGCGGGAGCAGCCAAGCCTCGATGGCCTGCGCCGGGATCGCGATGATCAACCGGGGGTCTGCCGCGCCGGTGTCGAGCCAAGTCTTGACCCTGTCGCAAAGCTCCTTCGTGGAAGATGTCCCGTGCTTCGAGGACCGGTCTGCGTCGAGCTGCACGATGAGCACTTCGATGGTCGGTGCTGACCATGGGAGATTCCGCCCAACGCGCTTGCACCACGTCTCGACCAACTCGTTACTGCCGGGACCCCAACCGTGGAGCGCGTCAAATCTAGGCTGGAGGTAATGGGTTACGAAGTCCTCGTCCAGGACGTTTGCGACGATTGACTCCAATACGATCGCGTCCGTCGGGCCCTCGCACACGAGTCCCACGTGCCTCATAGGTTGGGCATCCCGCCAAGCGCTCCGGAGAGCCAAAGCTGCGACAGGGTCATCCCGCGCTCGGCCGCTTTGGCCAGCGCGTCTGTGTGCTGAACTCTCGTCACGACGGTCGCCCCTGAACGGGATCGGTCGACGATGAACAGCCGGACTGCCTCGTCCGCGAGCGGCAGGGAGTCCAGACAGAGCGGGCTGTGCGTGGTTAGCAATACCTGGGGTAGCGATACGTCGCCGGCGACGAGCTCCTGGATTAGGCCAAGCAGCCCCCTCGCCAGTCGCGGGTTCAGGGCGGTGTCGATGTTGTCGACCGCAACCACCGGCGGAGACTCCGGGTGGAGCACGAGCAGAGCGAGAAACATCACGTACAGCGCGCCTTCGCTCGCGTCGAAGGCCGAGATCCAGTCCCGGCGATCGCGCATGTGGCGGTCGCGGAAGCGCAGCACATTCCGGGTGGTCGCCACCGCTGGAGACAACTGCGCGGCCGCGGCTGTCCCTACCTTGAAGGCGTCCGCCCACTCGATCAGCGGGTAGATCTTGCGTAGCTCGGGGAGGCGGTGCCGGTGCTCCCGCAGCATTTGTCGTGTTGCGTCAGCGAGCCCGCCCCCGGATAGACCCAGCGGTGTCCGAGGCGACCCGTCCGGAGCCGTTCCGCGCAGCATCGGCGTGAATGGCGTGTAGATGCCGAACTCGTCCAGTTCCAGCAGGAGCCCTTCAATGGCAGAGCCGGCGTTGGTCGCAGACACCACGGGTCCAAGGCCACGCTGGGATGATAGGTCGAGGTCCTTGCCGGCACCACGTACCGATCCGCCCGCCGGGCTGCGGGAGCCGACGGTTCGACCCTGGCTCTTGAACGTCTCATTGGCGATGCGCCAGGCCGACTTCGGGTTGCTGATGGGGTTGTCCAGAGCGACGGAGTACTTCGCTCCGTCGTCACCGCTGACGGTGATCGAGATCAGGCGGCGGATCTTCTGCCGATGAAATGCCGTCTTGAACAGGGCCGGCAAACCGGGCCGGACTCCTCGCCAGATGAACGCGCTGTCGTCCACCCTTCCTGCCGCCGCGCATCCCACCACCCCGATTGCCTCGAGCAGGTTCGTCTTCCCGCAACCGTTGGGACCAACGAATACGTTGAACCGACCGAGGTCAACCCGCACGTCCGCCAGTGACTTGAACCCTTGAATCCTGACGCTCCGGATCATAACGGACCGAGTCTCCGCCGAGGTCTGGGCCCGCGCAAGGAAGCCTGCGCTGCGCCGCCCCATTTCGCCGTTGCCTCGGCCACCCTCCAGTCGTCGTTGAGGGGCGTTTCGCCGCGACCGGCACAGGTGGTACGAGAAGCAATGCCGAGGACATCGCTGCCCCGCTGCGCCCCCCTCCTCTTCGCCGCGCTCTGTGCGGTCACGGCCTCGCCCGCGCTCGGCGCGCAGCGGGCGTTCGTGGTGGGCATCGACACCTACCTGCCCCCTGCGGGGCGCACGTTCAGCCACCCCGGGCGGGGAGGGAACTTCACCGACCTCAAGGGCGCCGCGGCGGACGCGCAAGGCGTGCATGCCCTGCTCATCGCCCGCTACGGCTTCGACCCAGCCAGCGCCAGGCTCGTACGCAACCGCGAGGCCACCCGCGCCGCCATCCTGGACGGCCTGAACAACCACCTGGCCGGCGCGGCCAAGGGCGACACCGCGTTCTTCTACTACGCAGGCCACGGCTCGCAGGTCCGCAACTCCAAGTCCCGCGAGCGCAACCGCCTCGACGAGTCCATCGTGCCGTCGGACTCGTGGAACGGCGTGCCCGACGTCCGCGACAAGGAGCTGGCCCGGGCGTTCCACAAGATCCTCGACGCCGGGATCCGGCTGGTGGTGATCTTCGACAGCTGCCACAGCGGCTCCGCCTCGCGGGGCCCGGCCGGATCCGCCGACGCCGCCGGCATGCGGCCGCGCAAGGCCCACCCCAGCGATCTCGACGCCGCCGACGACTACGAGCCGCCGTCGTGGGTCGGCAAGGACTTCATGTCCATGTCCGCTGCCCAGGACTTCCAGCTGGCGTGGGAGTCGTGGGACGACCAGGGCAACCCCCGGGGCCTGTTCAGCCTGTCGCTGCAGCGCGCCATGCAGACCGCCTCGCCCGCCGAGCCGGCGGAGCTGCTGTTCCGGCGCATCCAGTCGTCGGTGTCCACCGCTCGCGACGACCAGGACCCCGTGATCGAGGGCGACCCGGTCCGTCTCGCAAAGCCCTTGTTCGCCGAGATCGCCGGCGCCGGCGCGGGTCAGCCCGTGCGGACGGTGGTCGGGGTCACCGGCGTCGGCGGGGGGGTCGTCGAGCTGGGCGCAGGCAGCGTCGTCGGCCTCACGCCCGGCGCCGAGCTGGTGCCCCTGGGCCAGGGCGGCCCCAAGGGCCTTCGGCTGCGCGTCGACAAGGTGCAGGGGCCCACGCGCAGCACCGCCTCGGCGATCGCGGGCGCGATCGGCGCCGTCAAGGGCGGGCTGCTCCTGACCGTCGACAGGTGGGGCCGGCCTGCCGCCTCGGCGTTGCGCCTGCACGCCCCGCCGGCCGAGCTGTCCGTGGCCGACCTCGCCGCCGCAGCGACCGCCCTCCGCAAGCGTGCGGGCGCCAAGGTGGTCTGGGTGGACGATCCCACCACCACCGCCCCCACCCACGTCATCGCCCGCAAAGGCGGCGCCTGGGTCCTCGAGGGGCCCGACGGCGGCCGGACGGTCACCAAGGACACCGACCTGGCCAAGCTGGCCGGGCCCGGCGCCAAGCTCTTCGTCAACCTGCCCACCGCCAAGGAGCTCGACTCGAAGCTCGACGTGGGGCCCAAGGCCGCGCTGTCACCGGCGGCACGCTCGGACTACCACCTGGCCGGCCGGTGGGCGTCCGGGCGGGTCGAGTACGCCTGGGTCCGCCCGTGGGGCGGGCGGGAGCCCGGTGGCGCCCAGACCACGCTGCCCGTACGCACCGACTGGCTCGACGCGACCCGCCCGGACCAGGCCGCCCACGACCTGTCGCAGCGGGCCGAGCGCCTGGGCACGGTGCACCACTGGCTGACCACGGACGGCCCCCCTGGCGACGGCTCGTTCCCCTACCAGCTGGCGATCTACGACGCCGACACCCCCGACAAGCGCACCGCCTACAAGGTCAGCGGCACCCTCACCGAGGGCACGCGCTACAACCTGTCGCTGGTCGCCACCCGCCCGGTGACCGGCCCCAAGTCCAGAGGCCGGGTGACCCCGAGGTACGTGTACGTGTTCGTCCTCGACAAGGATGGAAAGAGCACGGTGATCCTGCCGTTCCCGGGCAAGGGCGACGTGGAGAACCTGTTCCCGCCGCCGTCGGACCAGCAGGCGCCCAAGGGCACCTACAAGCTGCTCGACGAGGACATCGCCTGGGTCGGACCGCCCTACGGCACCGACACCTACGTGCTGCTCACGACGCGCACCAAGCTCCCCGACCACCGCATCCTCGAGGGCGAGGCGGTGCGCTCCCGAGGCGTCGCCACCGGCGGCACGGCGGACACCGCCGACTGGTCCATCCGCCGCGTGGTGGTGCAGTCGGCGCCGCGGCCCGCTCCCTGACGGCGAGCGGCGTTGCAGGGTCAGGAGGCCGTCGATAGACTGCTGACGTGAGCGAAGACCCCGGCGGCAACGACCAAAAGAGCGGCTCGGACAAGCCCGTCATCAAGCGGATGCAGGTCCTGCAGGAGCTCGGGCGGGACTACGGCGCCCAGGGCGCCCAGTCCGGCGGTGGGCAGACCGGTGGTGATCGCTTCGGCGAGGCGCTCACCGACGGCAGCAAGCCCCAGCAGGTCCCGGGCGGCGGCCCGGCTGGCCCAGGTGCGCTCAAGGGTCTCGATGAGATGACCCGCAACGTGCAGTTCGCCGAGGCGCTCGTAGGCGAGCGGCGCGAGCTGGACGCCGGCACCCAGGCGCGCCTCGAGGGCATGCTCGGCAAGAAGGTGGGCAAGCTCAACGTCTACGTCGGCAAGTGGTCCACCGCGGCGGCCAAGTCCATGAACGCCGAGGCGTTCGCGGTTGGCAAGCACCTGTTCTTCTCGAAGGAGAAGTTCAACACGGGCAGCGCCGAGGGCATCGGCCTCATGGCCCACGAGATGACCCACGCCTTCCAGGACAAAGGCCGCGCCGTCGAGGACAAGGAGGCGGAGGCCCACGCCATCGAGGACAAGGTCACCCAGGGCATCCGCGACGGCGCGGACATGGAGATGGCCCAGGACCAGGCGCCCGCCGCCGGCCTGCTGGAGCGGCTGTCCAAGGACGAGACCGCGGCCCCCCCGCCCAGCGGCGGCAAGCCCCCCGACCAGGACACCGATCCCGCCGCGACCCACGACTCCCCCGACGAGAAGGAGGTCGAGAAGATCCTCCTGCGACGGGTGCTCGAGCTGTTCCGGAACGAGAGCGACATCGATCTGGAGCGCCACGGGTTCGGGATGTGAGGTCGTGAGCCCGCCCGACGCGGCCCATCCCCACGAGGCCGCACACCCAGGCGACGCCGCAGACGCTCCCAGGAACAAGCGCCAGCGCACGATCTCGCTGTTCAACTACAAGCCTGCGAAATCTGCCTCTCGGTCCCGGCGGGTCGTCGTGCTATTGCTCGCCGTCATCGTCGCCGCGGTGTTCGGAGCGTGGATGCTCGTTGGACGCACCGGCGGCGCGTAGACCGGGTAGGAGCCCCGAGATGAGCACGTCCGAACGCCGGAACCAGCGCAGCAGGGAGACGCTGAAGGCCATCAACCTGCAACTGCAGGCCGTCGCTGAGCGCCTCGAGGCCACCGCGGTGTGGGTCGCCGACGAGGACGGCCTCCTGCTCGGCGCCTCGGACACCGAGGTAGACAGCGAGATCCTGGCCGCCTACTCGTCTCTGCCCTGGCGGCTCGAGCAGCTGCCGGGCGACCAGATGGGCATGGTGGCGCTGATGGAGGAGCTGCAAGGCGCCAACGTGACCTTCAAGAGGTTCTCGGTCGACGGCCTCGGCTTCACCCTGGGCATCGCCCGGACCGCCCCCGACACCGACGACGAAACCGACGACCGAGAGGAGGTGGGCGACCAGTCCGAGCGAGCGATCACCGGCGTCATCCGCATCCTCGCCGAAGGCACAACCGACTGAGCGACTCAGGCCCGAGCCGGCCGGCACGCCCAGGCCGGCCCCAACGACCCCCATCTCCCGAGCACACACCGCCATCTCTACGAGCCATTCTGGAAGAGGAGGGGCGCCCGCCGCCGCCGTCGCCGCCGCCGCGGGAGGTCACCCAGGTCACGAAACGACCCAGGAGATCCCTGATCCCGGTGCTGCTGGGAGTGCTCGTCCTGGCGGGGGTCGCCGCGGGGCTCGCGATGTACTCGGAGCGGGAGGAGGGCGGGGCGCCCATCCGGCCGGTCCGGGCGGTGAACCCGGTGCAGGTGGAGCGGACCCAGGTGGAGTCGGTGCTCGGCGTCAAGCGATCAGGGAAGCCCAGGGTCGTGCAGGCCCCGCAGGAGCTGCCCCCGGCACCAGCTCCCGAGCCGCCGCGCAAGGGCCCCTCCGACGCCAGCACGGCGAGGGCCAAGGCCAAGGCCAAGGCGTTCAACGTGCGGGGGCTGGCCGCCTACCGCAGAGGGCTGCACGAGGACGCCCTCGGGCTGTACTCCCAGGCGCTGGCGGCGGATCCGACCTACCACTGGGCCCACTACAACGCCGCGTGCATGCTGGCGATCAAGGGCGACGTGGAGGCCGCCATCGAGCACCTCAAGTCGTGGAAGGAGCACTCGACCAAGGAGGTCGACGTGGCCAAGCGGGTCGCGGACGACACCGACTTCGAGGCGATCCGCGACGATCCGCGCATGCAGTCCTGGCTGTCCTCGCTCTAGCGGGCTGCAAGGCCGAGCCGGCCTCCGTGCAGTTCTACGTGGCGGCCAGCGCCGCGGACCTCGTCGAGCGGTGGGCCGCGGACGCCGGGGCGCGGGTGTCGGTCAACGCCGCCGCGTCGTCGACCCTGGCCCGGCAGATCGAGGCGGGGGCGCCGGCGGACCTGTACCTGTCGGCCAACGTGCAGTGGATGGACCGTCTTGATCACGGGGGGCTGCTGGCGCCCGGGACCCGGAGCGACCTGCTGCGCAACGAGCTGGTGATCGCCACGCCGAGGGACGACGGGCTCGCGGACGGCGCGGACGCCGATCTGCCAGGCGCCATCAAGCGGTGCGTGTCCCTGGCGGACCCGGACCACGTGCCCGCCGGCCAGTACGCGCTGCAGGTCCTCAAGAAGCGGGGCTGGTGGGACAAGCTGGAGGGGCGCGTCGTGCCGGCGGCGGACGTGCGTGCGGCGCTCATGATGCTCGCCCGGGGCGAGTGCGACGCCGGGCTCGTGTACGCGACGGACCTGCTCGCATCCCCCCGGGTCCGACGGCTTGGGCCGGCCACGGAGCACGACCCGGTCGTCTATCCGGTCGCCGCGATGAAGGGCCGGGCCACGCCCGAGGTGCACCGGCTCCTGCAGTACATGAGCGGCACGGCGGCCCAGGCGACGGCCCGCAAGCGGGGCTTTCATTGACCCCGGTCGAGTGGCAGGCGCTGGTGCTCTCGGTGCAGGTGGCGGCGGTGTCCACCGTGGTGGCCATGCCGCTGGCGGTGGGGTTCGGCTGGTTGCTGGCCAAGCGGGAGTTCTGGGGCAAGGTCGTCGTCGATGCGGTGATCTCGCTGCCCCTCGTCCTGCCCCCGGTCGTGACGGGCTACCTGCTGCTCGTGCTGTTCGGGAACAAAGGTCTGTTCGGGCCGACCTTGCAGTCCTTGGGGTTGACGATTGCCTTCACCTGGAAGGCCGCCGCGCTCGCATCGGCCATCGTGGGGCTGCCCCTGGCCGTGCGGGCGATCAAGGTCTCCATGGAGGCGGTGGAGCCCCGGCTCGAGGAGGCCGCCAAGACCCTGGGGGCGGGGCCGCTGGACGTGTTCCTGACGGTGACGCTGCCGCTGGCGTGGCCCGGCCTGCTCGCCGGGGCGACGCTGGCCTTCGCCCGGAGCCTCGGGGAGTTCGGCGCAACCCTGGCGTTCGCCGGGAACATCGCGGGCAGCACGCGCACGCTGCCGCTGATGATCTTCACGTCGATCCAGACCCCGGGGGGGGAGCCCGCGGCGGCGCGCCTGGTGGTGATCTCGGTGGCCGTGTCGCTGGCGGCGCTCGCGGCGAGCGAGTGGCTCGCACGTAAAGGCAAGCGGGGCCAGTGAGCGACCAGCTACCCCTCCTGACGGTCAACCTCGACTACTCGCGCAACGGGTTCGATCTACGCACCAACCTGCAGATGCAGGGGGCGATCACCGGGGTCCTGGGGCCCTCCGGCGCAGGCAAGACCACGCTCCTGGACCTGATCTCGGGGCTGCGGCGGCCCCGAGAAGGTGTCATCG
>PVBE010995083.1_pt1 | contig 11030 bp, 6 predicted proteins | sample 1631181 | NCBI WGS metagenome assembly PVBE01 (sample SAMN08397723, study PRJNA350692) | Marine metagenome, whole genome shotgun sequencing project. | isolation source: water | place: Pacific Ocean | collected 2012-04 | reverse complement strand
GGCCAAACAAGTACTAGAATGCGCGTACCATGCTAAAAAAAGACTATTGTTGACAGCCACACCTTTTGTCAATAATCCACAAGACTTGATTGTTCCGATAAATGCTTTACATGGCCGCGTGGTCGCGAGTACTTCCGCTACGGGAGGGTTTGAAGTGTATAAAATATCTAAATCCATTGACCCGGAGACGAGAGATGGATCCGAAACAATTGAAAATCTAAAAGAACTTCTTCACGGCCGCGTGGATTACGTTCCTTCATGCCGGGATAACTCAGAATTCCCAATATTATTAGAAAAATACAAGGACGTTCCGATGACGGAAGACTTTTACCTTAAGTATGTTAAAGCTATTTTGGGAGTCTCAGAGGAAGGAAATCCTTTGAACGACATCACCCCGTTCAAGAATCCCAGAACATTTTATCACGGCTACAGGAAAGCCGTAAACTTAGCTGGCAACGATTCGTATTACAGTCTCAAGATGAAAGTAGCCGTTAAACTTATGAAAAACAAAAAATCCAAGGGTTTCTATCAATCTATTGTTTACACGAATTGGATTCAGTATGGAGTAGATGCTCTGACTCGACAGTTAAAAAAGATGAGTCTAAAAAAGGGAAAAGATTTTGAAGTGTTTCGAGGAGGTCTGAAAGCATCGGAAAAGTCGAGAATAGTGGACGGTTACAACAGCGGAAAATTTCCCATCTTGGTAATGACCAAAGCCGGTGGAGAAGGATTGGATCTCAGAGGAGTGCGAAGGGTTATAATTCTAGATCCTGTTTGGAGTGATGCGGGAATTAACCAGATCATAGGCCGAGCTGTTCGATATAAATCTCATTCGCACTTGCCAGAGTCACAGCGAAAGGTCAGAGCTTATAAACTTGTCCTTACCTTTCCAACCAAGTCAGATGAAGACGTAAACCCAGTTGAACGAATGATGCTTGAAACTGGTGACCAGATACTGTATAGATACGTGGAGAAGAAAAAGGAAATGACAAAAGAGATAGACAAGATCTTGAAGGCGGCATCAATAGAACACAAGAACGTTAAGCCCCGGGTGGTAAAGAGAGGGGATCCAAGAACAGCATTCTCCACTACATCGGAAAAGGCATTAAAAACAGAACTAGCAAACTCAAAGCTCTCACATGTCAAGGATATCTGTAATCTCTTTGGTATTACAAAGAAAGACTTAGGTAAGTCTCTCTCGGCTTTTAAAAAGAAGGATCTAGCTGATCTTTCGAAACTCGTCGCGAAATACATTGTGAATTATTTTAAGAAAGAGAAAAAGGGGAAAAAGTCTAAAAAACCTAAGAAGCCCGATAAGAATAAATGCAAAAATCTTCGCCGTAAGGCTGCTTGTAAACAAGACAAGAATTGCCATTGGGATACGGGAACAAAGAAATGTCGAGCTCGGTAGAGGTAAGTAAAACGAAAGTAAAGTTTGTAAGAAGCAGTTATCGAAAAAAAATAATCTACTTTCAATAAAAAGATGTCTTATAAACCTTTAAAAGATTTAGGTACGATGGCGCAGTCCTTTCATTTCAAGGTAACTCCTGGTAAAAATGACTGCTTGGCAAAAGCCAAAGCGAGTAACTGCGTGTGTATGACAGGACTCGATAACAGTACACCCGGTGGATGTTTTCAAAGAGCAGACAATTGCCCAGACCTAGCAAGATTTTGTTGTCCTAAGGGTATGGTTGGTCGACCAAGAAGGTATTCGAATGGATATGCCTTTGAGTATCAAGGTGTCGTGAGCAGGCCAGAGCCATGGTATCCGTGTCCGAAAGATCGCCGTGACCAACAAGGTCACCCAAGTGGCAACCATGGTAAAAAGACCACGAAGGCTTGCAATGGCGCTTGTTATGATCCTAACGACTTTGAATGGACCGGCCCCGGTGGATGGGGATCTTGCGAATTATCAAAAGACGCGAGACCTCCTGTTTGGTAATTTTTATTCCGTAAAGGAAATAAAAATGTTTTAGACTAATGCAGAAGTATCTTTGCTCAAACCAACAAACACTGGACGCATGGGAGAAGGATTAGGAGCTCCTCTTTCGTCGTAAACTCGGCAAGACTGTATCCCACTGATGGATATCTCTTGATTGGCTCTAATCCCTGTGTTAGTGTTCAACATATCCATTCCACATCCAACACCACATTGGGAAATGATCTCTTTTACCTCGGTATTGGTCAGCAGAACTGTCTCCGATCCAGTAATCGCGATTCCACGGGTCGCTGCACCATTGTACACTTCTTCCAATGGTACTATAGCAGCTTTGAGAGCTGTTTCTTCTCGCGACACAACACCTGGATGCGCCTGATTGCTAAGAGTCTCAATTCGGTTGTTGAAACCATAGATCTGCTTACCAGCCGAAATGAAAAGCCCTATAAAACCTTTCATGATATGAGCCATAGAATCTCCACCAGACACAAAGTACAAATCGTTATCAATAAGAACCTTATCTAAGTCAGGTTCCTCAGCAAGAGCCCATTCAATGACAGGATCAGTGATATTGACAGTTCCTCGTTGTCTCCCTACCCCAAATTTGGCTAAGAATAACTTTGCGTTGGACAGAACATTACCAATGTAGGTACCATTGTCGTCACTCACGACATCCACTTGAAAGACGTCCCCGGCCATACCAACTTGTACCTTTTTGCCATAAGCTCCGCTAGATCCAGCTGATCCGGGAACGCTGATGCCGATAATTTCTCCTTGCCCCGTCGCGCAATTTTCGATTATCACGTCATGAATAACATTATTAATATTTCCTACCGCGCCATCTCTGTTCTTTTTGAATCCGTTTACGACAACTCCAAGAGAATTTAGAACAATTCCGTATCCCCCGCCGTCGTAGAGTCCACTGGTGTTCTTGAAAAGACCAGCAGGAACCGGGAGTTTAGCCCTGGTAGCAGTGACGACTTTTTCCATCTCTGCTCGCAATTCTGAAAGAATTTCGTCTCCGGTCTTTGTACCAGACTTAGCAAACTCTAACGAAGCCTGAGGCTGGTCGGCTACTATTTGAGCAATTACCGGCTCCATAAATCTAGCCGACGAATAGGTCGACAACACAGATATGTCGTTAGACATATTGCAAATTTGCACATTTCTGATCAGACAATCTTCGCCGCCGTTCAGAGCAATTCCAGCAACCTCGAATTGCTCGATACGCATATTTTGCATAATTATCTTCGACATTCCGTTACCGTGAATACCGTGATGGGAAGAGAGACCTAATGTCCCGTTAGCCACTAAACAGTTCTTTGCGGGCTTGAATACGTCTCCAAAATTAGCAGGTCCTTGAGTAGGGATAAAAGGAGTATTAGCGAGTTCTATTACCGCAAAGAAACGCTGTTGAACGCTAAACACCAATGACTGTCTAATAACTTTTCCATTCAAGTCAAGAAATATATCATCCCCTTCAAGAGTGATGGCTGCAAAAAAGCCCAGATGATAACCACCGTAAGGAGCTATGGGATAATCAGCATTAGGCCCACCCGCTGTTTGCGCCGCTGTCGGCATCCAATTATCGTTTGGATTGGGATCAAAAACGATATCTTCCGAAAGGACGTAATGAGCCGCAGTGGAGAGCCTAACGGTTCCATGGGCAAAATCAGATTGTTGTAAAGACACGCGTGCATATTTTACCGGATTCCGCTTGAATACACTGTACGGAATCAGCGTACTCGACACAGGGTATTCTTGGAAAAACTTAACGCTATTCATAACTTCTGTCGGGTATTTACCTTTGTATCTCTGTTGAGATGTATCTTCGTACGGATAAAGACCATTGCAAATTATCCATGGAGGGGTCGGATCTCGATATTGAAACTCGTTCATTTTAATTTAAGATCTGTTTTTTTGAACTGAATTTATATCAAAATGGATTATAAAGAAAATGGAAGTTGAGTTAACAAATTTCAAATGCTGGTCCACTCGGACCTTGAATATATCATCAGAAGGAGTCACATTGATCCATGGGCGTTCTGGTAAAGGAAAAAGTTCGATTTTGGAAGCAATCGCTTTTGCAATAACCGGCAAAGGAAAGAATATCATTAAGGCCGGAAAGAAATCGTGTAGTGTGACATTGAGATTAGTTGACGGGATCTGTATAACTCGGAGGAAAAGACCAAACATTCTAACCGTTCAGATACCTGGGGGTGATAAACTAGAAGATGATGCGGCTCAAGGTTATATTGACCAAAGATTCACGTCGACTTTTGACATAGTGGCATACCTTAGACAAAGTGGTAAAAGTACTTCTTTCGTCACTCTGAGCCCAAGAGAAAAGTTGATCTTTCTCGAAGAATTAGCATTCCATGGATATGACATAACAAAGTTGAAAAGTAGCGCGCATGACGTCCACAGAGAAAATACCCAAAAGCTCGTGTCTGCCTCTGCGAAAATAGAGATTCTCAATAATCAGTTAGATGAGATGCCGGAACTAAAACCGGTAAAATGTCCCGTTAAGACAACAAAGGGTGTTAAGATTAGTCAATATCAAGAAAAATTACGAGCGAAAGAGCAGCAGCTAAAAGAAAAAAAGAAGAGTTTGAGTAAGAAGATCGAGATGAAAATGGAAGAACTTGCCCAAGTAATAGAGACCGAAACAAAACTTGACTCTTTTCAAGAAAACCTTGTGGAAGCCGAAGAAGAACTTGCTTCATTGACTGCAAAAGATTTTGTTGATCGGACAGATGAAATAGATGCAACGGCCGGTTTAGTTCACCTAATTGTTTCGCACACGACACTCAACAAAAAGAAGATCAAACTCGAGCAATTATCAGTGGAAAGGACTAAAATGGAAGAGGAAGAGCTTGCGTCTATGCAGAACAGTCTGACAAAGATCGAGTCAGCTCTTTGGGATCAGGGGAAGAAAAAAGAAGCTCTGGGGGAAATAGCTGATCGCGAAGCTGAACTACTTTTGATCAAGAAAAGGGAAGAAATCCAGAATAAACTACAGTCTATGACAAGTATCCAAGGATTCGAAAGTCAAAAGAAATTGCTTGAAGAAACTGAACAAGCTTATTCACAATTGTCTGAGAAAACCAGAGCTGCTGTGGATTCTTCACAAGTCCACACCTGTCCAGAGTGTAATACCGAGCTTCGCCTTTGTCAGTCGAAACTTGTGAAACTAAACGATTCGACTGTTCTCGACAAGAACGAAATTCTTCAATGCAAAAAAGCTTCTGCAGACATGCTTGCAGAGCTTCGATTCAAACGTAAAAAGGTCGCAAAATTGGAAGCTCAAAAAGACGCCCGTATTGAGTTAGAAAAACAGCTAAAGAAGACCCCAAAAGTCGAGGAGACAGCTAATAACCTTCAAGAAGAAATAGATGATTGGAAAGAATACATAAGAGACAACAAAAGATCCCAGAAAGAGATAGAATCACTGAAGCTCAAAATAGCATCTCGCCAATTCTCGGATACACATAAACGCGTCACTAGAGATTATGATCGATTATCCACTGAGATCGTTGAACTTGAAGATCAAATTGATCCGGACTTAATCTCACAAGTCACGACAGACAATATAGACGATCTCAGAGAATCACTAGCAGCTATGAGAAGGGAACAGGATTTGTTTACGGCCAACAAAGCTTTGTCATCTCGCAAGAGAAAGAAAATCGAAATCTTACGCAAAAAGATCCAAGACTTGGGAACTAGCGAAAATACAAGCGATGAGATCAAGAATGATCTGGATATTTCCAGAACGGAAAGTAAGAAAATCTCATCTAAGATCGCAAAAATAGAGTCTCTAAGGGTGAGATTACAAAGTTACGCGTCATACATCAACGACAAAGGTTGTGCTAAATCTCTCAATAAAAAACTAAAAGAAATTGGCCAAGAAGAGGCGGTTTACCAAACATTCACTCAAAGTGCTGAAAAACTTCGGAGTAAGATTAAAGAAGCGGAAAGTAAATGTTTAGAATCATTTGTTTGGTCTTTACAGAGTGCTGTACAGCTTTATCTGGATGAATTCTTTCCACATGACCCAATCACGATCTCTATATCGAGATTCAAAACGACAAAAAGTAAGAAACAAACAAAACCGGAAATTCATATTACTTTTTCCTACAAAGGGCAAGAATTTGATTACCAAAGTCTCAGTGGCGGAGAGCTCCAGCGAGTTGTTCTAGCGTTTACTTTAGCTCTTGTTGAAAAGTTTGATGCTCCTTTCGTTATGTTGGACGAATCTACAAGTAATTTGGATCAGGACTTGACAAATCTGATAGTATCAACAATACGTAAGTATCATAGCGCAAGACCTGTCATTCTTGTAGCTCATCAGGTGGTTACGGGAGTTTTTGAAAACATGATAGAGATCTAATTAGCAGTTATAATTACGCAAATTATAACTTTTCATTTAAAGAACGCAAGATTTTTTCTTTCAACATAATAAATGCCTAAATCTAAAAATAAATGCACAGCTAAAAAAATAGCAAAATGCGCAGCAAAAAAAGGGGGCTCCCCTAAAATTTGTAATCCAAAAACTGGCAGATGCGTTTTGAAAGACGGAAAAGTTGGTAAGAAAATTTTGGCTGAAAAGCTAATAGAAGCAAAAAAGCCAGCTAAGCCAGCTAAGTCAGAAAAGCCGAAAAAGAAGCCAAAGAAGCCCGCGGCAAAGAAACTAGCGGGATGTAGTAAACTTAGAAAAGACGACTGCACAGCGGAATTCAATGACGCCAAAGCACAAAGACGCGTCCCGCGCTGTCACTGGGTCGTTGGAAAAGGATGCAAGTCAGGACCTCCTCCTGGCGGCGTGGACTGGGAAATTCTGCCTGAGGAGGAGGACGTCGTTATAGGTAAAGTCGACGTCGTTCCGGAGCGCCGCGGCGGTGACGCCGCGATGAGCAAAAAGGAAAGAATTAAGTTAAATAAACAAATCGAAAAGAGCCTCGCAAAATATGAAAAAATCGGAGACGAATTACCTGAAATAACCAACATATTCGGCGACTTTGAGTTAAAAATGGGCCAAGTTCGTCAAATCTACGCCAATCCGGGAGAGGCAATTTGGGTTGTTGAACCACAAGATTATGACAAAGTTACCAAGTTGGATAACACAAACGAGATGTTCACGTCCGCGATGGGGTCTCATGACTCGACGAACTGTGGTTTATTCTACTGTCATAGACCAAATGACAATGACGATTCTGCTACGTCCGGTTCTGGCATGGATCCTTGGTTTGTTGCCTCGCCGGAGTTTCTAGAGGCCCTCAATGGTGTTAGAAATCGACATGAAGCGAGGAAAAAAGCGGAGAAAAAGAAAAAGCCGGAAAAAAAGGCAAAGAAGAGATTAGAGAGGTACAGAAGGGCGATCCGCGAAAACTCAGGTGTTTCAACAGGAGATTTTACATACAAACGAATGTTGATCAGTAATTTTGCCACGCATAAATCAAGCCAAAAGAAAAAAGGGACCGTTCGCATTGAGTTGTGGGGTCCATTACGGAATCAGCTGACCATTATGCTCAAAGGCCTAAAAGTAAAGGGTACAAATGGATGTATCTTCGATGCCGGAGTGGGAGATGGATTGGGAAACAACAAGGGTCGCCCCCATCCAGGTGCATATAAAGCTCCAGAAGACATTGATTACAGCAGCGGAGGTGCGTATCTTGAGGTAAGTCTTAATGATAAAGACCGCATCCTCGTAGGTCGCTACTCTCGGAATATTGAATGTAAACAACAACGACGCAGTGGAGGAGGATTAACGGACGTAGATGTTGGATCTGAAGTTGATTTTGTGTTTTCCATCGAATTCACGGTCGCAGAATGGAAGAGACTCAAAAAGTTCCTGAATGACGAGGACCAAGAGGGCGATGGGCAAGAAGATATTGAAAATATTGTTGATCTTGACACTTTAGCGCTACACTGTTTACAAGGAAGAATATTCGAGGACTGCCCGGGCATACTGAAGAAACTCGGCAAAAAAGTAAAGTAAAGCAATGGTATTAGACGTGTCTTTATTCGTTATTGGAATAAAGATTAAAAATGCAAATCTACAAATAAATCTACATCATCCGCGACTTCCTGGATAGAATCAGGAAGCAGCCTTTTTAGTTCTTCGTATGTCACCCACTCCAATGCTCCTACCTCATCGGAGATATAAGGTCTGATAGTTGTGCTCAAGTATCCTACATTGACAGGTTTTTCAACTTTACCTAACCAGCATTCTACCTTCGTGCTGTGTCCATTCCCGTAGTCCAAATAATAGTAGAATGGCGCGGTACCCACCATCCATAGCATACTCGGATTCAGACGTGTTTCTTCCTGAAATTCTCTATAGGCGCAAGATAAAGAAGATTCATTTGGGTTACGCTTTCCTTTTGGAAAGCCCCATTCTAGAACATGCTGTGAAGATTCTGCCGCTTCTTCTAATTCCGAACGATATTTTGCTCGTAGATTCTCAAAGTTTATTCGAACTCGTCGTTCTTCAGTGTTGTAGATTCGCGAGTTGTGATTGAGATACAGATCCGCCCAAATAGAATCAAAGGGTCTTGTCAGTAAACGCTTAGCCTCTTCTTTGGTCATTCCTCGAATTTGTTCCAGTACCTCTTCTCGGGAAAAGCCATGGAATTTTCGTATGAGTCTCAGAAAGGAAAGACTGTCTCTTCTTTGAACAATTAAGAATCTTCGGGGGCGGGTATCTGTAAAAACTATAATCCCGAAAGAGTTGCTCATTTATTTTTGACCGATTTTTCCTTAGATCAAAATTTACAAGTTACTTCGCATTTTGGTGCTACGAATATAGCGTGTTTTCCTTGTTTATTCACATATATGGCATCGATTTCTTTGTCCTCCATTCTTGCCATGGGTACTATAATCTTGTGGTGCAAAACATACAGACTCTTGTATACTGGTTTTGCACCTTTTGTCAGTCTATTCAGATCTATCATTTTAGCTCGGGGAGCGGTCGTTACGTCTACCAATTTTCCTCCTGAAGAAGACTTAAATGTTAAACTGCCCTCTTTATCTTTACCAACTGTCACGCGATACATTTTACTGTATGACTAAAACTTAAAATTACTTTTTACCAAAATGGAGGCCCCCTTTATCGAAACAATCAACGTGAAATCCGATGTACCTGTAAATTTCAGGGTTGTCCTTTTTTGAGACAACAGTGTAAAAATATCTGGGCGCTTTCTCTGCCAAGTCTCTCTTACAAAATTCGCAGATTGAAGGTAGCTCAACGCTTTCTTGTTTTACAGCAGCGGGAGTCGATCTAACGGGTTCGTCATCGTCCGAATCATCGTCCAAATGGGCCGTTTCGGCCGTGGCTGCCTTTTCGCTAGCTTTAGGATCTTTTTTACTCGTCAAACGCTTGAAAACGTCTTTCCTGATCTCCGCCGGTTGCTTGAGAGATAATAGGTGAATTTGTTTACATTTTGGGCAAAGCTCGGGTGTGCCTCCCATGCTAAACGAAGACTTATCCTCATCCTCATCCTCTTCTTCCTCGGCTGAACTCTCAACAACCTCATCCTCTTCTTCATCGGTTGAACTCTCAACAACCTCGTCGGGAAATATTTGATCTTCAAGATCTTGTATTATTTCTACGACTATTGAGTTCACCATATCAAGAGTTTTATGTGGAATTTTCATGCATAATACTACTCTGTCAAAATGATCGAAGAATTTTGCTTTCAGTTCTCGACTCTTCTTCTCTTGTTTTAATCGATTTATTTCCTTGTCTTTCTTGACGATCATTGAATGAATCGTATTGGAAATTCCTAATCTGTATTCGTCTCGTTTTTTCTTTATCGCATCCAGATCCAGTTTTTTGATAGAATCTATGAAGCTCTCATTGAATTTGATCTCCGGTTTATCCGGGATTGTGAAATCCCCCAGGTTGAACCTGTCACGCAAAACGAATATGTCAAAACATCCTATTGTCGGACCTTCTTCATCAGCCACTTCATATAGTACGATTTGATCCCATGGAGTTTTGTCCTTAATTGATGCACAGCTCTCTGAGAGCCCCTGGTCCCTCTTGCGTCGACACATAAAACAAAGGCACGGGCCATCCTCCGTCTCGCCGCATTTTGATTCTCTATCAAACAGATCTCTGATCATTTTGGATTCTACTAAATAGAAATGACGGTCTCTTCGAGTGCTATCTAGAAATTTGTAGGCATTTACTCCCATCACAGAAGCTATACTTCTAGATAACCGATTCAAACGACCCTCCACCGCGGCTCCGTCATCGCTCGTTGTAGAAAATAACAATCTGAAGTACTGCCTATTAGTAGCTACCAACGCCTGTTGAGAAGATACTAAGCGCATGTAGATTTGTGTGCGGTAGGCCTCTCCGGGTATTTCACCCGCTGAGCTTCCGAGACGTTCCTCCAAATCCGGTGAAAATAAAACCATAAGATCCGAAATTGCGAAGAACAAATCTCTTACAGTGATACCTGGTTCTCCGGGCGCCGGTACTGGCATAGCATTTAGTACGATCTCCGTGGCGAATGTTTCGACCTCTTTCAGGAACTCATCTGCTACTGTGAAATATTCTTTCACCATTCTGTCGATCAAAATGGATATCTCGTTAATTTGCGGGTTTTCATCGGAATCATCTTTTATATCCTCTATCAGTGCATCCATCGCGACTTTAAACTGATCGCGATTCGCTGCTGCTGGTGGCTCGGAAAACAATTCCGGATCATTTTGCCTAGAATCTGCCACACTTTCCGCTTCTTTTGCAATCTTTTCAACGATCTGGTTCTTGATTTGGTCTCTTTTAATTTTTTCCTGCCCAACTATGAATTCTTTTACGAAAGTACTGACGAAATATATAAGATATTTTTTAAGATACGCTTCTACAGAATCTCTATGTAACTCATTACTCATCTTCAATTCGTACGAAAGAAAATCCTCCAGCAAACCCCGAGATAAATCACCTTTTTCTTTTCTCGCCTCGAGCTTTTCTATTTTCTTTCTTAGCTGATCTGCCTTTTTCTCGTCATCGTCGTCAAGAGATCTCAATTCAGCCTTAGCTATCTCAATTTCCTCTTCTTGTGCTTCACGAATACTTCTGATCTTC
>PVBE010809785.1_pt1 | contig 11030 bp, 12 predicted proteins | sample 1631181 | NCBI WGS metagenome assembly PVBE01 (sample SAMN08397723, study PRJNA350692) | Marine metagenome, whole genome shotgun sequencing project. | isolation source: water | place: Pacific Ocean | collected 2012-04 | reverse complement strand
TGACCAACGATAGACTCAGCCGCATAAAGAATGTTGGCAATAGAAATAAAACATACCAAAAGTATGGAACTTAATATTTTTCTCATTATATCTCCCTATTTTTTTTTACGCATTTTAATATTAATAAAATTTATTTAGAATTAAAATGTTAACCAAATTGGTTTTTTTTTGCAAATAAATTTTATTTACCTATCGAAAGTACTGTTAAATCATCATTTAGCTTTTTACTAGCTGATTTTTTAATCACTTCTTTTGTGATGTCAGATAATTGTTTTTTTATGTCTTTATTATAATTATTTTCTATAATTTTTATTACTCAACTAGTTTTCTAGCTTCTCCAGCATCATCAATAAATTTGTCTGCTTTAGCAACTTTAATTACTTCAAAACCAGTACCTAAAATTGCATCCTTAAACTCTTGTTCTGTTAAGTTTGATTCACCTTCAAATGCAGAAATTGCAACACCTTCAGGCCATGAAACTTTGACATGTGCTGTTGGACTAACTTCTATTAATTTCATTGTTACCATTTTTTGACATTTTATACACATCATACCATTTACTTGACCAACCATAGACTCAGCCGCATAAAGAATGTTGGCAATAGAAATAAAACATACCAAAAGTATTGAACTTAATATTTTTCTCATTATATCTCCCTATTTTTTTTATGCATTTTAATACTAATAAAATTTTATTAGAATTAGAATGTTAACCAGATTGGGTTTTTTTTGCAAATAAATTTTATTTACCTACCGAAAGTACTGTTAAATCATCTTTTAGCTTTTTATCAGCTGATTTTTTAATCACTTCTTTTGTGATGTTAGATAATTGTTTTTTTATGTCTTTATTATAATTATTTTCTATAATTTTTATTGAACCTTCAATTCCTATTTCATTGCCTTTTTCATCTAAACTTTCTGACAATCCATCGGTAAAAGTATAAAATCTATTACCATTTAATTTTGATTTATTTACTTTATAAGTTGATTTTTCTTTTTGATAAATAACACCTAGAGGCGGTGAATTTGACTCAAATTGTTGGTAATTTCCCTCATTATCTCTAATTATTGCAGGTTGGTGACCTCCATTAACCCAGCGTATTTCATTTGTAACTATATTATAGTCCCCAAGAATTGAAGTAACAAACATTCCTCCAGTTTTTGTTGTAAATAAATCATTATTCATGTGAAGCATCATTTCATCTGGATCAACCTGATCTCTAGCCATTATTTCAAATAAAGTTGAAGCTTTTGCCATAACCATTCCTGCATGTATTCCTTTCCCTGCAACATCTGCAATTATAAAATAAACACTTTCATTATGTGGATAGAAACTAAAGAAATCACCCGATACTTCTCTTGCTGAAATATTTATCCCACTTACTGGATAATTATCTAAATTTCTTTTTGGTAAAAAATTCTCTTGAACTTTTACTGCAAGATTTACTTCATTAGATATTCTGCTTCGCCATTTTTCTTTTTGGGTTTCACTGCTTTCTAATTTGCTCATCAATTTATTATAATAAAGACCTATTACTCCTCCAGTAGTAAAAGGATCTTGGGGTCCTCTAATAGTTAAATCTTCTGTTTTAGATTGTTTATCTAGAATTGAAATTAAGTCATGTTCAACTGATACCGCATTATGTTCAGCGATGTTTAAACCTAGCTCCTCATGTAAAGCGCTTACTCTCAAAGGATAAAAATAATTTAATATTTTTAACAAAATGTATGAGCCTAAAAATGCAAACAATCCAATAGATCCTACCCCAATGAATTGAACTTTAATTTGTTCTAATCTAGATAAGCCTGTATCAAGAATTTCTAAATTTGAAAAAAATCCAACAGCCAATGTTCCCCATACACCTGATGCTAAATGAACGGGAATAGCTCCAACTACATCATCAATTTCAAATTTATTTAAAAGTTCATTAACACCAATTGCAATAAGCGACCCAACTATTCCAACAAAAATAGCTGTAAGAGATGTCATTGAATTACATCCTGCTGTAATAGCAACTAATCCAGCTAAAGGTCCAAGAATTACATAAAAAGCATCTGGTTTTTTAAACATTATAAATGAAGTAGTTAATCCTGTTAACAAACCAAATGCTGCTGCAAGAAAAGTATTTATTAAAATTAATGGTACCGCATCATCCATAGCTCCATTACTTCCTCCATTAAAACCAAACCAACCAAACCAAAGTATCAGTGTTCCAAGAACCGCAAGAGGAAAACTAGAGCCAGTAAATTTTCCTTTGTTTGCTTCTGAAAATCTTCCTATTCTTGGTCCTAATATTAAAACTGCAGATAGAGCTATCCAACCGCCTACCGAATGAACAATTGTGCTTCCAGCAAAGTCCACAAATCCCATGTCAGATAACCAACCAGTGTGCCTTGATGTTTCTGTTGCTATTAAAAGCTGAGCTTCCGCTCCTTGCATGTTAGCCAAATAGCTTGAAGACCAAGCCCAATGCCCCACCAAAGGATAAATTATTCCTGTTGCTAAAATTGTAATGAGTAAATATCCTACAAATTTCATTCTTTCAGCTACCGCACCTGAGATAATTGTGGCTGCTGTTGCAACAAACATGGCTTGGAAAACAAAGTAAGTCATCCATTCGGCTATGTCTGTTTTGAATAAAAACAAATCTGTTCCAAACAATCCCTTGTAGCTAGTGCCAAACATTATTCCAAAACCGAAAAGCCAAAAAATCACTACTGATACGCCAAAATCAGCAGCATTTTTTAAAGCAACATTTATGCTGTTTTTGTATCTTGAAAGGCCTGATTCCATGCACATGAAACCTGCTTGCATGATGAAAACAAGAATTGCACAGTCAATTACCCAAAGAGTATCTACAAACGACATTACAGAATCCAAATCGATACTGTTCATGTACTATTGATCTTTTTTTTTCCAAATAAAATAAAAAATGTATGGAACGATAGCGGGAATGATACCAAACCAAAACCACTCATCCCATCTAAAGGTTTTATCCATACCTGGATCTTTTAAACCATTCCACCAGGTTAGATAGCCAATTAATATTATCCATCCTAGACTTGCAGTTGTGTAAATTTTAGCTTTACCTGAAAGATTGCCTTGAAATATTTTACACAATTGTTCCTTTAAGTTTTCAAAATTCATAAAATAAATTAACAGTTCGTTCTTGTAATAACATTAAGAGCAGTCATTGAAATTTTACAAGTACCACCTGCTTCTTGTGCAGTAATTTTGTAATTTGATGCATCGTTTGAAATGCACAGTTCATAACCCATTTCAGTATTAATATTGTCTGATCCACCTAATACATTTGTTTCTATTGCACTTGAAGTTGCTGAACTTGGAGTACATGATGTTCCTGTACTGTTACGATAATACATTCCATTGTCTGAATAATACTCAGTTTGTCCTAAAGAAATTTGTTGCATTACATTTTCCGCTGATTTTCTTTTTGCTCCAGCAACATAACCATTATAACTCGTAATACCAACGGCAGCTATTATTCCTAATATTGCAACTACCACCAAAAGCTCGATGAGTGTAAACCCAGAGCTTTTAGTGGTCATAAAAGAGTTTTTCAAAATAAAAGTTTTACTCTACTAGAACTGTGTTTTTTTGTTGGTTTGCTGTCACACTACATTTTTCTTCTATACATGTGCCAATAGTAATTGTAGATCCAGATGCGCTAACACCTGTTACTCCAGCACTTCCATCAGTTGTATATGTACCACTTTTAACTACAGCATTATCTGATGTTGCATAAGGGTTTTTAAAATCAGCCAAAGCTGTAACTGCAGCAGTTACGACAGTTGCTCCTGTCATATTTTTACAGGTTAAGTTGCCGCCCATTGCTTTTGTTTCTCCTAAATTACATTTTTGTAATTCAGCCGCAATGTATTTTGTAACAGCAGCTTGGTTAGATTTAGTCGCAGATTTTTTAGCACCTGATGTATATCCTGAGTAAGCAACTACACCAACGGCGGCAAGAATTCCTATAATCGCTACAACAACCAGTAGCTCGATTAGTGTAAATCCTTTATCATTTCTTTTATTCATTATTTTTTCCTCTTTTATTATTTTTTTTAAATCAATCTTATATCAATAAACAATTTTTATAGTATATTACATATACTTAAAATGGGTCAATCAATGATTGTAAAAAATGTTGATTTTTACTGAAAAATTAATAAATATTATCATTTATGTCATACAAAGTAACCGAAGAAAATAATATCTCAACAGTGCATCTAGACGGGGAGATAGATATGGATGTTACTGAAAAAGCAAAAGAGATTATAATGCCTTTAATTGAGGCAAAAAAAGAAGTTCATATAAATCTAAAAGAAGTTCAATATATGGATTCATCAGGAATATCTGTTCTGATTGAAAGTCACCAAAGAGCAACCGAACTTGGAACAAAAGTTATTCTTAAAGAAATTAGCAAGTCAGTTTTAAAAGTAATCATGATGGCAAAATTGGAACAAATATTAAATCTGGATTAAATGATAATTGACCAGCACAAAGATTTTGAGATTAATTCTGCAAATTTAAAACTTATTAGAGCTTTTGCAAGGGAAGCTATATCAACAGTGCCAGAACTAGAGTCAACAAAAGATGATTTGGTTTTAGCTTTAGCTGAAGCTGCTCAAAATATTGTTAAACATTCATACAATGGTAATGCATCAACTGATAAAATGCGTGTTCATATTAAATATGACAACAAAGTTTTTACAATGGAATTGTTTGATAAAGGAACTCCAGTTGTACCAGAAAATATTAAACCAAGAAAATTAGATGATATTAAAGCAGGTGGACTTGGAACTTTTTTTATTGGACAAATAATGGATGAGGTTATTTTTAAAACTAATAGAGAAGATTGGGTTAACCATTTAATTTTAATAAAAAAATATTAGCCTCCAATAATTGCACCAACGTTAAAGATTGGCGAATACATTGCTATCATTAAACCACCGATCATAGTTCCCATAAAAACAATCATAATCGGTTCAATTAAGCTTGACATATTATCAACCGCTGTATCAAATTCTTCTTCGTAATAACTTGATACTGAATTAAACATTTCATCCAGATTTCCTGTTTGTTCGCCTACTGAAATTAATTGACTAAAAGTTGGGGGAAAAACTGGTTCTTTTAAAAATAGTTTTGTTAAAGTATCTCCAGAGAAAACTCCTTTTTTCACATTTTCTAATGCTTGTGTTACAACATCGTTATTACTAACTGATTTTGCAATCTCTAAACTTTCAAGCAAGTTTACACCTGCTGAACTTAAATTTCCCATAATTAAAGATATTCTTGCAATCAAAGATTTTAAAATCATATCACCAAACACTGGCATTTTTAAAACTCTTTGATGCCATTTGTATCTTATGGCTGGAATTTTTGTTGTAGTGTATTTAAATATTGCAAATAAAATTGCACTAATCAAACCTGTCATCAATCCGCCGGTACCTCTCATAAAATCACTAGCAGTCATAATTACAGCAGTTGGCGTAGGTAACGCAACTCCCATTCCTTCATACATTTCAGCAAATACTGGAACAACTTTAACTAACATGAATACCATTACTGTAATTGCAACAGTAAACATCACGACTGGATAAGTTAGTGCGCCTTTAATTTTCTTTTTAACTTTTTCTCTTTTTTCTAACGACTCTACTAATTTCATTAAAAAAACATCCAATTTACCACTTGCTTCCCCAGCTTTAATCAAGTTGATGTAAATATTGTCAAAAATTTTTGGATATTTTTCAAAGCATTTTGAAAGGGTTATACCTCCTTCTAAGCTTCTTCTAACATCTTCAATAATTTCTTTCATGGTTGGGTGTTCTATTTGATCCCTCAACATCGAAAGTACATTAAGTATAGGTAGACCAGCTTTTACCATTGTTGCAAACTGTTTTGAGAAAATCATAACATCTTGTGGTTTTACTTTTTTCTTACCAAATGAAAAACCGCCTCCTTTCTTTTTTATTTTAGTGGCAGCTTTCTTTTTTGTACGAATTAAATTAGTAATTATGACTTTTTGTTCTTTTAATTTAAAAGATGCTTCTTCTTGATTTATAGCTTCTATTTCGCCTTCAATATATTTTCCAGCTGAAATACCTTTGTATGTATAAGTTTCAGATGACATTTCGTATTATTCCATGGACAGTACGCGGTCAAACTCTCTAAAATTTAAATCTCCAGTTAAAATCATTTCTCGACCCATGTCTGACATCGTTCTAAATCCTTCTTTAATAGCTATCTCTCTAAGTTCTGGTGTTGTAGCTTTTCTTAAAATCGCTTCTTTAACAGTTTTAGTAATATTAAGTACTTCATAAATTCCCATACGTCCTTTGTATCCAGAATCTTTACATATTGGACATCCTTTACCTCTAAATACTTTTGCTCTTGAGGCTTGTTCAACTGTAAAACCAAAATCAGCTAAAACTTTAGGTGTTACATCTGGATCTGGCTCTCTACATTCTGTGCACGTTTTTCTTGCTAGTCTTTGCGCTAACACCAATGTACAAGCTGCTGAAATTAAATAGTCTGGCGTTCCCATGTTTTGTAATCTAGTAATTGAGCTTGGCGCATCATTCGTGTGCAGAGTACTAAATACTAAGTGACCTGTAAGAGCTGCTTTTAATCCTATATCTACTGTTTCTTTATCCCTCATCTCTCCAACCAAAATTATCTCTGGGTCTTGTCTTAAAAAAGATCTAAGCGCTCTACTAAAATCATAACCAATATCGTCTCTAATTTGAACTTGTGCTACTCCATCTAATTCATACTCAACTGGATCTTCTGCAGTTAAAATATTTAAATGAGGCTGGGAAACTTCTTTTAAAATACTATACAATGTTGTTGTTTTACCAGAACCGGTTGGGCCCGTTACTAATACCAATCCTTGTGTTCCGTGAATTGCTTTTCTTAAAATTTTAAGATCATTTTCTTCAAAGTGCAATTGTTCTAAACTAATATCTCCAGCATCTTTATTTAGAACCCTCATTACGATTCTTTCGTTTGTTGCTGTTGGTAATATTGAAAGACGAAGATCTACTACCTTGCCGTCAATTTTAAAAGGAATAGCTCCATCCTGCGGAAGTCTTCTTTCAGCTATATCTAACTTACCCATGATTTTAAATCTTGTTACAACCGCTCCATAGTTTGAGTGTAAAAATTTAGAAAAATGCTCTTGCTCAGCTAGCATTCCATCTAATCGATATCTTACTCTTGAGTTAAATCTATAAGGTTCAATGTGAATATCAGATACCCCAGATTTGATAGCTTCTGCCACAACTGCGGTAGAAAATTTAATAACTTCAGACTCATTTTCTAATGCTTCTATATCCTCTTCTGGTTTTTCTTCTAAAACTTCAGTATTTTCATCTACATTATAATCAAACGTTTTAACTTTTTCTTTATTTCTTTTTTGAATAGCTTCTAGTGTTGTTTCGCCCTCTTTTAGTATTTTATCAATAAAATCTGAAATATGTGTAATTTTTGCAGCATGTAACTCAATATCTTTTTTGGTAATTGTTTTTAAGTTTCTCATTAAGCTTAGTTTCGAGCTGTCTGAAATTGCTATATGAAGTGTATTGCCTTCTACTTTAAATGGAGCAATAAAGTTCATGTTAACATAATTTGAAGGAAGAACTGATTTTATCTCATCTGTAACTGGCATGCTCGATAAATCAACTGTAGCTAAAGATTGTTCTTTAACTAATAAATCTAAAATTTTCTCTTCGTCAGTTAACTTTAATTCAAATACAGCATCCAATTGTGTTTTTTTAGTTTCAGTTGAAACTTTTTTGATATTAACAAGATCTTTCCCTGAAATAATATCTTGATCGATTAAGATATTGATTAGATTAATTTCTGACTCTCTACTTATATTAATCATTATAAAATTCTTGGTGCAATAAATACCAACAATTCATCAAGGTTATCAGATTTTGATTTTCCTTTAAAGAGATTGCCAATTACTGGTACATTCCCTAAACCTGGAGTTTGGCTTTTACTGTTGGCTACAATATTTTTCTTTATTCCACCAATTACAACTATATCACCATCCGCTACCAATAATTTGGTTATAATTTCCATTTTATTAATTGGCGGTTCATCAGAGTCAGTTGTTCTGTTTGGTGTATCGTTATTTACTTGAATTGTTAATAATACATTTCCATCACCAATAATACTTGGTGTTACTTCTAATTTTAATGCTGCTTCTTTAAATGAGGTTGAAGTTGTTCCTTCAGATGTGGTTTGATATGGAATTTCTTCACCTTGAGTGACAGTTGCCGTCTGATTATCTAAAGTAAATACCTTTGGATTTGAAATAGTTTTTCCCATTCCGATAGACTCAAGTGCGGTAATTTCTGCTTTTAATGCCATTGTTCCAGTTGATCTTAAAATACCTATACCACTCGTAGCACCGGTTGTTGCAAAATTAGTAATTGCATCGGTTGTTGATCCTAAAGCAGCTGAATCTGTAGCGCTAAAAGTTCCAGCAGAACTTGTTCCTGCAACACCTCCTATTTGTTTGCCTTGTCTTTTATAATAACCACCAAGTCTTGTACCCAATGCTCTTTCAAAATCTGAGTTTGCTTCAACAATAAATGCCTCGATTAAAACTTGCTTTGTTCTAATATCTATTTCTTTAATTACTTTATCTACAACATCTAAATCTTTTTCTTTTCCTCTAACAATAATTGATCTTGTAGTAATTTCTTCAGTAATTTGAATAGGAGTATAAGAACTATCTCCCTGTTTTTGAGTAAATAATTCTTCTATTGTTGTTTTCGCTTGTGTTGGAGAAATATAATATAATCTAAAAATCTCTGAATAAATTGGCTCCACACTATCTTCTAGTTCAACTTTTTTCTTAACTGCTTGAGCTCTTTCTGATTTATAAGTTTCTTGTGAAGTTAACGTTTCTGGTGAATGAACTCTAATTAAGTTGCTGACAACATCCACATCAGATGCATAATTTTTCATATCTAATAAAGCTTGAAAAGCTTTGTCCCAAGGAACATCAATTAGTTCTGCAGAAATCGCGCCAGCGACCTCATCGCCAACTAATACATTTATTTCACCAATATTACCCATTAATTTCATCGTTTCTTTATAATCTAAATTTTTAAATTTTAGAGTGACTCTTTGTTTTAAAAGCGGGTAATCATCTGGAATGATCAAATAGTTTCTTTGTGTTTCAGAAGATATTTTTTTTCTTTTTCCAAGTTTTCTAGTATCTCCTTCAATGGGTTTTGGACCCATTTCAAGAGTTTTTGCTATTTCTGATTTTCCACTCTTTACAATATTTTTATCTTGAATTAGTGGAGTGTTATGTTTGAAAGGTTTGTTATATTTTTTATTAAATTTAGAATTGGCACAACCATTTAAAACTAAAGCAAATATTATAAGTCCAAAGATTAATGATAATTTTTTAATATTCATCTGCCTCTCTTATCTGATTATTAAAATCCAAAATCATATATGAGCTATCTTCTTTTTTGAAAATCGCTTCAGTTAATCTTAAATCAATCAATTGAATTTTTCCCAAGTATTGACCTAGAGTTAAAGTAATAACTTCGCCGCTAGCATTTACTAAAGAAATATAACTGTGATCTTTTCCTGAAATCAATCCTGCAAGTTTAAAATTATATAAACTCATTTCATTTTCTTGTTCTCCCTCGGGAATATTTCCTGATGAATTATTACCTTCATTACCTGCAAAAGGATCATTTAAAGGTACTTCTTCATCTTCTTGAAGATTTTCTGTAATTTCTTTTACCTGATCTACAACTTCTTGATTTTGGGTATTGTCATCAGCAAATGATGAATTTGCTAAAAGCATAACCAATAAAATAAAAACTATTCTAAAAAAAATCATTTGGTAAACCTACTATTGTCAATTCTCCCCTAGCAACTATCGCTCCAGTTGCATCGTTTTGTACTATACTTATTGTCTCCTTGTCAAAGTTTAACATTTTCTTTGATCTAGCGACAGCACGCTTAAATTTAATAAATCCAAGAAAATTGCCTTTTATCTCATAATCAACTGGGATTTTATAATATGAAACCATTTCTTTTTTTATTAGGTTTTCTGCTTGAGCAGCAATGCCTTGTTTTAAAACTGCTTTAGGTTTTTTCTTCTCAATCTTAGAAATAACCAACCCATTTATAGTCGCATATCTACTTAAGCTTTGATAAAGATCTTCAACCTCTGCTTTTGAATGAAATAAGGTAGAACTTTCTTCAAACTTTGGTTTTAGTTTTTTAATTTTAGCTTTAAAGACAATGATATCATTGTTGAACTGAGCTATTTCGCTTGTTTTTAACAATTTATCTTCATATTTTACTTTTTTTTCCTTAACCATTGGATTTAAAATTACGTAGTAGATAATTATAAATAAAATTACCGCACCAAAACCTATGAAGAACTTAATTAAAGTCTTTTTATCAATTCCTGATAACTTTCCTTTAAGATCGGACATGTTCATGTTTTTTAAGTCCATTATACCTGCTCCAGTATGCAGGCTATTTTAAAACCCTTCATTTGCTGAGAACCTTGCTGCCCTTGAGGCAAGGTCATAGTTGCTAATGATGCTTGTGAAATAAGTTTTTTGTTATTTAAATTGCTAATTAATTTAAGTATATCTTGATCGCTATAAGCAGAACCTTCAATCACCACTAAATCTGCGCCATTGTACTCTATAGCTTTAAATTTAACTCTTTTTGGAACTGCAGATGCAATTTGTGCCAAAACTCTAAAGTTAATGTTTTTATTTGAAGTTATAGACTCACTTAACTCTAAAGATTTTAATATAATCCCAATTTCTTTAGCATATTTATTTTTTTCTATTGTTTTTAATTCATGAGCCTGAACAATTTGTTCGTAACCTTCATTCTTTTTATTTAGTTCTGTAATTTGCCAGAATGATAAACCAAATAGAACAATGTATATTGCAGTAACAATTCCAATCACTCCTTTAAATGCAAAATTTGAAAATACTTTTGCTTT
>PVBE010678025.1_pt1 | contig 11030 bp, 8 predicted proteins | sample 1631181 | NCBI WGS metagenome assembly PVBE01 (sample SAMN08397723, study PRJNA350692) | Marine metagenome, whole genome shotgun sequencing project. | isolation source: water | place: Pacific Ocean | collected 2012-04 | reverse complement strand
TTCGACACCCTCATCCTGTTCTGGTTGGGCGATCCCCTGCTCCACCCACACTTCGAGACCCTCTACCCCCTGCTCGTCCGCGCCAACGAACAGCACGGGGTGTTCGGCAAGATCGAGCTCCACACCAACGCCGTGGGCCTCGAGCCCGGGCTGGCACGGGTGGCCCTCAACAAGGCCCACACCCACCAGGTCTGGCATCTCACGGTCGACGCGGTCCATCGCCACACCTACCGACGCATCAAGGGGCGGGACCACTTCGCCAAGGTCGAGGACAACATCCAACGCCTCATCGAAGACAAGGGCCTGCTGGGCTCCCCGTGGCCCCGCCTGGTGCTGCAGTTCATCGTCAGCGACCGAAACGTGGACGAGGCCGAGCTGTTCAGGGCCCGCTGGGCTCGCGTACTTCACCGCGCCGGGCTGCGAGTGCGCGCGTCGGCAGGCCACGTCCCCAGCGGAGAAGGCGACGAAGCGGTGATCTTCTTCCGCCAGCTCGACTGCCCGACGCCCGAGCGGCAGAGCGAGCAAAACCGAGTGTTCAGGACCGCGGTGACGGCCATGGGCCTCGAGCTCCCTGGCGGTGACACGGCACCCGCCCAGGTCGAGGCGCTCAATCCCCATCCGTGCAGTGGCTTCTGGAAGAGCCCCGTGGTGCGCTGGAACGGCGACGTCACCGTCTGCACCCGCGACGCCACCGTGGAGATGAAAGTCGGCAACCTCCGCGACGCGCCCTTCTCGAAGCTGTGGTGGGGTCCAGAGATGGCATCCCGCCGCCTCCGCGTGGCTCGAGGCGACTACGAAGGCCTCCCCCTCTGTGGTCGGTGCTTCATCCCCCGCTCCGCCAACTACACCGGCATCGAGCCCCTCGAGATCGAGCGTCACCAACGCTGGGCCGATCCGCCCGAGGAAGCTCCTTGAGTCCCCTGCCCCGTGCCCTCCGTCAGGCCGCCGAGCTGGCTCGCCTTCGGCCGGCCCCGGGTCCGCCAACCCAGGTGCACGTGTCGGTCACAGACCGCTGCAACCTGCCCTGCGTTCACTGCGCCATCCACCGCAAAAAAACAAAGGACCTCCCAACCGAAGCGTGGCTGCGCTTCTTCGACGACCTGGCTGGCTGGCTGGGCGAGGCCGGCGTCAACTTCGCTGGCGGGGAGCCCCTGATCCGCACCGACCTGGAGCGGCTCATCACCCACGCCGTGGCCAAAGGCTTCACCACCACCTTCAACACCAACGGCTGGTTGTTGACCCAGGAGCGAGCCGCCAGCATCGCCGACACGGGGGTGTCCATCGTCTACGTGTCCCTGGACGGCATGGACGAAGACCTGGTGGACCACACCCGCGGCAAGCGGGGTGCCTTCCGCCGCGCAATCCAGGGCATCGAACACCTCCGGGTTCGAGCGGGCCCGCAGATCATCGTGGCCACCATCCTGCACGGACAAAACGCCAGCCAGATCCCCGCCCTGCTGGACTACGTGCGGCAGCGGGAACTCCAGCTGGTCATCCAGCCCCTCTACCAGACCTTCGACGAGCCCTACGATCCCGGCTGGCACCACCACTCCGAGCTCTGGCCGAAAGACATGGGCGTCCTCGAGGCCGCCATCGATCAGCTCGTCGCCGTTCGCCAAGAATGGGGCCCGGTCTGCAACCCCATCGCCCAGCTCGAGGGCATCCGCCAGTACTTCCGCGCCCCCGACGTCCACAACGGGCTCGCCTGCCGAGCAGGCCACAGCGACCTGGCCGTGGACGCCCAGGGCAAGCTGAGGCTGTGCTTCATGCTGGACCCCATCGGAGACATCACCCAGCGCGGTCCAACCGAGAAGGTGTGGACACACCCCACAGCCCTGCGCCGTCGCTGGCAGGTGGCCCACTGCACCCGACCCTGCAACCTGCTGAACTGCAACTTCGAGGGGGTTGGGGAGCGGTAACGGCTAGCCGTCGTCCGGGGGAAGCTCCTTGTAGAGCAGGACCACGCGGCCGATGACCTGCACCAGGTCGGCACCGGTGGCCGCGGCCAGCTCGGGCCCCGCCTGCTTGGGCGCGACCGGAGCACCCTGGCCCACCTTGACCTTGATGAGCTCGTGGATGGCGAGCTCCGCTTCGACCTTGGCGACCACTGCGGGGCTGATGCCCGCCTGGCCTACGCGGGCCACGGGCGCGAGGTGATGACCGCGAGCACGGAGTGCGCGGCGCTCTCGTGGAGTCTGGGGAGACATGCTTTCCCTCCGGGTGGCGAGCGATGGTAGCATCCCCCGCGAGAGGAGAGAAGGCCATGTTGCCTGTCCTGTTGATCGCCATGGCCCCGGTAGAGGCACTCACTCCCCCCGTGGGTTGGACAGCCCTCGGGCCGGATCGAGCGGTCCTGGTCCTGACCGACCCCTCCAGAGGGGAGCTGCGGGAGATCCGGCTGGTGGGGACGAACCTCGAGCCCCAGGCACTGGCCATGGCCCTGACCACACCCGCTCGCCACACCCGGGTGCTGAAACGAGACGGCGACGGGACGGTCAACCTGCAAGTGGGCAGCGACCTCGTGGGCCGCGCGCGCATGTCCCCCGGCTCGGGGGCGGTCACCTGGTACGTCGTGCTCGCCTCCCAAGAAGCCTCCGAACAGCTGGACGCGGACGCACTCCTCACGGCCCTGGTCCCAGCGCTCCGCCCCGCAAACCTGCAGAGCGCGCAGGTCGAGGTGCTCCCCGCGGGCCGCGATGGAAGCCTCTGGGATCCCGTAGTTGGCAGCGAGCCGCCAGCCGCCGAGGTCTTCGATCCTTGGGGTGCACCCGTGGTGGCCGACGACGACCAGTGGTCACAGAGCCACGAGCTCGTGGGTATCTGGGGCGGGGCCATGGACGGTCCCTGGGGCAGCAAGGAGCTGGTCCTGAGCCTGGATGTCAACGGCCGCGTTCGGGTCGAAGAGCGCGACGGCGACGCCAGCCAGGTCACCGAGGGCACGAGGGGCACCCGAGCGGGCCAGCTGCGGATCGCTTCCTTCACCGGTGATCCGGTCGTGAGCGACTACGAAGCCACCAGCAAGGCTCTCACGTTCGGCTGGAGGGGCGAGCCCGTCACACTGTTCAAGAGGCGCTGAAGATGGCCCGCTCCCCTGCTGGCCCGCTCGCCTCCAGGCTCGACCCGGCCGAAGCCATGGCACGGGTTCCAACCGAGCTCCAACCTCTCACCCGGGGCATCCGATCCCGCCGGGTGGCCCGCATGGTGGACGTGCTCACCCGGCGCATGGGCTCGGTGGTGCTGGTGGCCGAGGCCGTCAGGCGGCGCCACAACGTCAGCGCCATCATCCGCACCGCCGACGCCTTGGGCCTGCACGAGGTCCACTTGATCACCGGTGGATTCCGCCCCAGCCCCGGCGCCGCTCGGGGCTCGGAACGTTGGATCCACATCCAGCGCCACCCCACCACCACCGCCTGCATCGAAGCGCTCCGAGCGCGGGGCTTTCGTCTATTCGCCGCGGACCTGGCGGAAGATGCCCTCACCCCCGAGCGTGTGCCGGTAGATGGCCCGGTGGCCCTGCTCTTCGGCTCCGAGCTGATGGGCGTCTCGGACGAAGCCAAGAGCCTGGTGGACGGTTCGGTGGCCCTGCCAATGCTCGGCTTCGTGGAATCCCTGAACGTCTCGGTGGCCGCAGCCCTGATCACCCGAACCGTGGCCGACCGGCGGCGCGCCGTCGTGGGCGCCGACCTGCCCCAGGCAGCGAAACACGACGCGCTCCGCCTCTGGCTGACCAGGGAGTGCAGCTACGCCGAGGCCGCGAAGGTACGCAGCGGTCGATAACGGCCCGCGTAGCACCGTCGACAAGGCTCAACCGGCGAGCAGGTTCTTCTGAACCAATGCCCGCCGGGGATCGGCGTCGGGGACGCCGCGCAGCAGGGCCCGGGCCTTCTCTTCGACGGCGCCGGTTCCTTGGTTCCGTGCCCTCAAGACATCCAGATAGGCGTCCATCCAGGCCGGCTGGCGTCGGTACTTCGAGATGTCGCTCAGCAGCTCCTCGACCCGCTTGGGTTGCAGACGATCCTCGAGGTACAGCTGCGCCAACATGCGCGCTGCGTCGAGGTCGAGGGGTTGACTGCCACACTTGCCAGGCCCCTTGCAGAGCCTGGTGAGCCCACTCTCGAGCACCTGCATGGCGGCCAAGCGCTCGCCGCCCTTGACGCGGATACGGGCCAGCATCTTGTGCACGCCAAAGTCGCCAGGAGCCTGACGCAACAACGCCACGCCTGCTTGATCGGCTTCTGGCAGGCGGTCCAGGGCTTCGAGCAGGGCCACCTCGTTGCCAGCCAGCTCGAGGTCGCGGTCGATAGCTCGCTGGGCCTGGATGACGGCCAAGGCATCCTCGATGCGGCGGTCGCTGGCCAAGGCTCGAGCCAAGAGGACCGCGGTATGGGCACCCCCCGCTCGCTGGTGCCCGAGGGCATCGCCAAACGCACGCAGCTCGCTGGCGGCGCGGGCGAAGCGCTGTTGCGCCAAGGCAGCGCGCGCTCGAGGCAGGCGTACGGCGGGCTCGGTCGCCACGAAGGGCTCCATGGCGTCCCAGGCCTGGGCTGCTTCGCCGTCCTCGAGGTGCAGCACGGCCTGGGCGAAGTCGGTGCCCAACGCCAGGAAACGCTTGCGGAGATCTTCGGGGTAGCCCTCGAGGAGCAGGGCATAGCGGACCTGCGGGTGGTCCGGAGGAAGCGAGAAGACCGGATCGGCGCCGAACCCGGGCGACGGGGCTTCGACGGGCACCTCGCCACCGGCCCCACAAGAGCCGGAAGCGCAACCGCTGTGGCCCAGCTTGCCCTTGGGTGGCGACTCGACCCGCGCGGCGGTGCGGGCTTCGCGCATGGCCTTGCGAGCCTGGCGCAGGGCTGGTCGGTGCCGGGCACCGGCGAACTGTTCCGCCAAGGCGAGGTTTTCGGCCGCAGCGTGGAGCTCACCAGCGCTGACGGAGCCATCGCAGGCCTCGAGGTTCATCTGAACGAGCCTATCGAAGACCTGCTCGCGCAGCAGTTCCGCTTCACCTCCCTCGATACCCTCGAGCATCAGCTTCGCCTGACCGGCGTCGCCGCGCTCGAGCAGCTTGCGCGCCTTGCCGATGCGCTCGGATGGACCCGGAAAGAGCCAGGACAGCAGGCCCAAGGCTCAGCCCTCGGCCCGTGGGCCCCTGCCCAGTAGCAGCGAGGTGCGGAGCTGTGAGGGAGACATGGCTGGACCCGCGCTTCGCCCGGCCGTTCTCGACTCTCTGGGAGGCTCTGGTTCGGGCTCCCCATCCGCCTGGGGTGGCGTGGCGGGCCCATCTTCGTCGGGTTCGGGATCCTCCCGCCGGAAGCTCGGATCGAGCGGGCCAAACCTGCGCAGCTCGTCCACGAAGGTGAACGTACGAAGATCGCATCGGTCCACGAAGAGCACCCCGTCGAGGTGATCACATTCGTGCTGCACCGCGATGGCCGGGAAACCCTCGAGCTCGAGAGAGATTCGCTCGCCCTGCCGATCGAGCGCGTCCACCCGGAGCTTGCCTACCCGGTTCACGGCGGCGCGCATGTCGGGGATCGACAGGCAGCCTTCGTAGGAGCGGAGCATGGCGTCCGTGAGGAAGGTGACCTCGGGGTTGACGAGCACCAGCGGCTCGGCGTCGGGCTGCGGTACGAACGCCACGATGCGGAGCGGCACGTGCACCTGGGGGGCGGCGAGCCCCGCACCCTCGTAGTCACTCAGGGTGTCGAGCATGTCATCGAGCAGGTCCTGGATCTCGGGATCCTCGATGCGCTCGGGCGGCACCGGCTCGGCCACCTGCCGGAGGACCGGGTGCCCCATGCGGGCGATCCGAAGGATGGCCATGAATCCTCTCCTGGGGAATGGACCCTGCGTACTATCCTCTGCCGCCGCGCGCCGCTCCTTCGCTCGCCGAGCCCGATGCTGCCCCGCCGAGGCCATCGGCATCGCTCCATCGGTGGGATAGGCTACCCGTCTGCCCAACTCCCCTCCCGTCCCGACGAACCTCACCACGAGACGCACTCAATGATCCCCCTGCCTCTCCTCCCCCTGCTCCTGTCCGCCAACCTCGCCCGAGCTCAAGACTGCGACGCCGAGGCCCTCTCGGCCGAGATCGGCGAGGCCAGCCCCCGCGCAGTTGCCAATCTCTACGTGGCGCTCGCTGACTGCGATCCCGACGCAGCACAGGCTATCGCACAGGACGCATTCACCAAGATCCTGAGCGGCTCCGAGGGCGTCAACGCCGCGGCCGCGGGGGTACGCGTTGGCTCCGGTGAAGTCGTGCGCTCCTGGGTTTCGGGGCTCATCTCCGACGAACGCGCCTCCACGCTGGCAGGCATGGGCGATGCCTGCTCGAACGAGCCAGCCCTGATCGGCTTCTTCGTCGAATCCCACGCCGCCCTTGGCGAGCGCTTCTGGCGAGAACGCTGGCATCGCGCCCTGTCCGACTGCCGCGCCAAGGAGATCCAGGAGCTGCTCCGCCTCTCGTTCCAGGAAGACAGCGTGCAGCACGACTCCTCCCGCTTTGGTAGCATCCTCGAGGTCTTCTGCTCGAACGCGCTGCGCTCGGCCATTCCCTGGCTCAAGGCCCTGATCTTCACCACCAACGAAGAAAACCAGCTCCACGTCATGAGCGCCTTCGCCAATGCAGCCGGCGTGGGTACGCTCGACGGTATGGACCCCGAGGCATCCCAGGAAGCCATCACCGCCATCCTCGAGGTCGCCCCCAGGCTCCCGGCCAAGGTGGTCGAGCAGGCCCGCATCACGCTCCAGTCCCTCGGCGGCACGACCGAAGCCGACAACCTGTCCGCAGTGCGCTACGCCAATGCCCAGCAGGCCGATGGTCGTTTCATGTGGGGGGCCATCGCCGTAGAGACGGCCACCTGCAAGAAGGGAGACGTGCGCCTGGGCGCGCACTACGCCTTGGTCTACGAGCCCGGCCACCGCTGGCCAGACCAGATGCCCGCTGCCGTCGAAGACGCCGTCAACGCCGGGTGGGAGCTCGAGCTGGCCAAGAAGTGCAAGGGCACCAGCCGCATCGAGGTCATCGTGTCACCCGCTCCGATCACCAACCTGACAGCCTGGGACGTGTGGCGCGGCGAGCAGCTGCGCGAGATTCGCAAGCGCAGCTACGCCAAGATCGAGGAATCCGAGGCCCCAGCCCCCGTCCTCGACTAGGCCGAACCTTCTAGGCCAACGCGCGATACCGCGCGCGCATCGACAGCAGGCGGCGCTCGTCTTCCCCCAGACCCGCCAGCACCCGCCGCTGCAACGCGGCGGTCTCTTCCTTGACCCGTGCAACCCGCCCCAGGTCACGGTGCATGGCCGCATGCCGCAGGCGTGCCACGCACCAGTCAAGCCACGGCAACAAGGCCTGCTCCGCCTCGAGCCAGGCTGCGACGGGCTGATAGCAGAGGTCGGGATCTTCGACGAAGCCCCCTGCCTCCCACCGCGCACCGCAGCCCACGGCCAATGCGGGCATCGCCCCTGCCGCGCCGAGTCGTTCCATGGCGGGGCCGAGCAGGGCGGTCGCTTCTCGCCTCCGCCCGGTGCGCGCAAGGGCCCGCGCCAGCCAGCACTCCATCCGCGCTGCGAGGACGTGGAAGCCGGTCCCGCGGGTCAGATCGAGCCCGGTCCGGAAGGCGGCCTCGGCCCGGGCGGGCTCTCCACAGGCCAGGGAGAGCCTCCCCCGGGCACACTCACGTTCGGCCGCGATCTCCGGTCGGTCACAGTGCCGCAGCAAGACGAAGGCATCCGCCAGCTGTTCGCGGGCCACGCCGGGCCTGAACAGCTCCAGCTCGATCTCCGCCATCGCCACGTGCAACAGGGCCCGCGGGGGGCCCAGCTCGCAGGGACCGAGCCGATCGAGGAGCTCACCGACATAGGCGGAGGCTTCGCGGAGCTGGCCCCGCAACACCAGGGCGGAGGCCGCGGCTCGACCGATCTGCGCATCGAACGGGGCGTCCCACGCGCTGGGATCGTCCGAGAGCCCCCGCGGGTGCAGCTCGAGCACCGAAGACAGCTCTCCTCTCTGCAGCAGCCACTTCGCCCAAGCCGCGCGCAGCTCGACCGGAGAAGACACCACGAGCCCATCGACCTCGCGCTCCAGCGACGCCGGTGGCAGCGGTTCGCCCTCGGCGGTAGCCAACGCGAGCTCCGCAACATCCCGCCGGTGCCCACGACGGCCTGCCGAGGCCCGCACCGCCACCTCCCCAAGCCTTCGCCGAGCTTCGATGTGCCGACCCCGATTGGCGAGCTGACCCACCCGCACGAGGGCCAAGTACCCACGCCAGGCCTCGGCGGGTTCCCAACCATCCCGCAGAGCACTTCGCAGGCCCTCTTCGGCCTGGAGCAGATCGGCATCGGCCTGCAAGTCTCGGTCCCCGAGCAGGCTCCGCGCATGACCCCGCCAGGCGAACAGCACCGCCCGCAGACGGGGATCGGGGTGCTCTTCGGGTTCCGAGGCAACCAGCGCGAGCGGCTCGAGGGCGCCGGCGACGACTGGCGCGTCCTTCGGTGGATCCCAGGGAGGCTCGTCGGCGCCTCGGGCCATCAGCGCCGCGAGACCCCCAGCGGGATCTCCGACGGGCTCGTCCACGGCCGACAGGACCTCGAGCCAGCAGGGGGTGCCCTCCGGAGTCTGGCCCAGCCGGAGCCTGCCGGCATCGACCGCCTCCTCGAGGGCTCGCGCGAGATCGACTGGACGGCCCCGTCCCGCCCGCAGCACCGCCGAACGGATGCCGGGAGGCAGAACGCGTCCTTCCGCCATGCTGCGCAGAAGCATGCTGGCCGAAGCCTCGTCCAGCGGCCACAGCGAGAAGCGAGACAGCGGCGGCTCGATTCCTTCGAGGGCCGGGTGCAGGTCGGGTTCTCCGGCGCACCACGACGCCAGGATGCGCACGGGCAGGCCGCGCTCCACCACCCGCCGCTGTAGGCCGACGAGATCGTGAAGCTGGGCCGCTGGCAGGCGCTCCAACCCTCCCAGCACCAACAAGGCGGGGCGACCCTGGGCGAGCGTCAGTCGCTCGAGGACACCCATCACCCGGTCCATGTGCGAGTCGGCGGAACCACGACGCCTGCCGCGGACGTGGCGGGGCACCGCCAGCAGCAGGCCGGACAGGAGCCCCCCGGCGCTCTCCCCGAGGGGATCGACCACCAGCGTGCGATGTCCGGCGCGCCGGGCTTGAAGCACCACCCAGTGCAGAAGCTCCTCGTGGCCCACGCCCTGGGGACCATCGAGCAGGCCGATGCCGTCGGGTCCCTCCCCCCCCATGAAGCGCTCCAGCTGCCCGTGCACGGCCTTCCTCCCGAACAGAGGGGGAGGTGCCGGCCGCAGCGCGGTGCGTCGCGCTCCCCGCGTGGCTAGCAGGGGTCGCAGTCGCCCCAGCAAAGCCGCAGCGTTCCGCGGACGATCTGCGGCTCGGACGGCCAGCAGCGAGGCGACGACCTGGCTCGCCTCGGGCGAGACGCCGGGCACACGGAGGTGGGGCGCCAGCGGAGCCCCCCGCTCCCGCTCGACGACGGCCTGCTCCCTGTTGGCGGCCGGAAAGGGCAACTCGCCGGTGAGCATGCGATACCACAACACCCCAACCGAGAACAGGTCGCTGCGACCGTCCAATGCCTGCCCCCGCAGCTGCTCCGGGCTCGCATAGACCACCGTTCCCGCGAAGCGCTCGAGCCCAGGTACGTAGGCGCCGTTGCCATCGCGGCGCTCGAACCCCGCGATCCCGAGGTCGAGCAACTTCATGTGGCCGGTGGAGGTGGAGAGCACGTTGGAGCTCTTGATGTCCCTATGGACGATCCCCCGGCCGTGCAGGTAGGCCAGCGCCTCGACCAGGTCGTGGACGATTCGCAGCGCCACGCCGCAGCGCTGTGGGCTCCCCGGGGCTCCAGCAAGCCGGGCCTGGGCCTGCGAGGACCGTCCCACGATGAGCTCCATGAGGAGGTAGGGCGTCTGCTCGATCCTCCCACAGCCGAAGACACGCACGATGCCAGGATGGTCGAGCCCCGCCAGGGCCCGGTATTCCCTCTGTACGGACCGATCTGGCGCGCCGGGGCGCCGGAACAGCTTGAGCGCCGCGCGCTCACCGCGCTCGGGCTCGATGACCTCGTAGACCGACGCCACGCCCCCCCTCCCCAGGCGACGCACCACCAGCCAGGGCCCGATACGACCGAGGGGAGGCAAGGTTGGAGAGATGCTGCTCACGGCTGATGCGTTTCCATGCTACCAACTGCCAGCGCAGGCGGCGACCACCGCGGCCACGCCGGATGCACGCCAGCGGTGGGGGAGTTAGCAAGGGGACCCATTTCGCTGGACCTTCCGGAGACCTCCATGCGCGCATTCACCCTCCTCCTCCTCGCCCCGCTGGCCATCACCGCCTGCGACCAAGGCACGACCCCCGGTCCCCAGGCAGACGCCCAAGGCGCTCCCTCGTTCACCATGCCGGTGCCGTCTGCCGACGCGGACCCCCAACCGGATCAGGTGGTGGCGACCTGGAGCGGCGGTCAGATGACCTACGCCCAGCTCATGGAAGAGGTCAAGGGTCGCCTCATCAAGTCGGAGATCGAGTACCTCAACACGCGCTACTCCACCATGCGCCGTGCCATCGACAACAAGGTCAACGAGTCCCTGCTGGATGCCGAGGCAAAGAAGCGGGGGCTGGCCGATGCCGACGCCCTCATGGAAAAGATAGCAGCCGAGAACGAGGCCGTGAGCGACGCCGAGATCGAGTCCTACTACGAAGAGAACAAGCGAAAGTTCCGTGGCAAGCCCCTCGAGCAGGTCCGCGAGGCCGTGGCTGGCCAGATGGTCAAGGCCAAGCAGCGCGAAGCGGTCAACGAGCTCATCGAACAGCTGCGCAACGGCGCCAGCGTCGAAGTGGCCCTCGAGCCGCCCGAGCTCCCCCGCCTCGACGTCGCCGTGGGCGACAACGTGCCCCGCGGTACCGTGGGCGCACCCATCACCATCGTCGAGTTTGCCGACTACGAGTGCCCCTACTGCAGCCGCGGCTACGAGAGCATGAAGGCGGTGATGGCGAAGTACGACGGCAAGGTCA